>Ga0074045_10000044_pt1 | contig 98308 bp, 87 predicted proteins | sample BogForMeECP23OM2_FD_94442 | JGI IMG/M metagenome (GOLD analysis project Ga0074045, IMG submission 94442) | Bog forest soil microbial communities from Calvert Island, British Columbia, Canada - Bog Forest MetaG ECP23OM2 | ecosystem: Environmental > Terrestrial > Soil > Wetlands ... | reverse complement strand
TCATTGCGCCTCTTCGGTTGCTCTGCTACCCTCCCTCGCAGTTGTGTGCTCCTGGGAGGGACATTCATGGCATTTTGCAAATCGTGTGGTCAGGAAATTGGTACGGCAACCTTTTGTCCAAAGTGTGGCGCCAATCAATCAGCGGCCGTCACTCCCGCTGCGGCTCCCGCAGCTTCTCCAACCGAAGGCCTGCAGGAAAATGTAGCTGGTCTGCTTTGTTACGTCCTGGGCTTTATAACGGGTATCATTTTTTTGTTGATTGACAAACGCCCGTTCGTCAAATTCCATGCGGCTCAGTCTATCGTCGTTTTCGGTGGCCTCTTCATCCTTCGGCTTGGCCTAGGGTTCATGGCTGGCATGATGGGCGGCGGTGTGGTTGGCTGGGGTGTTCTGGGTATGATCGGCTTGGTTGTTGGCCTTCTAGGTTTGGTGCTGTGGATTCTTTTGATGGTGAAGGCCTACCAGCACGAGATGTTCAAAGTGCCGATCGCTGCGCCCATTGCCGAAAACATCGCGGGCAAGTAGCAACGTCTGTCTACGCGTGCAGGTGAAAATAGCCGTCTTCCCGAACTAGCCTCACGGGAACCGCGAACAACTCACTTAGTTTCTGGCTCGTGAGAACCTTGTCCTTTGGTCCGTCGGCTAGCACTTTTCCTCGCTGCAACAACACTACGCGCTCGATCTCGGGAATGATCTCGGACACGTGGTGGGTCACCAGCAGAATTCCGAGTCCGCTTCGCGCCAACTCTCTCATCGTGTCGCGCAGCCCAACTTGCCCCGCGATGTCCAATGCATTGCTCGGTTCGTCGAACAGCAGTGTCTTTGGCTCATGCACCAGCGCCCGCGCGATCATCGTCCGTTTCGCTTCGCCGGATGACATCTCCGCCACCGGCCTCTTGGCCAGATGCGCAATACCCAGGCGTCCTAATGCCACCTCCGCCCGGCGCACTTGTTCCGCCTGAGGTGCGTGATGCGGAAATATCCGTGTACTGCTGAAGAATCCAGACAAAACTACGTCCATCCCCGTGGCGTCGCTCGTGCAAGCGGCCAGCAAGTCGGGAGACACAATTCCCAGCAGATTTCTCAGTTCCGACACGTTCCACAGGCTCTGGCCCAAAATGCTCATCGAACTGCCTTCCCGGGCCAAGGGGTAATTCTCGCGTGAGATGGTTCGGATCAATGTGGACTTCCCGCAGCCATTTGGCCCCAGGATGCACACGTGTTCACCCACATCCACTCGCAGAGACACTCCGTCAAGAGCCCGGTTCTCTCCGCGAGCCACGGAGACATTCTTCATTTCTAGCAGGGGTATCTGCGCGCCCATGGTGTTCTAGAGCTTACCTCGCGCCGCCGGACCCGCCAAATCCCACGCCATACTATTCCTTCTCCCAGTCGGGAAGAGCCCCTTCCAAACGCACTCCGCGTAAAGATAGTGATCCCTTTTAATTTCAATTGGTTAGCATCGAAGGGCGTCAGCCCAATTATAGAAAAAAGGAGGCGAAAACACGTGGTTTCCGCCTCCCGGGGTGGGGTGGGGTGTTGCTTTTGCAAGTATCCCGCGGTCTAAGGTTCACCTATGTAGACGAACCTTCAGCCTCTTCCGCCGGTTGCATTGCGCTGCCGTATTCAGAGACGCACCGATGAGACTTGCGTTTCTCGTTTTCTAACACCCCGCTATGGTCCTGTCAATCACAATTACTTTCATCTAACCGTAACATCTGCCGCGCAATCAGCCGGTCCCGCCCTTCACGAAAGGGCGCTCCGTAAGGGATCGAGGATCTTGCGGATCACCCGGCCAAGTGCTGTCGGACTATACGGCTTTTGCAGATAGTACGAGTTGGGTAACAGCGATGCTGCGACACTCGTGGTTTCCGAATATCCGCTCGTGAAAAGGATAGGCAAGGTCGAAAAACGTTCCCGCAGGTGTGTCACCGTAGCCGCTCCGCCCATTCGCGGCATGACCACATCCAGAATAGCCAGTGCCGGACCTTCGCGTTCGCACAGTCGCGTTGCCTCTTCCCCATTCGCCGCAGACAGTACCCGGTATCCCAGGTTGACCAGCCATTGCCGCGCCATTTCGCGGACGGAATCATGGTCCTCCGCCAGCAGAATGGTCTCTGTGCCGTCAAGGTTCGCGCACTTTGAAAAATCCGCATTTCTGATCTTCTCGGTGGTCGCCGGATTGGTCCCATCGATGGCCGGAAGATATACCCGAAAAAGGCTCCCCTGCCACGGTTCACTATAAACATGAATGAATCCACCGTGCTGCTTCACAATTCCATACGCCGTCGCTAGGCCCATACCGGTTCTCGTACCCTTTTCTTTCGTCGTGAAAAAAGGCTCGAAGATGCGCTCGCGTATCTCTTGGGTCATGCCAATTCCCGTGTCGCACACGGACAGAACCGCATACCATCCTGCACTGGCGTACGGGTAGTTGCGGCAAAACGATTCGTCAATTTGCTCCATCTCGGTTTCAATCGCAAGCCTTCCGCCCTCCGGCATGGCATCCCGCGCGTTCAAGCACAGGTTCATCAGTACCTGTTCGATCTGCACCGGATCTGCTTGAATCGGCTGCAGGTTTCCCGGCGCCACCTTCATCTCGATGTCGCTCCCAATCACTTTGTCCAGAAAACTCGTCAGGCTTTGGATGATCGTGTTGATGTCGACAGGACGCGGCTGCAACTCCTGGCAACGCGCAAACGCCAGCAGTTCCCGCGTCAGGCTCGCCGCGCGGTCGGCTTGTTCGCGAATGCGCACGAACCGCTCCGCGATGCGTGGAAACGCCAGGCTTTCTTCATAACCCAATTCTGCCCATCCGAGAATAGCCCCCACCACATTGTTGAAATCGTGCGCGACGCCCCCCGCAAGTTGCCCGATCGTTTCAAAGTTCTGCGCTTGCAAGACTTGATGCTCCAGGGAGCGAAGCTCCGTCACATCTTCAACAATCCCCAAGGGCTTTCCGCACAACTAATCGATTTATCTTACGAAATTGTGGGCAGTGTTTCGTTCTGGCGCAGAACAAACGCAGTTAAGCCCGCGATCAGGCCACCCACGATGACCACGCCTTCCCAGACTAGGCCTGATGCAAGAACAAGATGGGCGCGCGCTCCAAATGGGGAAAGCAATCCCACCAGCGCCGCCTCCCTCACCCCAATTCCCCCCTGCGTTAGTGGCAGCAGCGCCGCAACTTTTGCCAACGGCCACGCGAAGAACCACACCCGAAGTGGCAGGAACAACCCACAAGAAATAGCCAACAACGCGGTCAATATCAGGAAGGTTGACTGGATCACCGTTCCCAACATCCATCCAAGCAACAAAATCTGCGGTTTCTTCCATCCAGTGCGCAAAGCATGCCGCAATCGCGCCAGTTTCCGTCGGAAACTTACGGAACGGCCACCCAACAACGGTCGGTATAGTACCAAACTCAGCACAATCACTACGGCCAGAAACAGTCCCAGAATGGAAAGACCTCTCCGCGCTTGACTCGTAAGTGTGGCAGGCAGAGAGCCAGGCAACAGAATTATTCCCAGTAGCACAAGGCCGGCTTGCGCGGTCATATCCAAGAAACGGTCCACCACATTCCCCGCCAGCACCGCCGCAGGATTCGGGCTCCTTCGAAGTCCTACCGCAAGCCGTACCACATCCCCGCCAATTATCGACGGGAGAAAGAGCGTGGCGAACAATCCTCCGGCATAGCACTGCGCGCTGGTCGCGTAGTCCAATTTCGCTCCCGCCGCATTCACCACCATCCGCCATTTCGCAATCCCCACCATGTGGGCCAATAAGTACCCAATAAGGATTGCTACAAACCGGGTGATTCGAACACGCCGGATCGCCTCGCCTAAAAGTTGCAGTGGTAAAAAATGTAGGAGAATCCCCAGGACCACCAGCGCTCCGGTCCAACGCAATAGAATGACAATCCAGCCGCGAGCGCCGTTCTCCGCCTGATGTGGACCGATCATCTAGTCCAGCAGCTTTGTCTAGCTACCAAAAATCTCATTAATCTTCTCGGCCAACTGAAAATCTAGATTGCTGATCCCCTGGACACTGTGTGTGTTCAAGTCGATCTTCACTTTATTCCATACGTTGAACCATTCGGGATGGTGGTTCATCCATTCCGCTACCAGCGCCACCTGCGTCATCTTGCCAAATGCGGTCACAAAATCCTTGCATTCGAATTCTTTGTGCAGTTTCCCGTTCACAAGGCTCCATCCCTTGACGGTTTGCAGACTTTTTTGAATATCGGCATCGCTCAGTTTTTCGGCGCGCATAAAGTTCCTCCCCCAGGCCTGGGCCGCGACAGCCCCCATTATGCGTTGCCTGGCTGCACGCGGCAACAAATTGCCACCCCCAGCTCCCCGACGATTGCCTGACCTTCCGAAATCCAGTACGCTTGATAGTTCGCTCCCAGCGAAATTCCGCGCTGTGTGCTCTCTACAGTGAAATGGATCGGAGACCGCCGTGAAAAAGAAAATTCGTGCCATTCAGTACGGGATCGGGCCCATTGGTGCTTCGATCGTCAAGTTGCTCAGGGAAAAGGAATCCGTTGACATCGTCGGCGCCATCGATTCCGACCCTGCCAAGATCGGTAAAGATCTTGCTGAAGTTGTCGGCGCCTCCGATGGACCTTGGGGAGTTAAAGTTTCCGGCGACGCCAAGGGAGTCTTGGATCAGTCCGCCGACATAGTGATGCACACGACTTCGTCCTCGCTTCCCAAAGTTATCGACCAGTTGCTCGCCTGCCTCGATGTCGGTTCCTGCGTCGTTTCCACCTGCGAGGAGCTCTCCTATCCTTACCGCACTTACCCCGAATTGGCCGCTAAGCTGGATAAAGCCGCGAAAGAATCTGGCGTGGCTCTGGTGGGAACGGGAGTGAATCCAGGGTTTGTCATGGACAAACTGGTCATCACTCTGGCCGGTGTATCTCAGCGCATCGACCACGTGAAAGCGCTGCGCATCGTCGACGCCTCAAAACGCCGCCTCCCACTCCAGAAAAAAATCGGCGCCGGCCTCACCGTCGAAGAATTTCGCGACAAAGTGAAGGAAGGCACCATCAAGCACGTCGGCCTGCCGGAATCCGTAGCCATGGTCGCGGACAGCCTCGGACTTCGCCTCGATGAAATCACCGAATCCATTGAACCCAAAGTCGCCACCGACCGCGTTCAAACCGAGTTCCTCACCGTAGAACCCGGCCAGGCCGCCGGAGTCCATCAGATCGCACGCGGCCTGTCCGAAGGGAAAGAGCTTATTTATATGGAGCTGCAAATGTACGTCGGCGCGAAGGATCCCGCCGACACCGTTGAACTCCAAGGTCATCCGAATATCAGCCTGATCATTCCCGGTGGGTCTCACGGCGACATCGCCACTGCGTCCGTGGCGGTGAATTCCATCCCGGCCGTTCTGGAAGCGCAATCCGGACTTCGCACTTCCCGCGATCTCCCGATCGGCTTTTTCCCTGCGAAACCGCTGAAGTAAGCCGCGCTTACTTCTTCCAAAATCGCATGACCCCGGAGTAATCGAGGTCTTCTTTTGCTTCACCTTTGACGTAGCTATAGACCTCTCGCGCGGCCGCAGTCGTCGGCAGCGCCACGCCTAACTGATTGCCAAGATCCAGCGCCAATCCGAGGTCTTTGTGCATCAGCCGCAGCGGAAAGCTGGGCTTGTAATCTCCCTTAAGCATCAGCGGCGCCTTCAGATCAATCAGCCCCGACCGCGCCATGCTCGCCTGCAGCACTTCCAAGAGCTGTTCCCCTGCTAACCCCGCCTTGGTCACCAACCCGATCGCCTCTGCCACTGCTCCCACCTGCAGCGCCAGAATCGCATTCATTGCCAACTTAATCGTTTGTCCCGCACCGTTCGGACCCAGATGAAATAGTTTCTTCCCCATCACCTTCAAGATCGGTTCCACTTCCCTTAACGTCTCCGCGTCTCCTCCGATCATGAACACCAGATTCCCTTCACGCGCTCCCCAATCGCCTCCCGTCACCGGCGCGTCCAGAAATCGTATGCCCCTCCCCTGACAAGCTGTGGCAATCTTCTTCACCAGCGCCGGCGATACTGTGCTCGAGTCAATGTAAATGCTTCCTGTCTTCAAGCCGTCCAGCGCACCGTCCTTCTGCCCGTCCTGCCCCCACAGCACGGATTCCAAGGCCGGAGGATCGCTCACCATAGTTATCAGCACATCGCACGCTGCGCCCACCTCCCTCGGCGTTTTCGCCAGCGTCGCCCCCGCGGCGACTAGTTCGTCGGCGCGCGACGGCGTCCGATTCCATACCGTCAACGAATAACCTGCTTTCAGCAGATTCATTCCCATCGGCCGACCCATCAGTCCAAGACCGATCAATCCTATTTTTCTCTGTTCGCCGCCAGTGCTCACAGCCATCCTCCTCGCGCACAAAATTCTTCGCTCGTTTGATGCTTTAACGAAGATAAGTGTAGCCGATTCTTGCAGGAATGGCCGCCTAGGCCGTCTCAATCAAGGGGCGTCGGAGCATTGGAGAAGGAGGAGAATGAAGCACCACCGCCGGTAGTTTCCCCCGCAGCGGCTGCCGCTGCTTTCGGTGGAGGGCTTCCGGTGGCGTCATCAGCCACCGCGCCTTCGCGTGCCGCCTGAGCTTCCGGTTCGATGCGATGAATATACGGGTAAGGAATTTCCCAACGAAAATACTTCCGCGTTCCGCGCTGCTCGACGTGCTGCTCAAGGAAGATCGATCGTCCGGAATCCGCCGAAAACGTTCCCGTCGCAGACAGCAGCACCTCCCCCACACGATATCGTACGGTAACGGCGCGGCCCAAGAATTGCGAGTACCTTGCCACCCCTGCGAGTCTCCGAGGGGTCCATCACTAGGTCAATAGTACCGAGGGTCTGTTACTTGTGGGATTGTGGAAAATGACCTACCGCTGGCTTAGGCTGCACCACCAAATCCGACAGAAAAAAAAGTACTACCGCCGAAGCGAAACCATATCCCAATACCGCCCCGACGGTCGGCAAAATCCATCTCCCGGTTTCACTTATCTCCAGAAAAATCCCTGCCAACAAATATCCGGCCAATAACCCTGTCGCCGCACTCAGCACTCGACTGGCTCGCGACACCTCCAACGGCGTATGGCACGACGGGCAAACCAAATCCTCTCCGCGCGTCAGCACCGTACTCCGGGGCACTTTCACAAAACAAAGGGGACAAGCGCGATTCCACATGATGAGCGCCTCCTTTCACGAACAAAGCTACTGGGCCAAATCAGCCAGCACCGCTTCCGCCGCTCGCCGCCCGCTCACCATCGCTCCCTGAATCGACGCGTTGTCTCGATGGTCGCCACATACATAAATTCCCGGTCGGACCTGCACAGGACGCTGCGGTGGCTCCAATGCCCCGGGAAATTGCTGCGGTTGGGCGTGGGTCAAGTAGTAGCCTCGCAAGAATTGCCAACTGCTGGCCACTTTGCCGAACCAATTCTTCATCTGCGCAATGATGAACCCACTCAACTGTACATCCGTCAGCTTGTGCGTGCCCAGCACGGTCGTCGACACCAGGTGCTTCCCGGCCGGCGCGTATGATGGCGCGACTTGTGACATCACTACAAAATTGTTGACCGGCCCGGCGCCATCGCCATTCAGGAACAAGAGTGGTTCCCTCACCGGCGGTTCCTCAGCCGCATAGTAAAAACAAGTCACGCTGCGCGATGCTGGCTCCGGTATCCCGACGAGACGCGCTGCCGAAGGGCCTTCCGTCGCGACCACAATCACCGGCGCCCGGAGCGTCTCTCCGCTCGTCAACTTTACTTCGTTTTCCCGCAGTTCCTCCACTTGCGCATTCAATCGCACCGACTCCGCAGGCAACTTCTCTGCCAGTTGCGCCGGGATGGATCCCATTCCCCGCGACGGCACGGCCACATCCCCCTCCGAAAGCATCTTAAATACGAATTCATACATGCGGCTGGAGGACTTGAGCTCACCGTCCAAGAGAATCCCTCCAAGAAACGGCCGGAAAAAGCGATGAATCATCTGCTCCGAAAACCGTGCAGACTCCAGCGCGTCCTGCGTCGAACGATCTGGCCTCGCGAAAATCTCTTCAATCGAACACTTCCTCAAGCGCCTACGCAATCCCGCAATCCGCAGCTTGTCGCCAAATGTCCCGAACTCGGATTTCAACGCCTCTTTCCACGCTCCGGGAGTACGCCATGGATCGATCAACTTATTCATGCGCCCCGCGTACCAGGAAATCGCCCCTGGCGCGAACGCCCTCAAATTCAGGCGCTCATAATCCAGGACTCGCTTCGCTTCCGGATACGCGGTTAGCAGCACCTGAAAACCGCGATCCAGCAGATAACCGTCCACCTCATCTGTCCGCACCCGCCCGCCAATTCCGTCCGAAGCCTCAAGAATCTGAAAGCTGACGTTCTTTTCCTGAAGAGCGCGCGCGCAGCACAGACCTGCAAGGCCGCCGCCCACAATCAGAACATCGGGACTGTTCGACATTCGAAAAGCTTCCCCACGCGATCATCCATCACGTTCAACTTCTACACTTCAATCCCATATCCTGCGGTAATCGAGCAATTCGGCGCAAGTCCGCCATGTGTTGAAAAGATTCACGCCACGGTCGCCAAAGCCATGTAATCCGGCCGGTCGGACACCCGTTTATGCCGGTAGGCTTTGCGAATTTCACTTTCGACCAACAGGAATACCCCCGGCATGCGTTCCACGTCACCCGCAGGCAAGCCCGCCCAATGGCCTCTCTGCCACGCCATCAGCATCCGCACGATGCTTTGGTAGTTCACGTACTGCCGCCAGTGTGCTCGGGTCAAACCGAACTCGCCGTAGAGCTTCCCTTCGGGGTCTGCGATTCGCGGCACATCCGCCAGTCCGTGCGGCGAAAAGAATTTCTGAGCCTTCCCGTCATCTACGGAAAGATGAACGAATGCGATCTGCGTACCCTTCGCTTCGATTTCCTTGCGAATATCCCCCAGCTCGGCGACCGCCTCGCGGCAAAACGTTCAACCAAAATGCCGCAGAAAGATCAGCAGCACCGGCCGCTCCTTGGACAGCTCGCCGAGCGTTTCTCCTCTTTGCGTCCGGTACGCATTGAGAATCGTCTCATCCACGCGCTCTGCCATTTCAGCTTCCGCCTCCGCGCCGTCGCGCGTTCAGTATCTCTCTGGTCGTATTATGTCGCCATTCGAACATTCGCTGCAGCCGTCTCCGCGTGTACGCCCCTCCAACCAGCTTTCCCAGCCAGCCCAGCGGAAATTCATACTCCACCCGGTCTTCCAGCCAACTTGAATTCGCGCTCTCGGCTTGGAATTCGTGGGTATGCTCCCAGAGACGAAATGGCCCGGACACCATCACATCGCGAAACATTTTCCCGGGTTCACATGCGGTGTGTTCCGCAATCCAATCCTGCGAAAAAGGCCCTACCGAAACGCGTAACGTAGTTTGCGATCCCGGTTCCTCTATGCTGCCGGCCCGGCCAACCACGCGCGCCTTCTCCCATGGCGGTGTCAAACGTTCCAATGCATCCGCCTCCGCATGAAAGCGGTAAACTTCTTCTGACGATGCAGGCATTCGGCTACGAAATTGAAAGGTTTCACTCATATCCGCGGGCGCGGAATATCCTCACATTCTAGCCCCAACGCCGGGTCGAACCAATTTTGCGTATCCAAACCTCTTGTTGGTACGCCATCGCACCGTACTTCTGGATGTAACCTTTCACCGACACTTTTCTCGCTGTGTTCTCCGAACTCATATACCGAATCGTCCCGAAGATCGGCCTCTCCGGACCCCACGGCCGGTCATATCGGCCTAGCACCCAGAATATGCCGCTGTACGAATTGGGATCCCGCCCGTCCACCGCATACTTATTGTTCAGTTGAATCATGATTCTCGCCGCTTCTTCCGGTGTCCGCGACCATTCCAGAATCTTTTTCCCCCAAAGCATCCGCAGATAATTGTGGATCTTCCCTTCCATCACAAGCTGTCTCTGCGCGGCATTCCACAATTCGTCGTGCGTCTTCGCGCTTTCAAATTCTTCCAGCCTATACACATGTTCCCGTTCGTCTTTGCTGTGTTCTTTGAGTGTCTTCTGTGCCCATTCCGGCAGAGACTCGTATCGATCGTAATCCGCACGGTGCGATGTGAAGTTGTACCCAACTTCCCGCCACGTAATCAGTTCATCCAGAAAGCTCTCCGCCGCCGGACCCATATTCCACCAGCCCTCCCGGCTGCCATTTCCTCTTACGGCCACTTTTTCCGGCTTCCACTTTTCACGCTTCGCCAGCTCCGCAAAAACTTCATGTGCCGAAATATGGCCGAAGTGCAAATACGGCGAAAGTCCGCTCGCCACATCTCTGCCGGGCTCGTTTCGGTGTTCCGCATACAACCTTAATCTCTTCTCGAAAAACTCCTGCAGGTGCGCACGTGCCGCTTCTTGCCCTCCCCGAAGCTCTACCGGCTTCACGGAGTGATCGATTGGCAGGGAAGCGAGTGCATCGCCCTTTCCCGCAAGCACCGTGGCCCCTGCCATCGGCCATTTCGCTAGCTTCTTCTCCGCAAGCATCGGCCCTTTCGCGAACTTCACTTTCAAAAGTGGATCTGCTTGCGGGAACTCCCCAAAATGCTTCGGCAATTCCTTCTGGAGAAATCGCCGAAAATCAAAGGCTCGCCGCGCCGCCTGTTCTGCCGCTCGAAGTGGCAAAAGACCATTCGAGTCGACTTCTTCCAGCAATACCTTCACTTGTTTTGCTGCGCTTGCCACCATCTTGGACAAAAAGAAACACGGAAATTCGTCCGTCGCCACCACGCACGCGTCTTCCGCCAGTGCCCGAAGCAATCCCTTGCCCGCGTCGGGTGCCGGCTCGACGTAAGCCAAATAGCGAATTCCTCGCGTCTCACAAAATCGCGCATTCGCCGCCATTCCATCCAAAACAAATCGATGCAGCCGGTCGCTTGCCCACGGATACCCCACGCGCAGCGCTTCAAAAACTACCAGCGGCTTGCCCAAGGAACGGCAATGCTCCAAAGCTCGATCGAGCGCGAAGTTATAGCGCAACCGTCGGCTGGCGATCATCCAGTACAAAACATAATTCCCATCTGGTCGCACCGCCGCGTCATTGCTCTTGCGAATTCGTATCGCCGGTACAGAACTCACCACAGGTTTCTCCGCCCAATCAGCACCGCTCACTCTTTCTGCTTTAGTTCCTGTTAGGTCCCAGCCTCCACCTTGACTTTTCTTCCCGTCACGATACAGTCTGCCATCGACTCACACATGCACTCCCATCGAAAGGGCTTCATGCGTACACGAATCCTCTTGATTCTTCTGTTCACCGCAATTTTCGGGGCGCGAAGTTACGGACAAGGCCAAAAGCCACCCGACAAAACCTATGTCCTGAAGGCGACTGCCATGTTCGATGGCAAGAACGACACATTAGTTACTCCCGGCCTCGTCGTTGTCACCGGCGGCCGCATTGTGGCGGTCGGCCGAGATTCGGCCATCCTCGCCGGCGCCGAGGTCATCGATTTGGGCGATGCAACTCTTCTCCCGGGCTTCATCGACGCCCACACCCATCTCACCTTCCCTTATTCCGACGACTACAATAAAGAAGAACTGGAAAGCCTCCAAAAAACCATCGCGGAGCGCGCCCTTGATGCCAGCGTAAACGCCCGTGTCACTCTCATGGCCGGCTTCACCACCGTCCGCGATGTCGGTTCCACCGATTACCTCGACGTCGGCCTTCGCAACGCCATTGCCCACGGTGACGTCCCCGGCCCGCGCATGCTGGTCACCGTTCACGCCCTCGGTTCCACCGGCGGCCATTGCGATTTCCAGGCAGGTTTCCGCCAAGGCATCTTCGGCCACGAAGCCGGTCCGCTCGACGGCGTGATTAACGGTCCCGACCAAGCCCGTTACGCCGTCCGCCTCGATCACAAATACGGTGCCGACATGATCAAGGTTTGCGCGTCGGGTGGTGTGCTCTCTCCCACCGACGATGTCGACACTCCCCAACTCACCCAGGAAGAGTTAAACGCCATCGTTGATGAAGCCCACGCCCTTCACAGAAAAACCGCCGCTCATGCCCACGGTGCCGAAGCCGCCAAGCGCGCCATTCGCGCGGGCATCGATTCCATCGAACATGGCAGCTTCATGGACGACGAAGATCTGGACATGATGAAACAGCGTGGCACGTACTTCGTTCCCACTCTAATGGCTGCTCAAGGCCTTCAAGAGAAATTTGATCGCAACATTTATATACCGCCCGCCATCGCCGCCAAGGCTCACTTAGCCATCAATTCCATGCACAGCACCTTCCAGCGAGCCCTCGCCAAGGGTGTCAACATCGGCCTGGGCACGGACGCTGCTGTCTACCCACATGGCCGCAACGCCGAAGAATTTCACCAGATGGTCGACCTGGGCATGAAACCCGCAGCCGCCCTCAAAGCTGGCACCTCCGCCGATGCCGACCTTCTCGGCATCGCCGACAAAGTCGGCACTCTCGAACCAAACAAATTTGCCGACATCGTCGCCGTCCCCGGCGACCCCCTCCAAAATATTCGCCAAACCGAGCACGTTTTCTTCGTAATGAAAGAAGGCATAATCTACAAAAATGACAAGCCCGCCCACTACCGTACCCCGAAGCCTATGCCTCCAACTTGAACCGCGTCGACGCCAGCCGATATAGCCGCCGCCAGATCACTCGATTGATCAGCACCACGATGGTCGCCATGATCAACGTCGCTGCCAACAACACATTAAAATGCCCCGCGTCGCTCGCCCGGCTGATGGTGCTCCCCAGTCCCGGCGCCTCCACTACCTTGCCCTGAAAATGAAAATATTCCGCGATGATGCTGGCGTTCCAGGCGCCCCCGGATGCTGTCACCATTCCCGTCACGAGATACGGAAAAATCCCCGGCAGGATCAGCCGCCGCCAGCGGTCTAGCCTGCTGAACCGGAACACCTTGGCCGCTTCCTTCAAATCCGTGGGAATCGCCATCGCGCCGGCAATCACGTTGAACAGGATGTACCACTGCGTCCCTAGCAACATCAGCGCCATCGCCGCGATCTCCACTCCACCGCGTAGCCGGATCAGCACCAGCAGTAGCACCGGAAACAACGCCGTTGCCGGAATCGACGCCGCCAGTTGTACCAGCGGCTGCATCAGTCGCGCAAACCGCGGGCTGAATCCGATCGCCACGCCCACCGGAATCGTCCACAGCGCCCCAAGGATCAGCGCCAGGTTCACGCGAAGAAATGTCAGCGCCGCACTACGCAATAGCAAGAGATACTCCTCGCGATTCAACGTAGCAAGCTCTCCCAACGCCAGGTAAATCTCGTAAAGCAGAAACGCGCCGCCGACCGCCGCGAGCAGCCAGCCCAGCCAGCGCCTCGGCTGCTTCGCTTGTGCCGACGAAAACGTAGCGGCCGCGCGCTTCGCTCCACTCGCAAACTGCAGGGTCAGCCAATCCACGATTGGATGCAACACTCGCCGATAGCCGCGGATGATAAAGGATTCCTTGCGGATAAAATTCAAGATTGAATTCTCTGCGGTGCCGCCGCTTTCCACCTGCTCAAACTTGAATTTGTCCGCCCACGCAATCACCGGTCTCCAGATCAATTGATCCATCAGCACGATGACCGCCACCATCATCGCCAGGCCCCACAGCATCGCTCTCGTATTTCCATTGCTCGCCGCCGTCTGCAGAAAAGATCCCAGCCCCGGCAGCCGGAAGTCCTTGTCTCCCAAAACGAACATCTCACACGCCATCAGGAAAAACCATCCGCCGGCCACGGACATCATCGAATTCCACACCAGCCCGATAGTGGAAAATGGCAGATCCAATTCCGTGAAGCGCTGCCACCGGCTAAACCGGTAGATAATCGCCGCTTCCCGCAAATCCCGCGGAATGGTCTTCAGCGACGAATAAAAGCTGAACGCAATGTTCCACACCTGGCCCGTGAAAATCAGAATGATGGAGCCCAGTTCTACACCGAGTTGCCGGCTCGGAAACAAAGTCACCATCGCTAGCATCACTCCGGGCAGAAAACTCAGCACTGGTATCGACTGCAATATGTCCAGTAGCGGAATCAGCACAATCTCTGCGCGCTTGGATTTCGCCGCCGCATACCCATAGGCCAGCGCAAACACCAGGCTGATGCCATACGCCACCAGAATCCGCACCAGCGAATACAGCGCGTAAGCCCATAAACTCCGCGGATCCTGCGAAATCTCCGCTTCCACTTTCACCGGGCCAAGCCACGATCGCCCGATCGAATACACCCCGAAAATCACGGCGAACACCCCGGCAAACACCGCGATGTCGATTAAAAATGCATATGCCCAACGCGCCCCTAACGGCCTATTCGCTGGCGGTGGTATCGGTCCTGATTGTTGGGACAACGGGACAGGAGAGGGCACGGGTTCTTCAGGTTTCTGTTAGCGTTAATTTCCCGCTCGCGGCATCGAAATCGAAAATTTCCGCATAGCGGCCCCACTGGATCGCCGTTTCTAGTTGCCGTCGCGCTTCGTCTTCACTGAAGTGTTCATCAAGCAGATCCTGGAAGAATTCCGCCGGCAGCGTGCGGTCCGCCTTCGCCTTCAACGACTGCTCCATCTGGCGAAACAGTGGAACATGCGTCAGCACAGCCTTCCGGAAGATCGCTTTGCGTCCCTGAATATCACCTTGCGCAAACGCCATTCCGTCCGGTGTAATAATCGCATCTCCTTCTTCCAGCTTCAGCATCCCTAGCAACACCGCTGTATCGACGCTCGGCAACAGCGCATCCACTTCCAGGCTCAATTCATCCGCCAGCACGTGCAAATCCGCGCGCCCGCCCTGGTCTACCAGAATCTCCAACAGCCCTGCTAGTCCCCCGGGTCGCGTGTGCGGCAACATGATCTGCGTCTTTCGAGTCGTGCCTTCCGTTCCAGGCAAACCTGTTGCCGTAGGCCCCACGTGGTCCTGCCGCGTCAAGGCGCGATAAATCAAATCCACCAATTCCACAAAGCGCGGGTCTTTGTGGTCCCGCGGATGCGCCAGTTCCACGTTAAATTCCGCGTGAATATGCGCCGGATTTCTTCCCAGCACAATAATCCGGTCCGCCAGGATCACCGCCTCTTCTATATTGTGCGTAACAATAAAAATCGCCCGCGTCGGTATCTTTTTCCCCTGCCATAGTTCCAGCAGTTCCCCGCGGAGCGTTTCCGCGGTCAACACATCTAGCGCTGAAAATGGTTCGTCCATGAACAGAACTTCCGGCTCCACCACCAGAGCTCGCGCCACTCCCACGCGCTGCTTCATTCCGCCCGAAAGTTCTTTCGGGTAAGCGGACTCAAATCCGTCCAGTCCCACCGCGTCAATAATCCGCAGCGCCCGCTTATGCCTCTCGAATTCCGCCAACCCCCGTGCCTCCAGCGGCGCTTCCACGTTTTCGATCACCGTCAGCCATGGGAACAGCGCGAAACTCTGGAATACGATCGACACATTCGGCGTCTCGTCCTTCACCGGTTGCCCGTGCCAATAAACGCTGCCGCCCGAGGCTGGCGAAAGCCCCGTCAGCATCCGTAGCATCGTCGATTTCCCGCATCCCGATGGACCCAGCAATGCAATAATCTGTCCGGGATAGATCGCAATATCCGTCGGAGAAATTACCTGTATCCGGTTTCCGTCTGGTTGCGGATAAAACTTCTCCAATTTGCGCGCTTCAATGATGGGCTCAACTGCTGTTGCTGTAGTCGTTTCGCTCATGAGTGCCCGTATTATCGCTCAATTTCATCTCCCGGGTAGCGGTTTCCGCCGGATTCGGCGGCAACCCGATTCTCCGGTTACAATTTTATGAACACTTGATGACAGTTCCGCGCACATCTGCTGCCACTCTTCGATCACAGCGCCTACCCGACTGGCTCTGGCCCCTCGGCCTTTCCCTGTTGCTCTCTGTTCTCATTGTTCTCCCGTTTTTCTGGTTCGGCACCGCTTCTGGCCACGATTTCGAATTTCATGCCGCCTCTTGGCTCGATGTCTCCTATCAGTGGAAGCAAGGCGTCCTTTTCCCCCGATGGACCGCCTGGACCAACCACGGTTTCGGCGAGCCGCGCTACATCTTCTACCCCCCACTCTCCTGGCTGCTCGGCGCCGCTCTCACTCTTCTGCTTCCAGATCCTGCCGTACCCATCCTTTTCGTGGTGCTGGTACAAACCCTCGGCGGGCTTGCCGCTTATTTCCTGCTTCGAAATCTGACCAACCGCCATGCCGCAATCCTTGCCGCCGCCGTCTACGTCATCAACCCAAACGCGCTCCTCATGACCTATATCCGTAGCGATTTCGCCGAACAACTAGCCTGCGTCTTCTTCCCTTTGCTCCTTTTGGCCGCTCTCCGCTTATGTGACTTTCTTGATGATTCCTTTCGAACCGGTTCTTCCGTTGCCCTGTTCGCCATTCCATTCGCTGCAGTTTGGCTCTCCAACGCCCCCGCCGCCGTCATTGCCAGTTATTCCATGGCCCTCTTGTTCGCGTGGGCCGCACTCTCCCAGCGTTCCTGGCGGCCGCTCTTTCGAGGAGCAACCGGTCTAGCTCTCGGCTTCGGCCTCGCCGCTTTTTATCTCGGACCCGCTGCCTACGAACAGCGCTGGGTTAACATAAGCCAGGCCCTTTCGAGTGGCCTCCTGCCTTCTCAAAATTTTCTCTTCACCGCCATCGATGATCCTGAGCACACTTGGTTCAACTGGATCGCTTCCATCTGCGCTCTCTCGCTGATGATGCTCCTCGCAATCGCTGCCCTGGCCTCCCGTCGCTTCGCCTCCGCCCAAAATACTGCCCCGCGCAACCGCCAGGCATCTCTCGCGCTCCTTCTCCTGGGTGCCGCAGCCGCTCTACTGACTCTGCGCTTCTCTGTGCCTCTCTGGACTTATCTGCCCAAGTTGCGCTACGTGCAATTCCCCTGGCGTTGGATGTCCATCATCGCCCTGATCGCCTGTTGCTTCGTCGCTTTAGCCATGCAAAAACGCGCTTGGCTCTGGTTTTCCGCCCTTCTCTTGCTCAGCTTATCCCTTGCACACTTTCAGGTCGTCAACACCTGGTGGGATGAAGACGAAATGCCCACGATGCGCGATGCTCTCGTTTCCGGCCACGGTTTCGATGGTACCGACGAATACGATCCTGTGGGCGACGATCACCTCGATCTGCCTCCGGATGCTCCCCTCGCCAAGGTTCTTCCTTCCGATTCCGCCGATACCTCCGCGCCGCAAGCCCGCCTCCAAATCCAGCGCTGGTCCACCGAGCACCACGAAATCCGCGTCGACACCACTTCCGAAGCCCGCGTTGCATTGCGCCTGTTGAACTACCCCGCCTGGCGCGTGGAAGTAAACGGAAAAGCGCTTCAGCCGCAACGTATGGACGATGTAAATCAAATGGTCATTCCGGTTGAAGCCGGTACTTCGGAAATAAACGTGGACTTTGTGCGTACTCCGGATCGCACGCTCGGCAATGCCATCTCCGCCGCAAGCGCTTTGCTCGCCGCAGTATTGTTGTGGGTTGACCGAAAACGGCCTACAGAGGAAAACTAAGCTAACGACCCCGCGCTCAGCGCCGGTCGATCGACGGATGCCGGATATCCAGTCCCTGCACGATGTAAATCACGTCCTCGGCGATGTTGGTCGCGTGGTCGCCAATGCGCTCCAGATTCTTCGCCACCAGGATCAACTCAAACGCTGGAAACACCAGGCTCGAATCGCCCATCATATAAGTCAACAACTCCCGGAAAATTTGATCCCGGTAATGATCCACCTGGTCGTCGTTGGCCATCACTTTTTGTGCCAACTCCACATCTCGGCGGACCACCGCGTTCAGCGCGCTGCGTACCTGCTCTTCCACCAGTTCCGTCATTCGCGGCAGGTCCACGTACGGTTTCACGCGCGGGTGACGCAAGATGCGTAGCGCTCCCTGCGCGACGTTCACCGCCTGGTCACCAATCCGCTCCAGATCGTTGTTGATCCGTGATACTGCCAGCACAAACCTCAGATCCACCGCCATCAACTGGTGCAACGCCAGCAACTGCACCACACGATCATCAATCTCCAGCTGCAGCTCGTTGATTGCATCTTCTTCATCCAGCACGCGCTTCGCCAGTTGCTCGTCAGAATCCAGCACCGCGTGCACGGCCTGGTGCACGGCGCGCTCCGCCAGGCTGCCCATCCACAGCAGCCTTTCCTTCAGTTCGTTCAAATCCTTTTCAAAATGACGTTCCATGAATGCCTTCCCATTTGCATCTTAACTGTTGTCCAGGCCCGATTAAATCAAAATCGCCGCTTCCTCATCCGAAGCGTCCCGTAATGTACGCTTCTGTTCGCGGATCAGTGGGCGTCGTGAACAGTTGTGGGGTTGGATTGAACTCGATTACCTGACCGGTTAGCACAAATGCCGTAAAGTCACTCACGCGCGCTGCTTGCTGCATGTTGTGCGTAACGATGGCCAACGTCGTCAGATTCTTCAGTTCTACCAGCAATTCCTCGATTTTTGCCGTGCTGATCGGGTCCAGCGCCGAACAGGGCTCATCCAGCAGCAAAACTTCTGGCTCAACCGCCAGTGCCCGCGCGATGCACAAACGCTGTTGCTGCCCTCCAGAAAGCTCGTAGGCCGACTTGTGCAGGTGATCCTTCACTTCGTCCCACAGCGCCGCATTTCGCAGGCTCTTCTCGACCACATCCGCGATCGGCCCCTTGAACCCATTGATCCGCGGGCCATAAGCGATATTCTCAAAAATGGACTTGGGAAAGGGATTCGGCCTCTGGAAAACCATCCCGACCCTCCGCCGCAGCGCCGTCACATCCTGCGCCAGAATATTCTGCTGATCCAGCAGGACTTCTCCCTCCAGCCGCGACGTGCTCACCGTCTCGTGCATCCGGTTCAGGATCCGCAACAGCGTGGATTTGCCGCAACCTGACGGCCCGATCAACGCCGTCACTCGTTTGTCGGCGATCCCCATGCTGATATCAAACAGGATCTGCTTGGTGCCGTAGTAAAAATTCAGCTTGGAGATCCTCATGCGCATCGGTATCGACGCGGCATTCTCTCTCGTCGTAGCGGCTCCTGCCGGTGCGTTCACCTTCACGGAAAGCTCTGGATTCGGCGACGCTTGCATTTCTATCCCCTCGGTACTGCTATTCCGCGCGACAGAATCGTCCGCGCCAGGATGTTGATGATCAAGATCAGTCCCAGCAGCACCAACCCCGCCGCCCACGCCTGGCGATGCCAGTCCTCGTACGGCGACAACGCGTAATTGTAGATCATTACCGGCAACGACGCCGTTGGCTGTCCCCAACCCGGGCTCCAGTAGCGGTTCCCCAATGCGGTGAACAGCAGAGGTGCTGTCTCCCCCGCCACCCGCGCTAGCGCCAGCAGAATCGCGGTAAGAATCCCGCGGTACGCCGCCGGCACGATAACTGTCGATATCGTTTTCCATTTGCTCGCTCCCAATGCCATTGCGCCCTCGCGCAACATCCTTGGCACCGCCCCTAAAAACTCTTCCGTGCTCCGGAGCGTGATGGGGATCATCATCAAGCCCAGCGCGAACGACCCCGCCAGTGTGGAAAATTGCTTGAACGGCAGCACCGCCATGCTGTACGCAAATATCCCGATCACGATTGATGGCACGCCATTCAGCAAATCCGCCGCGTACCGCACTACCGAAGCAACCTTCGCCCCGCTGAATTCCGCCAGATAAACTCCACCCAGAAATCCAACGGGCACGCCGATCAGCGACGCCACCAATAGCAGCTTCGCGCTTCCCACAATTGCATTTGCCATTCCCCCGCCCACTTCCCCAACCGGCTTGGGAAGCTGCGTGAAGAAGGCCCAATTAATAGACTTGCCTCCGTTGACCACCAAATAGCCCAAAATCAGGAAAAGAATCGCCACGGAAACAACTGCGCAAACACCTGTCATGGTCAACATGAAATTGCTGACAAATTTTCGCCAGCGCAGCCGCGCACTCATTGGTTGCCCTTTCCGCTTCCCTTTTGCGTGGTCACCACGATCAGCAGCCGAGCCAGTCCATTCAGGATGAATGTGAGCAGGAACAGCACCAGGCCTAACTCAATCAGCGCTTGTAAGTACAGATCACCGGTCGCTTCCGTAAACTGACTCGCGATCACCGACGCGATGCTGTCTCCGGCGGCAAATAGGGATGCTTTGATTTGCGGAGTGTTCCCAATCACCATGGTCACCGCCATGGTCTCGCCAAGCGCGCGCGCCAGTGCCAGGAAGATCGATCCCATGATGCCCGTCCGGGCAAACGGCACCACCACCTTCCACGTCGATTCCCATCGCGTGGAACCTAACGCCAGGGCTGCTTCCCGCTGATCTCGGGGAACCGAAAGCAGCACCTCGCGCGAAACAGAAATGATGTACGGAATTACCATGATCGCCAGAACGATTCCCGCCGTCAGGAAGCCCACCCCATAGGACGGGCCTTTGAAGATGGGAAGATAGCCGAACGGCTTGTTCAATGCCGGATAAATCACCGTGCGCATCAGCGGCACCACGATGAACACGCCAAGAACTCCGTAGATCACGCTGGGCACCGCCGCCAGCAAGTCGATAAAAAATTGCAGCGTGTCTGAGATGCGCGGCGGCGCCAGCTCCGCAAGGAAGATCGACGCGCCGATTCCCAGCGGCACCGCCAGCAAAAGTGCAATCGCCGACGTCACCAGCGTCCCGTAGACGAACGGCAACGCTCCATACTGGTCCACCACCGGGTCCCAAACCTGCGTTACGAAAAAGTGCAGCCCAAATTTGTGTCGAGGCAGCACTGAATTGATCCACAGCTCATAGACCAGCAGAACCGTGATCAACACTACCGATGCCGCGAACAGGAACGTGATCAGCCGCGCGATCTCGTCGCCTTCTCTCAGCTTCGACAAAAATGAGCGCGAGCCCATAACCGGACTCGCGCTCGGCACCGTTGGGTTTGCTGTCGCCACGTCTCTCTTCAGTTCTACTGAACCTTGTTGATGGCCTTTAATTCCTTCTCCACCACTTCCTTCGGCAGCTTAGCGTAGGAAAGCTGTTCCGTGCTCGATTGCCCATCGGTCAACATCCACTTCAGGAAGCCCTTGATGGCATCGCGCTTTCCGGCATCTTGAATCTTCGACGGAATCAGCAGCCACGTGAAGCTGGAAATCGGATATGCCGTTTTCCCGGGAGCATTCGTGATGCTGACTCGGAAATCCGCCGGCATATCTTTTGCCGCACCTGCCGCCGCGGCCGTTACGCTCGCCAGGTCCGCTTTAACCAGATTCCCCGAGGAATTCTTCACCGTGCCATACGGAATGTTGTTCTGTACGGCATAGATCAGTTCTACGTAACCGATTGCATCCGGCGTCTGCTTTACAAGACCCGCTACCCCTTCGTTCCCTTTGCCGCCAAGCCCGACTGGCCAGTTCACTGCCGTGGACTTGCTAACCTTGGATTTCCATTCATCACTCACTTTGGACAGATAGTCCGTCCAGATGTATGTTGTGCCGCTGCCATCGGAACGGTGAACGACTACTATGTCTTGGGCAGGCAGTTTGACGCCAGCGTTCGCTCCCGCTATCGCTGGGTCGTTCCACTTCGTGATCTTGCCAAGATAAATCCCCGCCAACGCTTCCGGTGTGAAATTCAATGCTCCGCTGACTCCAGGCACGTTGTAGGTAGGCACGACGGCTCCAAGCACCGTCGGGAAATGCAGGATTTCCGATCCTCGCTTGTCCTGATAAGCCTTGATCTGCTCATCAGTCATCGGTCCATCGCTCGCTCCGAAATCCACCGTCCCTTCTGTTACCTGCCGGATTCCGGCTCCCGACCCAACTGACTGATAATTGAAATTGATGCTTGCATTTTTTTGGTGGTACATATCAAACCACTTCGAATAAATCGGATACGGAAATGATGCACCCGCTCCGTTTATCAGAAGTCCATTCTGCGCGAAACACAACACACCCAGCACAAGGCCAGCGGCCAACATCAACGCGGTGCGTCTCATTCGAGTTTTCCTCAATTCTTTGCGATTAGCCTACCTATTCCTGATTAGCCTAGAACAAATTAGTCTGATTTGTGTAGGTTACAGAATTGTTACACCTGCAAGTGAGTCTGTTAAAAATTGGAAACATCTTCTCACGACTTCCTAACTAGCCTATTTTATTGTAGTTACGCTAAAGGCTCGGCCAGAAAAAGGGCGGCCCGCGAAGAGCCGCCCTTGGACCGTCCTGTTGTCAGGACGGGCTAAGCTAATTTGAAGCTACTTATGGCAAGTAGTAGCGGAACGACGTCCACACCATATTATCCACTGCGTGTGGTGCGAGGCCCGGCGCTCCAGCCGTCAGCCCACCGCTCCCCGACCAAGCGGTCTTGTAGAAGTAGGAGTACTGCATGCCAAACTGCACGCGTCCCTTTTCGCCCTGGTAGAACTTATACCAGAAGCCGACCGTGCTCTCCGCCAAGTAACGGGTATCACCGGCGCACGTGCCTGTACCGCCTGGTGCCCCCGTTCCGCTAGGCAGCGCCTCGGTGGCACAGCCTGTGTTATTCGCGGACGGCGAACCGTACCCGCCGATCCCATTGGTCGTTATGCTCGTTGTTGTCAGAGCCGGATACGCTGGTTGAATTCCTCCTCCGGAGCATGGCTGCTGGCCCACGGCTCCGCAGCCCGGAATCGCTGGAGTATTCGTCACTTTAACCGACTGGTAGCCCGTGTACGCGGCGCGGCCGGCATATTCGCCGCCTACATAAGCGTACAGATCAAGCTTCGGTGTCGGGTGCAATTCGATTCTGCCCAACCAGTTTGCCCCGTGAATGAGCGCCATCGTGCCATCCGGTCGGAGGGTCACCTCGGCAAGTTGGCCAGAAGCGTAACGGTTAGTCCCGTCTCCGTAGAGAATCTTTATCCCAAGGTCCATCTTCTTGCTGAAGAACGACCCGGCCGCACTGGCTCCAATTGCTCCTCCTGTGCGTTGGTCGTTGTAGGCGCCTGCGTTGCTCGGGGCCAGCGAAGTACTCGGTCCGCAACCCAGCACCGTCGGTGTGGTAGGTGTGGGGAAGTTTTTCGCCGTGGTTCCTACAACCGCGCAAGGGAACACCCGGTTTTGGAAGGTACTGACGACACCGAACACTTCGTAGTGCCCAAAGCCCGGCTCCGCCGCGACTTTCACAATGAAGTCTGGGTACTTATTCAGAGAATACCCGGTCGTGTCGGAGAAGTTGTCCAGTCCACCGCCAGCCCCCGGTGCAAACACAAACGAGTTCTGATAGGTAGTAGCGGTTCCGGTCGCCGACGTATTCGTGTAGGTGCTGAACCCGCGCCCACCCACTCCCGTCGTTTCGGGATTCTCCGCCGACACGGCGAACGCGAACTTGTCGCCGAAGTTCTTCACGAGTCGCGCTCCATATTGACGCTCCCAGTTGAAGCCGACCACGTACTGCGGGTCAATTACCACCGGAGTCCATTCCGTGTTGTTCGTGATTAATTTCCGGGTCTCCGTTGCCAGGCTCCACATCTGCCCGCCCACGAAGGTCCAGCCATTATCAAAAGCCGCGCGCCCCCAAAGTTGCCGCTGCCGGAACACATACGAGTTGCTCTGCCGGTTGTTAGAGGTCACGCCGGTGCCCAGGAAGTCAGCCTCGTAATAGCCGGTCACTTTGGTGGTTCCCACCTTCGCGTCCGCTAAAAGCGAAAGCCTGGACTGCCGAGCCGTCATGTTCAACTCTGTGAGCTTGCCCACGGAATTTCCGCCATACGGGATCGAGTTGAACTGGGTGTTAATGTCATCGCTCAACGCGCGCTGCCGGTTCACCGTTTCTGCAGCGATGAATCCTCCCGGCGTAATGGTGATTCCCTTGAACCGGATGCTCGTTGGCCCCTTCTCGTCCTCAGTCCCTTGTCCAGCTGTCGTGGCCACCGGCACATTCGCCGCCGCTCCACTGCCTGCCGCACTCGCCGCCGCGTTGCTCGCCGCCATGCTCGCCACGGAAGAGTTCAACGCCGACGTCGTGGTCTTTACTTCCGCGGAAGTCGCTGCCGCCTCACTGGCCTTCACGTTCGCTTCCGTTGCTCGCGAATTGGCTACCGCCGCCGCTTCCCGCGCTTCTTCAATCTGCCGGTCGCGCTTGGCCAATTCCTCCTTTAGCAATTGCAGTTGTTCTTGCTGCGCCTGCATTGCCTGGCGCAACTCTTCCATCTCCGCGGCAATCTCCGCGTTGGTTTTGGCTGGGGCAGGCTTCGCCGCCGTATTCTTTGCTGGCTGCGCGCCTGCTTCTTTTGGCGTATCTTTCGGTGTGTCTTTCGGTGAGTCAGCAAAAGCTGTTCCCACTGACATGAACAGCGACAGTGTTAGTGCTGCAAGTTTTTTCATTGCCTCTCTCTTCTTCAAAAAAGAAATTTCAGATAGTAACCCGGGAAACGCAAAACACCCCGGGTCAGAAGGTAGAGGTGCACTCTTACGCTTACATCAATTACATGTTAATACTCTGTAACAATTACTTCCCTTCTTTCGGTAACAGTCTTGTTTTCATTCTCTTATCACATTAACGCCCAGCTCTCGGGAAAGATGAAATCCTTTACAATCTTTCTCTTTTCGCACCACGTTTCATCTGTTGCTCAAAATTTTCCACCGCACACATCCTCACCGCGCCATCACTCTGCCCCATTTTTGCGTCGATGTTTGAATGCCAGTTGTGAATGAACGATTAAAACTTACCGCGTCAATCCCATCTGATAGGCCAGCACGATCTCCGTGACGATGTACCGGTAATGTGCGTCCGTGTCTTGGATGTCTGCGTCGGTCTTTTGCAATTCCGCCTGGCTGAACTCGACAATGGTCCCCAGCCCAAGCTTGTACCGTGCCTGGGCCAGCTGCAGTGCCAGGTCTGCCTGCTCGCGCAGTTGCTGGGTCACCGACAAGCGCTCGTAAGCGTTCTGCGTATCGAGCCAGCTATTGCGTACATCGCGCGCAACATTGTCCTGCAAATCTTGCAGCCTCTTCTGTTGTGCTTGGGTTGCCAGGTCCGCGCTCTTGGCCCGGGCGCTGAACAAAAATCCGTTGAACACCGGAATGTTCACATTAACTCCCGCGGCGCCATACCAGTTCGTGATGTTAGGGTCGCGCACAGGCGCTCCTCCGACCACGCCCAGAGCATTTACTGTAGGCCAGAACAGATCATGTTCCGCCCGCGCGAACTTTTCTGCTGCGGACACTTCATCTCGCAGAGATCGCACTTCCGGCCGCAGATCGAGTGCTTGCTGTATCAGCGGACCCGCGTCCGGCGCCGGAGGCGTAACCGCCACGGAAGGCTCCGTGGGAGCAAAATCCTGCCGGTCCGGATATCCGAGAATCGCAGACAGGGTCGACAGCGAAGCTTGGTAATTGTCCTGCGCATCCAGCAGCAAAAGTCGGGCCCGCGCCATATCCACCTTCGCGAATGCCAGGTCCACGTCGGACTTCAATTTAGCGGTCGTCAGTGCCTGCACCTGATCGACCAGCAACTGCCTTTCTTTTACTGTTTCTTCGGCCACCACCAGCAGCGCTTTCGTTTCGAGCGCGTTATAAAAAGCTTGATCAACGGCCAGCACAATTTGCTGTTTCGTGGCCAATGCGTTTTCATCTGCCGCTCTTGCCTGAAATTGCGAGTTCGCCACCAGGTTCGGGGTTCGCCCAAAATCCGTGATCAACTGGCTTGCCGTCACGCCCCCGGCCAGCCTGGAATACATTCTTCCGTTTGTCAGATATCCTGCGGCAAGCCGGCTCGCTGAATCCGCACCCACTCCCGTCAGATTCAAGCTCACTTGTGGCAAAAGAGCCGATCGTGTTTCGCGCACATACTCGTGGGCCTGCAATGCTTGCAGCCGTCCTACCGTAATCTGCGGATTACTCCGTAAACCGATGCTTTCTGCTTGCTCCAGTGTCAGTTCTCGGGTCCTAACTGTACCTGTTTGGCCCATCGCTCCCGGGGGTGTCGTCTGCTGCGGTGCTCCTTGCGCTTGGCCGACTGCCGGCAGAACCATTACGCTAAGCAGCACGACGGGAAGTCTCATCGTCCTTTTCACGACGGCACCTCTACGCTGTTCGCCTTTCCCCTTCCATGAATCACCAGATACACCGCAGGCACCAGGAACACGGTTACGACCACGGAAACTCCCAGTCCTCCGATCACCGCGCGCGCCAGCGGTGCATACTGTTCGCTTCCTTCCTCGATTCCCAGCGCCATCGGCAGCAACCCCAATAACGTCGCCAACGACGTCATCAGAATCGGCCTCAAACGCACCTTACACGCTTCGATGGTTGCCGCTCTCAGATCCATCCCCCGTTCATGCAGGATCCCTGAAAACTCCACGATCAGTATGCTGTTCGATACCACGATGCCCGTCATCATGATCACTCCCATCAGCGACATGATGTTCAGCGTCGTGTGCGTGATCCACAGCAACAGCACCACTCCGGCCAACCCGGGCGGAATCGCGGTCAGAATGATAAACGGGTCGATGAACGACCGGAACTGCGCCATCAAGATCAGGTAAACCAGCATTACTGACAGCAGCAGTCCAATCCCAAATCGAAAAAACGACTCATGCATCCCCACCACTGCTCCACGCACGCTCACCAAGGCGTTTTTTGGCAGGTTCAACTCGCCCGCCAGTTTGTTAACTTCCTTGCTTATCCCGCCCAAATCCTCGCTCTTCGGCATCACGTACACATCAATCACCCGCCGGATCTGGTAATGATCCACCTCGGTTGGCGTGTTGATGGGTTCGACCTTAGCCACCGACTGCAGCGGCGTATATTCCGTAGATTTCGCCGCGCGCAGCGGTATGTTCTTGAAATCCGACATCGTCATGGAGTTAATTTTTTTATTTGAATACTGCACCGTCAACATATAGTTGTTTCCCGTTTTCGGGTCGATCCAGTAGCTCGGTGCGATCATCCCATCCGAGGTCAGCGCCGTGATCACGTTGTCCACCACGTTCTTCGGCGTCAATCCCAACAAACTGGCTTGCTCGCGGTCGATATTTAACTCCAATCCTGGATAATCGATGTCTTGTGGAATCAGTACGTCGCTCACCAGCTTTGACCCTTTCAATTCCAGAGCCAGTTTCCGCGCGATCCCATATCCCTGAGTCAGGTCGTTGTCGCTCACCTGAATATCGATTGGCGCCGGCAGGCCCTGGTTCACCACCGAGTCCACCAACCCTCCGGCCTGCAGATAAGTGCTGAGTTGTGGCAAGTCGTTCGCTAACTTTTTTCGCACCTTCTCCATATACTCGTAGCTGCCCACTTTGTGGTCTTCCGCCAGGTTCACTTGCACAAACGCCGTGTGCATCGCCGAGTTCGTCGTATAGATTGCCGAAAGATCTGGCGTGATTCCGATGTTAGACACGATCATCTGCAGGTCGTTTTTCCCTATCACCGACCGGATGTCCGCTTCCACCTGGGCTATATATTGATCCGTTACCTCCAACCGGGTTCCCGATGGTGCCTTTACCTCGATAACAAACTGGCCGGGATCCGTCCGCGGGAAGTAGCATTGCCCTACAAAGGGAAATACCACGGCCACGAGCAGCACGATCCCGCCCAGAATAATCAATGCCGTTCTTCCCGGCCTTTCCAGCGCTCGACTCACTTGCTTTTCGTAATAGTCCAGCAACCGCCGGAATTGTTCGTTGAATTTATGCACCACCGTGGTGAACCAACCCTTGCGTCGATGTGCCTCAAACTCTTCCCCTTCCCCTGCCTGGTGTTCATGCGGCGCGATCCGGACGAACTTTGCGCAATAGAGCGGCACCACCGTCATCGCGAAAACATAGGACGCGAATATCGAAATCACCACGCCCAACGCCAAGTCTGTGAACAGGTATTTGCTCACTCCGTAAAAAAACGTCACTGGGAAAAACACGATTGAAGTTGTCGAGGTCGCCGCCAGGACCGCCAGTGCCACCTCCATTCCGCCCTTTTCCGCCGCTTCCTGCGGAGCCGTTCCGTTCTCCATAAACCGGAATATATTCTCCAGCACCACTACGGAGTCGTCGATCAATCGCGAGAATGCCAGTGCTAGCCCGCCCAGCAACATGGTGTTAATCGAACCACCTAGCGCGTTCTGCACCAGTAAACACGTTAGCGCCGACAACGGGATCGACAGCAGCACCGCAAATGTTGCCCTCCCGCTTCCCAGAAACAGCAGGATCATCAACCCCGTCAGCGCCAACCCGATCCCGCCTTCCTTCAATAGATTCTTAAGCGCTACCTTCACAAAGATCGATTGGTCGAACACCACGGACGTCTTTAGCGTTTCTGGCACGTCCACCAGATGTCGGATGATTTTTTTCACCCCGTTCACGATTGCAATCGTATTGCTCCCGCCCCCCTGCTTTAGGATCGGGATATACACGGACTTCTGCCCGTCAATCCGCACAACGTTCGTTTGGATCGCGCCTGCGTCTTCCGCCTTGCCTACATCCGCAATCGTTACGGACCCAAGCCCCACACTCTTCAGCGGTATCGTATTCAGGTCTGACGGATTATCCACTTGGCTGTTCGCGTAGATGTTGTAGTCACGGTTCCCGATTCGCACGTCTCCCGCCGGCAGAATCAAGTTGGACTCGTTGACCGCCTGCACCACATCCGTAAGGCTCAGTTGGTGCGCCTCCAATTTCGCAGGGTCCACAAACACTTGAATCTGGCGATACGTGCCTCCGAAAGGCTGTGGCACCGACGCTCCTGGCACGCTGGCAATCTGATTTCGCACTTGGAATTGCGCCAGGTCTTTGAGCTGCGTTTCGTTCAGCCCTTGCCCCTTTAATGTAACCAGGCACACCGGCAAGCTGGACGCGTCGAACTTAAGTACCACCGGCGGCAACGTCCCTGGTGGCAGACGCCTTAGGTCCGCCATGGCCAGCGTCGCGATGCTGCTCAGTGCCGCGTTCGCGTCCGTTCCCGGCGTAAAGTAAACCTTGATCAGGCTCACGCCAGTCAACGATCGCGATTCGGAATGATCGTAGTTGCTCGCCAGCGTAAAAAACCGCTCAAACGTATTCGTGATGTCCGCTTCGATCTGTTGCGGGGGCATGCCTGCATAAAACGTCGCTACGACCACCACAGGAATGTTTACCGCCGGGAACAGGTCCACCGGCATGCGCACCATGGTCGTCACTCCGACCACCGCCACTATCAGGCACACCATGATGATGAAATACGGATACGCCAACGCAAACTTCGGCATTAGCTTTCTCCCGCCGCACCGCTGGCACCGGACTCCACCACCTTCGGCTGCACTTTCATTCCGCTCCGGAATTCGTTCCGGCTACCCACCACTACTTGGTCTCCCTCCTGCAATCCTCCAGTCACTTGGATACGCGTGCTTCCTTGCATTCCTAGGCCTATCTTCCGTTCCTCCAGGATGTTCCCCGGACCGACGAGCAACACCGTGCCTTCGTCGCGCCCCTTCAGATCCACCGCCTCCAGCGGCACTGTCAGCACGTTCTTAGGCCCGTTCACCGGCACCGTCGCCACCACGTACATTCCCGGCATCAGCTTCCCGTCCGAATTTTGAAAATCAATTTCTGTGTGCATCGTTCGCGTATCAGGGTCCAGCGAGTCCGCAAATCGCGCCACCTTACCGACATAGTCCTTATCTAGCGCTTGCACGTGGACTTTGATCGGATCCCCCAGCCGTATTCCGCCGGCAATCGATTCCGGTATCGGCAGCACTAGCCGCAACACCGAGATTTGCGCCAGCTTCACCACCGGCTCCGCCTGTTTGCTTTCCGAGGTCCCCGCGGCTATCAACGATCCCGTGTCCGCGTACCGCACTGTCACCACTCCCGCGTACGGCGCGGTGATTCGTGTATAGTCCGACAGCGCCTTGTATTGTTGTTGTGTAGCTTGCGCCACGGCCAACGCTTGCTGGGCAGCATTCAGCGACGCTTCTGCGCTCGACACCTGCGCTTCCGCTTCCAGGTCTTTCGCCTGCGCGTTATCCACTTCCTGTTGCGCTACCAATCCGGCCTTCTGTTCCGACGCCTGCCGCAACCGGTCGAACATCGAGTGCACCGCCGCATGCGCCGACTTCGCTCTTTCCACATCTCCTTGTGCCCGCCGGATTTCCTCCTTTGACCTCCGCACCGCCGCGTCTGCTCCCTGCAGTTCCGCCTGAAGCTCCGGCACTTCCAACACCGCAAGTGTCTGCCCTTCCTTCACGTGTGAACCCACGTCCACGTAGATTTCCTTGATGTACCCCGCCACTTTGGCGTGCACATCCACGTCCTGGAATGGCTTAAATGCCCCCGCGAGTGTCAGCGGTGTCCCCAATGTTCCCTGTTCCACTTTCACCACCGCCGCTACCCGCTCCCCCGCCCCGGTTGCGTGGTTGCCGTCATCCGCCTCCGTCTTTCCGTGCCGGATGCCCACCCAGGTCAACATCACACCTAGAACCACAACGCTCGTAATTACCAGCTTTTGTTTACCTGTCATACTTGTCCTCAACGGGCAACATACGCAGCTTCTGCCGCCTTTCAATCCATGGGGACTAACGTCGAAAAATCTATGCCTCCGGACGTGACCGGATCTTCACTTTTTGGGCCTGGATTCAGTACGGTTTACGCCGTGGGGGGAGGACGGAACCAAACACTCGTCTTCAGTTCCGGCCGTGGCGGCAATGCTTCGTCTTCAAATATGTGGGAGGCGGATTCGTTGTTCTCCACCGTCACTGCTACAAATGCTTCTTCAACACTTACTTCGGGTTGCGCTTTTTCCCCATGTACCCGAGGGTAATGCTGCAGTTCCGATGCTCCCACGGTCGCGCGATGGCGTGCCAGTGCCTGGTAGGCGAGCCCGTCTGAGTGGCTGATCAGCGCAAGGAACGGATTGTACAAAAGCAGCCCCACCAATAGCACTGCCACACACAATTGCCAGGTGGTTCGCCGGCTCCCGCGATCGTGACTGCTGGGCACTCAGGTTCTCCCTATCCAATCAACAGTAATTTGAGTCTCCCGTCGGGTCAAGGGGATGGCCATACTCGATTTCCTCTAAGGGGAGGAGAAGGGGACCGGTGCCAGGGGTGCGCCGGTCCCCGAGGTAGGACTTGGAGTGAAGATCAAACGCGCTGAGTTTCGCAGCCCGGAGTAACCTGGGAATGAAGGCCGTATGAATTCTTGGTGACCTCTTCTTCGACTCCCGACGCCATTTCCTGCTGCTCTCCGCGCACCATCAAACCCCGCCCGTGCCGCACATCCAGGCCACGCACCCAGAAAATGATGTCCTCAGCAATATTCGTGGCGTGGTCCGCGATCCGCTCCAGATGCCGCGTCGCTAGCACGAACTGCATCCCGGGAGTGACCAGCGCCGCGTTCTGGGTCATGTTCTGCAGCAGCGTCTCGAAAATCTGATCGCGGTATTGATCGACGATGTCGTCGCTTTCCAGTACTTGTGCCGCCAGGTCCGCATTCCGGAAGATCAGCGCGCCCAGGCTGCGGCTCACCATCGAGCGCACCGCTTCCGTCATGGGCATCAATTGTTCTGGCATCTTGGCGTCGGGTGTATCGCGCAGTGAAATCACTCGTTCCGCCAGGCTTACCGCAATATCCCCGATGCGTTCCAGGTCATTGGTGATCTTTAGCGCCGCCACAATTAACCGCAGCTCATCGTCGCTGAAGCTTCCCCGCCGCAGCAACCGGATGGCGTGCTCGTCGATCATGATTTCCATCTCGTTGATGCGCGGCTCGAACAGAAAAACTTCTCCGGGCAGTCCGGCTGTCCGCGGATTGTCGAATCCGATGATAGCGTCCAGCGCACGATTCATGGCGCTCTCCACGACACGTGCCATCGACACCAGATAATTGATCAACACGTCGTAGAGAACCGCTTCGGTTAAACCAGGAGCTGTGGCCATTCAGGCCTCCGGGGCAAGGCGCGATTAAAGACGCCTTTGTCCGTATTTATAGCGTGCGACGAAATTGTTACAAGACGTTAACAGGGAGGTAAATAAGTGTAAAGTAAAGGGAATCAGACACCCGCGGAAGTGCTTCCCCGAAAGGCCCGCCCAATGGAGCTTGCCGAGGCCACACGCGCCACGGATCGCTCCGAATCAAAAACCGGCACTGCAAAGTGGAACTTGGACCCGACTCCCACTTCGCTTTCCACCCAGATGCGCCCGCCCTGTGCTTCCACCAGATGCTTGGAAATCGACAGGCCCAGCCCCGTTCCGCCCGCTTCCCGGGAACGCGCCACATCCACGCGGTAGAATCGCTCGAAAATTCGCGGCTGATCCGCCTGCGGAATGCCGATGCCCGTGTCCGCCACGGTAAAGATCACTTCATCGCCCCGCGGCTCCGCGCTCAGTAGGATTTTTCCCCCAGGCAGCGTGTACTGGATGGCATTATCCAGCAGGTTTTGTAGCACTTCTTGCAACCGCCGGTTGTCCGCCGCCACCTCCGGCAATTGCGCCGGAACACTCAAGGATAAATTGAGCCCTTTTTCCGCTGCGCGCCGTTGCGCGGGTTCGTAGCACGATTCGATCAGCAGCGGCACGCTCACGGCGCGAATTTCCAACTCCAATTGTTCCGCGTCCATTTGCGAAAGCCGCAACAGATCCTCGGTCAGCCGCGCCAGGCGCCGTGAATGTTCCAGGATGATGGCCAGAAATCGACCACGGTTCTGCGAATCATCAATAGCCCCGCCAATCAGCGTTTCCGCAAATCCCTGAATCGCCGTGAGTGGTGTGCGGAATTCGTGCGATACGTTGGCTACGAAGTCTCGCCGCACCCGTTCCAGCTTTCGCAGGTCCGTGATGTCGTGTAGCACGATGACTGCGCCCGACGTTTCCCCCGCCCGCACCGCCGCCACCGTCGCCGCAAAATAGTGTTGCCGCAGCGTTCCGGTAACAATTTCCGCTTCCACCCGCGGTTCTCCCGCCAGCACTCGCCGCACCGCTCCAATCAGTTCCGTCTGCCGCACCACTTCCAGCAGCGAACTTCCCGACACGGGAGGCACATCCAATCCTAAAATCGAAGCGAACCCGGGATTGGCAAACACCAGCCGTTCCCCGGCATTCACAACCGCTACGCCTTCCACCATCGACCCAAGGATTGCTGCCGACAGGTTGCGCTCTTCCGTAAGGGTTCGAATGGTGCGGTCCAGCCGCGATGCCGTTTGGTTCAGCGAAGCTCCCAATGCTTCCAGTGAATCGCCCGATCCGTCAGCAGCCAGCGGCCGGAAATCCCCTTCGGCCACGCGTCTGGAAAACTCTCGCAGCCTCTCGATGCGGCTCGTATACGAACGAGACATCAGCATGGCGATCGCGCCAGCCAGCAGAAAAATCAGCAGTGACCACAACCAGATATTCCGCCGGAAACCCCACAATTGCTGGGCGAACCCTTCCATCGGCAGCGCCAGGCGCAGGATCACCGGAGTGCCTCCCGGCAGATCCTGTCGCACCGCGTAGTACAACATTTGCGTGCCCACGGAAACGCTTTGACGTGTTGCCCGACCCTCGCCAGTCTTCAACGCGGCAATCACCTCGGGCCGTCCCGCGTGCGATTCCATCGTGGCTGCTTCCGATTGCGAGTCAGCCAGTACGCGGCCGTCCGCGGCAATCACGGTGATACGCGTTCCACTCGATGCGTTCGCGGCAACCCAGGTATTGAGTGCGGCGATTTCTTCGGGAGTTTGTGGTCCGGCAGCGGAGAGGGGAATCGGATGAAGTTGGATGATGCGCGCCAGCGCCCTCAGTTGCTGAAAACTGTCCGCTTCATAGCTGTTTCGAAGGGCCCGCTCGGCAAGGAAATCCACCGCGAGCAAAACGCTCAGCAACAGCGCCAGGAACGTCAGCGCCAGTTTCCCGAAAAGTTTACGCTGCACGAGTTTCGAACAAGTACCCTGCACCGCGCACGGTCTTCAGATGCAAGGGATTTTCTGGATCGCTCTCAATTTTCTCGCGCAACCGCCGCACGTACACGTCCACGCTGCGCGGCGTCACGAAACGATCTGTGCCCCACACGGCATCCAGCAGTTGATCGCGCGTGAATACGCGGTTCGGTCGCGAAGCCAGATAATACAATAAACGAAACTCCAGCGTGCTCAGCGGCACCGGTTTTCCCGAGTGACTCACGCGATACGACGCAGGATCGATCGCCAGCTTCCCAATTTCCAATATGCGCGGCGCGTCCGCAGGCGGTTCCGCCCGGCGCAGCAGCGCTTTCACCCGGGCAATCAGTTCCCGTGGGCTGAACGGCTTCGTCACGTAATCGTCCGCACCCATTTCCAGGCCAACCACCCGGTCGGCTTCGTCCCCGCGCGCCGTCAGCATCAACACCGGCAACCGGTTTAGTGACTCTTCTTTTCGTATTTCGCGGCAAATCTCCAGTCCAGACATCTTCGGCAGCATCAGATCCAGCAGCAAAAGGTCGGGAGGGGTCTTCTTCAGCGTGGCCAGTCCGCTGTTTCCATCAAAGGCAGCAGCCACTTGAAAGCCTTCATTGGCAAGGTTATACCGGACGAGTTCGACGATATCGCGATCGTCCTCAATAATCAGAATGCGCTTCATATACAGCTCTCGGGCAGGCGACCGCATCGGTAAAAGTCTACCGTAGCGCGCAGGATTGCGATAGACATGATCAGGTTGTGACACCTCGTGGCTCATGAAGAGTTGGCCGTATTGTGACAAGGCAGTCACCTCACGTGGTAACACTCATGTAACAAATACATGAATGGCTGGTGAAAGGCCGCACCTTTAACAATATGAACGACTTGTAACAACATCCTGTTCCCCCTGTTCCTGCTGTTGAAGGACAAGTTGTTACCATAGTAGCTACCCCCCAATAGCCTACCCAACCTGTAGTTGCGCTCCTCAGACCCGGCCGTCCCAAACCGGTTCGGAGAGGGCTGCTTCTTGTCTTGGGTATGTGCCCCCAAAACAGGAAAAAAAAGAGGGAACGTCTTCACGTTCCCTCTTCGACCTCGCCTACAAGAGGCCTGCGAACTGGCTACTTGGTTATGTTTGCGGCAACGATTACCAGTTCGGACTTCTCGTGGTTCTTGGCAAGCCTCATTTCCGTCCGGCTTATCGGCAACTGCCGTCCGTAGACATTTCCCTCAATCCACACCTGGTACAGGAAATACTCACCACCCATTCGCTGGAAGACCAGTTTCGTTTTCGTCGACGGCTCGCCGCCTCCGCAGATATTCGATAAAACGAAGCTGCCTGCCTCACGTTCCGTATTGTCTATCCGTAGCAGAGCGCTGCTGGCCGTGGAACCGAGCTTATACTCTCCAGCAGGATAAGCAGCGTCGCCCACAACAAAGTTAAACGGAACAATCGCACTCACTTTTGTCTGTTGCGCGTGAACAGCTGTGGCCATCAGCAGCACAGCCAGCGCGGAAAGAATCGAGCGTAGATTTTTCATAAAAACCTCCTTTGTGTCGAAAGTGGAGAGTGGCGGAAAGGATTACCTCATCTAATGAGCCATCTCGTTCCTGCTTTCTCTTCCTACTCACGCTCTCCACTGGAGCATGGCCCGTGCCAATTCGCGCGCAGAATCTGCTCCCAAACAAACCGTTCTTGCACACGCCTCATTCTCAATCCATTGCGCGTCATAATTTCTGCCGAACGCCTCTCCCAGCGCGCCTCTCGCTCGCTCCCTCTTGAGCCAACCGCAATCCGATCTGCACCTGCAATCCTTCGTTTTGAGCGCTCCGCTTGGTACCATTCGCCCAAAATGAAACGCCGTTCCCGCTGCAAAAACCAGCAAGCCCTTCTGTGAGGATGACTTGGCAGAATCTTCGCACTCGACATTTTTTCGTGTGCCAAATTCAGTCTTGCCCTCGCCGATCGGATAGCCCATCTATCCCTCCGGATAGTTGCGGACAAGGAGACTGTTTGGTGACTCTTCTTGGCCATCTTCCTTTGAGAATTGCCCCTGGCGCAAAGACTGCGCGGGAAAAATAGCATTTGCGTGGCGGTACTAGTTCCCCGAAAGCCAGAAGAAAAAAGAATGCATGGCGGCGGACCGAACATCGAGTAGAATGAGCGCGATTCAACCCGAACATGGATCGAAGGCTGCCGCTCACCGTCCGGGAGCGGCAAACCAAAACTGAAAAACTGATGGAGGTGTGAAATGGCAACAGCGAGTCCGGTGGAAGGATTGCGGAATCCGTTGGGAGCAGCGAAGAAGGTCACGGGATGGTACATCGTCGCAGCCGTGCTGTTCATCTTGCTGGGGATATTTGCGATTATCGAGCCCGGCGTGGCGGGACTGGGTGTGACGTTGTTGGTGGGTTGGCTGCTGGCGATAGGCGCGGTATTTCATTTTATTGCGGCATTTAAAGGTGGGGGCGCCAAGCAGGTGATTTTTCAGGTGCTGATCGGAATCGTGTATGCCATCGGCGGGATTTATTTTCTGACGCACACGATTATGGGAACGGCCACGCTGACGCTGTTGCTGGCGGGAATCATTCTCGCGGAAGGCGTCATTGAGGTGATTTCGTATTTCCGGATGAGAAGTGACGGCGCATCGGGCTGGTTGCTACTGAACGGAATCATCACGCTGGCACTGGGCGCGCTGATCTGGTTCCACTGGCCGTCAAGCACAGTATGGGCCATTGGAACGCTGGTGGGAGTGAATCTGCTGATGACCGGGATTACGCGGCTGATGTTCGGCATGGCCGTCCGCAAATTGGTGGGCCACGTCGCGAAATAAAGCACCGAAAATAAAAGATTGGAAGATTCCTCAGGGCTGGGCGCGCAGGAAAACTTTGCGCCCAGAAATCTTTTTCGCTTACTTGACTCGCGTGTACGTAAAAGTGTCGGCCATGGACTTGCCGTGATCGACGAACGTCCACGTCTCCGTGAGATGGTCCTTGTCGAGAATGGAGAGGGTGAGGGCAGCCATGTGGCCTTCGTCGGGAGTCTTGGTGCCAGAGATGCGGACGAAGGAGAAATCGTACTTGCCGGTGGCGGCGGGGTTAGCCGTAGTCTGCATGGTTGGCTGGTTCCCGGCGGAGCAGTAATGGGTGACAACCAGGCGATCGCCATCGAGAGTGTACATGGTGATCATCTCGGATTCCTTGGCCGGCTGCAGATGTTCCATCACCACGCTGCCGTTTGACACGACTTTGTAGGTCACTTTGGTAACCGCGCCCGAGCTGCCTTTGCCTTCCCAATCCCCGGCGAGGGACTTCAGCTGATCGAAAGCGGGCGTGGAACGAGCGGCTGGGTGCATTTCCTGGGCAGTCAGAACAACTCCGAGAGAAAGACTGAGTGCCAGAGCGGAAAGAGTTCGTGGACGAAGCATAGCAACCTCCTGAAGGCGATCCCGTTAACGATGAACCTTTCGCGTGGATTCTTGCGCGGAGATTGTGCTCCGCGGCTGCGAAAATGTCCAGTCGAGACCTTTGGAGAAAGCGCCCGCATTAATGTTAGGAGGTTGTGGCCAGGTTCAGCCAAATATCGCCGCCACCGGTACCGAGCTGTGTTCTCGTCCGATAACGACTATACCGGAATGGGTCACGTGCCATCCTCGTGCCCGGTCGGCATCGAGATCGTAGCCAACCGTGCCGTCCTGCGGAATACGGACATTTTTGTCCAGGATGGCACGGCGCAACTTTGCGTGCCGCCCGATATCGCAGTCGTCCATGATCACGCAGCCTTCCACCAGCGCGCCAGTATGAACGCGGACGCCACGTGCAAGAACGGACCTGCGCACTACGCCGCCGGAAAGAATGCATCCGTCAGAAACGATGCTATCGACGGCCTGCCCCCGACGGCCTTCTTCATCGAAGACGAACTTGGCAGGCGGATCTGGATAGCTTGTACTGCGCACCGGCCACTCGCGGTTATAAAGATTGAGCTCCGGCTTGACATGGTTCAAGTCCATGTTCGCTTCATAGTAAGCCTCGATCGTGCCGACGTCCCGCCAGTACGGCACAGCGTCCGCGGCCTCGCCGGGAATCCTGTTGGTCTCGAAGTTGTACGCATACACGGGGGCGTTACCGGCCAGTTTTGGCAGGATGTTCATGCCAAAATCGTGGTGACTATTCGGGTCTTTCGCGTCGGCCTTGAGTAGCTCGAGCAGTGCGCCCGTGGAGAAAATATAGTTGCCCATTGACGCGTAGACTCGGTTGGGTTCGGCGGGCATTGTCGGCGCATTGGCGTTCTTCTCGTGGAAGCCCATGATGCGTCCATCTTCATTGGCCTCGATGACGCCGAGTTCTGCGGCGTGCTGTCGAGGAACTGGGATCGCGGCGACGCTCACCTCTGCCTGCTTCACCATGTGAAAGTCGATCATGCTGGCGACATTCATGCGGTAGATGTGGTCGCCACCGAAGATGGCCACCAGGTGCGGATTGGACTGCTCGATGAGGTTTATGTTCTGGAAGATAGCGTCGGCGGTCCCGCGGTACCAGGATTCGCTCTCCGAACGCATCTGTGCCGGCACGTTGATGATGAAGTGACTCTTCAGAATGCCGCTGAACTGCCATCCCTCGCTCAGATGCTGAAGCAGCGACTGGCTGCGGAACTGCGTGAGCACGTAGATGGAGTGGATTCCGGAGTTGACGAAATTACTGAGAACGAAATCAATAATCCGGTATTTGCCTCCAAAGGGAACCGCGGGTTTGGCGCGTTCCCGCGTGAGGGGAAAGAGCCTGGTTCCTTTGCCTCCGGCGAGCACGATGCCCAGGACTCGCGGCTGTAAAGCTTGTTTTCCGGCGAAGCCCGACTCTCGTTTGGGAGTCATCTTCTCCGTCATGCAACCCTCCCAAATCAATTCTGTCCAGGATATTACCAGTTATATGAACCTGCGGCGAACTCCCAATTCCGGCAGTGGCCCTTCGCGAACAATGCTCAGGCTGAACAAGCCAGCACTGCAAAATGTCCACGGCACCAAAGCCGACGCGAACCTGCTGAGTTGCGGGATTTGGAACCTGCGGCGGGAAAGCGTTGACCCGGGCAGGAAGGGCTACATACCATAGAGCGATGCAGCAAAGGGCAAAGCGAAGAGCGGCGCTGGGCGCCGGATGTGGCCTGCTGGCGATGGTGTGGCTGTGCGGGTGCGAGGACGCGGCCAAGAAGCCGATGCAGGCGAAGGTGCCGGCGTTGAGCCCGGTGCAGCCGCAGAAGCCGGAAACTCCCGCGGTGGCGGAATTACCGCAACGGAAAATGGCGCCAATGGACATGGCCTCGCTGCTGCCAGTTGCTCCAGACGGAATTCCCTATTTGATCGAACAAGTGAAAGCGAAATTCGCTTCCGGCGAAGCGAATTACAAAGCCGGGCATCTGGCGGCCGCGCGGCGGGATTTTGACGATTCGGTGGACTGGATGCTGGAAAGCGGGTACGACCCGAACAGCGATCCAAAGTTGCGCGAACTGTTCCAGCAGGTGACCGACAAGGTCTACACCTACGAATTGCAGGCGTTCCGCGCGGGAGACGGTTTCACGGAAGCGCCGGCGGTGCCGGCGGCGATTGACGAAGTGGCGGAAATGACGTTTCCGGTGGACCCGAAGCTGAAGGAACGGGCCGAGGATGTGGCCAGGAACGTTTCGCACGACCTGCCGCTGACGGTGAACGACGTCGTGGTGTCGTACCTGAACTTTTTCCAGACCCCTCGGGGCCGGGCCATCGTGGAGACCGGGCTGCGGCGCAAGGGAAAATACCAGGAGATGATCGCGCGGGTGCTGCGGGAAGAAGGCGTGCCGCAGGACTTGATCTATCTGGCGCAGGCGGAGAGCGCCTTTCAGCCGCTGGCGCTGTCGCGCGCCGGAGCCCGGGGCATCTGGCAGTTCGTGCAGTGGCGCGGGAACGAATACGGCCTGAAGCGCAGCTGGTGGGTCGACGAACGGATGGACCCGGAGAAGGCCACGCGGGCAGCGGCGCAACATTTGCGGGATTTGTACGGGCTCTATGGCGACTGGTATCTGGCGATGGCCGCCTACAACTGTGGGCCGGGAAACGTGCAAAAAGGAATCGAGCGCACCGGCTACGCGGATTTCTGGGAGCTTTATAAACGCAATGTGTTGCCGTCGGAGACCAGGAATTACGTGCCGATTATTCTGGCGCTGACGCTGATCGCCAAGGACGCAGCGCATTACGGCATCGCTGTGGAACAGGACGAGCCGGTGCAGACGGACACGGTGAAGCCGGGGCGGGCCATCGACCTGCGGCTGGTGGCGGAGACCATTGACGTGGACGTGGCCACGCTGCGGACGCTGAACCCTTCGCTGCTGCGGATGATTACGCCGGACGATCCGGACTTTGTGCTGCACCTGCCGGTGGGCACGTCGGAGAAGTTTTCCGCGGAGATTGCGGACATTCCCGCGGACAAGTGGGTGAGCTGGCGGCGGCACCGGGTCGAGGCGGGAGAGACGCTGACGTCCATCGCCAAAACCTACCGGGTAACCGCGGCGGCCATTGCCGATGCCAATGACCTCGAGCACGGAGCGCACCTGGAGGCAGGACAAAAGCTGATTATCCCGGCGGCGCGCCCGGTGGAGGAGAGCAAACCCCGGCTGGTGCGTTACCGGGTGAGGAAAGGAGACACGCTGGGAGGGATTGCCGACCAATTCAGCGTGACTTCGGAGCAGGTGCGCAAGTGGAACGGGTTGAAGTCTGGGAAGGTCAGCCGGGGCATGGTGCTGCGCATTTACACCGTCGGAGGAGCGCCGGAGACGCACACGGTGCACCAAACAGCGAAACACACCACGAAAAAGAAACCCGGCGCGACGACCACAGCACAAACGAAAAACTAGCTCGTGGCGGGCCCGTCGCACGGGGCTGCTGGGAATTTTGCCCGTTACCGGGGGCATGTGAGCAGAAGGCTTGACAAGCACGTTGGAGTGGGATAACAAAGCGCAAGACGGAGCGCGGTCATCTCCGGCTGCAGCAGGTTCAAAAACACGAGGATTGCGGCTTCGTAGGAGCCCCCAGGGGAGGAGAGCATGGATTTCGAGAAGGATCAGTTCGAAGACGATGAGGAGCTGTCACGGCTGGAAGAGGACGACGAGCTGGGCAGCACAGGCATAGTCGAAGAGGAAGAAGAGATTCTTTCCGTGGAAGAAGAACCCGCGGAAGAGGCGGAAGGCGAAGAGCCGGCGCGACCGGCGCCTAAGGGCGCAGCCAAGAAACCGGCGGCCAAGGCGGCCAAAAAGCCCGCCAAGAAAGCCGCCAAAAAACCCGCGAAAAAGCCGGCCAAGAAGGCCACAGCCAAACCGAAAAAAGCCGCGAAGAAGCCGGCCAAGAAACGCCGGCGGTAAATCGCAGCGAGATTGAGGAAGGCCCCTCGATGGTACCGGGGGGCCTTTTTTGTTTGTGGCATTGCCGTGCCGGGATGAGAAGGCGTGAAGGTTGAGAAGTGCCATAACGGCAGAAAGGAGTGCGGAGTGCGGAACTGGGAAAGGAAACAAAGAGAAGAGAGAGCACTACTCACCGAAGAAAGTAAGTGCCGATAGGATAACTGCGGATGTTACGGGCGTTCGAGCAGATACCGCGGATGCGCGGTGGCGCACAAGCGCACCTGATGAGGTGCTCGGACGAAAACTATTACGTGGTGAAGTTTCAAAATAATCCGCAGCATCGCAGGGTTCTGGTGAACGAGATGCTGGGTACAAGGTTGGCGAGCCGGCTGGGGCTGCCGACGGCGCCCGAGTTTACGGCGGTTACGGACGTGCACCTGATCGCGGAGAACGAACGGCACCGTTTTGTGCAGGAGACCTTGCGCGATGCAGGCGTGGAAATGGTGGCCATGGAAGGATTCGCGGTATGGACAGCGAAGATGCAGCCGTTGATTCAGTGAGGTGATATCCGTAAGCAGACACCAGATATGCAACGGGCGCTGCCGCTTGTGCGCTCAATCCCTGTATTGCCAGAGACAGATTTCGTTTCCGTCCGGGTCTTCCAATGAACCCAGAACCCCGTTGCTTTTGTCTTGCCAGCCACCAGTAGCAACACCTTTTGCTTTCAGGTCCCGCAGGGCCGCTTCCACGTCGTCGACACGCAGGCACAGGCGTGCGTTTCCACTTCGCGGTTTCTGATGCCGGGGCGGCGCCGGCGCAATCTCGAACAACACGCCATCGATATCGAAGCGAGCGACCACATCCCGGGAGAGGAATTTGAATCCCAGAACGTCGCGGTAAAACTGGATACTGCATTCGAGGTCAGAAACGTAGTAGAAAATGCAGTCAAAGTGGAAGACCATTGGACGATCACCCGTCCTCTTTTCAAGCCTGCAAAAACGAAGGGCTGTGGTGCGCTCTGTGAAAACGAGAACCTGCAGACTGGCTAGAGCAGGGATTCGGACCAGTTTTCCAGTGTTTCCTTGACCTTGTGAAGGAACTGGTGCGCAATGGCGCCGTCGACGACGCGGTGGTCGTAGCTCAGCGTGACATAGCACATGGAGCGGATGGCGATGGAATCGTTGATGACCACCGGGCGCTTTTCGATGGCGCCGAGGCCGAGGATCCCGACGTTTGGCTGGCTGATGATGGGCAAGCCGAACAGGCCGCCGAAGACGCCAGGATTGGTGATGGAGAACGTGCCTTCCTGGACTTCCTCGGGCTTGAGCTTTTTGGTCCGCGCACGCTCGGCGAGGTCATTCAGGTTGCGCTGGATGCCGAGGAAATTCTTCTCGTCAGCATTTTTGATGATTGGAACAATCAGGCCCCAGTCGAGAGCCACGGCAATGCCGATGTTGACTTCCTTGTGGAGGACAACGTTGGTGCCGTCCAGTGAAGCGTTGAGCGTGGGATAAGCGCGCAGACCGGCAACAGCGGCCTTGACAAAGAAGGGCATGAAGGTGAGCTTGGTTTCATAGCGCTTTTCGAACTCATCCTTGGACTTGGCGCGAAGCGCAGCGATCTTGCTCATGTCGATTTCGTCGACGGAGTACACGTGCGGCGAAACATGCTTGGAAGCCACCATATGCTCGGCAATCTTCTGGCGCATGACGCTGAGCGGCTGGACTTCATAGCTGCCGAAGTATATGCGCTCGCGGGGAACGCCGACCTGCAGCACGGGAACGAACTGGCTGCCGTGAACGGCGGGTGCTCCGGGAGCCGCCGCGGGGGCCGGTGGAGGAGGCGTGGGACGCGACGCGGCCGATGGCACCGCAGCCGGGACGGAGCCTCCCGACTGCGCGGCGATAGCTCCTTCGATGTCTTCCTTGGTGATGCGACCTCCAGCCCCGGTACCTTCGAGCGAGCCGAGGTCAATGTTGTGTTCTTTGGCCAGCCGACGGACCAGCGGCGAGGAGTGGATGCGTTCGGTGCCCGTGACTGCGGCGGGTGATGCCGTGGCGGAAGCGACAGGCACTGGCGCGGCAGCGGGAGCCGGAGGAGGGCCAGCAGGGGGCTTTGCCGTAGCAGCGGGCGCTGGAGCAGAGGGAGCAGGGACTGGTTTGGCCGTAGACGCCGCTGGCGCGGGCGCAGGAGGCGGGGCAGAAGCAGCGGCAGAACCGGCGCCATCAATGACCGCGACGACGGTTTGAATGGGAACGGTCTGCCCTTCGGGGATTTTGATTTCCTTCAGCACACCGGCGGAAGGCGAGGGAATTTCCGCATCCACCTTGTCGGTGGAAATCTCGAAGAGCGGTTCGTCGCGCTCGACCTTGTCGCCAGGCTTTTTCAGCCACTTGGTGATGGTGCCTTCAAAAATGCTTTCGCCCATCTGGGGCATGACCACATCGACTGCCATGAGAGTCTTCTCCTTCGCGTGGGCCTGAAAGGGCCGCGTGCAACCTGACAGAACCGCTACTACCGAGCGCGACCGCGGAACCTTACTAGTTTACCGCCAAAGGCGCAATGACGGAAAGCCGAAGCCAGCCGGGCAGCAAACCATGAACTACAAAGCGCTTTCAGCGAATCGACCGGAAAACCACACTGCTGTGCGGGCTGTTCGCGGGCAGCGTGAGCGTCAGCTTCTCCGCGGCATGCTGTTTGGGGTGCAACCGCTGGACTGGAGGATTTTTGCCCTGGTCGCCCTGTGGTGCTGCCCGTTTCGATTGGCGCGTGCACGTATCCTGCTTGGCGCGCGACGCGAGTGGCTACGATCCCTCGCTTAAACAGTGACGGGTGCATCGACGATTCCTGCCAGGCCGAAGACTTTGCGATAGCGCTCGATGTCTGCGGGGGCACCCAGGGCTTTTTGAAAATTGTCGGAGAGTTTGACGGCAGGACGGCCATCGGCTTCGTTGAGTTTGCAAACCAGACTGAGAGGATCGAAGGAACCGTCGCCATGCGGGTTGCAATCGCGAAAATCGTTGGTGAGTAGCGTGCCCCAGCCGGCACTGAAGCGGATGCGGCGGCGAGGATGCCAACGGTTGTCGTCGAGAAAATCGCTGGCTTGGCGAAAATCCGCGGGGGTGGCGCCATTGCGAAGAGTTCCAGCGAAGTAAGCATGCAGGCCGAGGATCGAGTCGACGTCCAGCGCGTCAGAAGCGATGAAAAGTTTTTGCTGCGGATCGCGCTTGTGCTGCTGCAGCCAGGCGATGTATTCGTCACCGGCCATGTAGGGGTCCTTGCTGTCGGCGCGCTGCCCGGTCCAAGACGCCACCCAGTCCGGAGCGTCGCGGAGGAACTGCGTAGTGCCGAACGTATCCGGGAGCAGGATGAGCAATTCGCCGCGATAGGTCTGCTGCCAAAGTTCCAAGAAGCGGTATTGCGAGTATTTGAGTTGTTCGTCGTCGTTGGCGAGCGCAGCCAGAGCCATGGGTAACTCGTGGGCATTCGTGCCGATGGCTTCGAGGTCGTGTTTGTAAGCCAAGTACGTATTCGAGGTTCCTTTGAAGGCGTTGCCCAGCACATCGCTCATGGCCTTAACGACGAATTCCTGCCACAGGAAACTGTGACGGCGGCGCGTTCCGAAGTCGCTGACATTCAGGGAGGGAACGCCGCGGAGACGAGCCATTTTTTCCCAGAGCCTGGTTTTGGCGCGGGCGTAGAGGATGTCCAGTTCGAACTCGCTCAAAGCTTTCAGGCTGGAGCGTGTCTTCAGCTCGCTGACGATCGTCAGCGCGTAGATTTCCCACATGGTGGTTTCTGTCCAAAGGCCGTGAAATGAGAGAGAGAACTGGCCATCCTGGACGGAGAGCTCGTAATCCGACAGCCGGAAATCGCGTTCGAGCCACTCGATAAAATCCGGTTCGAAGATGCCACGATGTCCGTAGAAAGTGTTACCCGCCAGCCAGATCAGCTCGGATTTGTGAAAAGTCCGTTTTCTGGTCTGCTCGAGTTGCTCGCGAAGTTCGCCAACGTCAACCTGGTCGGCCAGACGCAGATCGGTGGAGCGGTTAATGAGGGAAAAGGAGGCCCTTGTGCGCGGGAAACATTTCCAGATGAACTGGAGCATCAGGAGCTTGTAGAAATCAGTGTCGAGCAGGGAACGGGTGATGGGGTCGATTTCCCAATTGTGATCGTGTGCGCGCCGCGCCAGGTTGATAATCATTGAGGAATTAGATTACCGCACTTACGGCCGCGCTAGGCTACTGGACTTGTTGCTTCCGGAGAGTGAGTCAGTTTACGAATCAGATCGACTTCCGCCGGGCTATAGGGCTGCCCATCGGTGCGGAAGATTTCGTGGAACCACATCTTGGGCTGGCGATCGGTGTAGGGATTCTTCCAGGAGTCCCAAGGCAGCCAGGTTTGGGTTTTTCCGGCGACGAGTCCCCAATTGATAGCCGCGATCTTATATTTCTTGGCGATCGGGAGAATTCCCTGAAAGGTGCTGCCTTGCGGTCGCGCCATATACTCGGTGCAGAGGATCGGACGGTGGAATTTCTGGAGTTCGCGGACGTGCTTCAGGAAGTCCGGCGGTTTGCTGTAATTGTGGAACGAAAGAACATCCGATTGCTCAAGCTGGATTTTCTGGATGGGATCCAACTTTTCGGGCGAGGCCCAGTCTCCATCCCACAAGCCACTGGTCAGGGGTTGCGAGGCACCCGCTTGGCGGGCCCAGGCAAACGCCTTGGGTAGCATGGCGCCAACGAGAGCAACCTTGTTAGATAGTTCCTGTTTTTCGTAGCTGCCCTCGTTGGTGCCGCCGGGCTCATTCCAGACATCCCAGCCGAGGATGCGCGAATCGTTCGCAAAGGCGCCGACGACACCCTTGACGTAGGCTTCGAGGCGCGGAAGTTGTGCGGGATCCTGGAGCGCGGCGGCTCCGGGACTTTGTACCCAGCCGGAATTATGGACGCCGGGACGCGGTTCGCGCTGCTTGCCGAGATGCGGGTAAGGATCCCAGCAGGAATCGAAGAGCACGAAGAGGATGCGGATGTGGTGTTTGTTGGCGATGGACAGGAAAGTGTCGATGCGTTTTTGAAAGCCGGGCGCGTCCTGTTGCCAGAGGAGGTCGTGAAGGAAGACGCGCATGGTGTTGAGGCCGATGGACTCGGCCCAGCCGAGTTCCAGGTCGATACGCTGGGGATCGAAGGTGTCAGCCTGCCACATTTCGAGTTCGTTGATGGCGGTGGCTGGAATATAGTTGCTGCCCACGAGCCAGGGCTGCTGCGCGTACCAGTCGCTGGCGCGCTGCTCGGTCCAGCGGGGCGATTGGGCGAAAGAAAGGGCGGCTGCAAGAACAGAAAACAGAAGTGCGACGGCGATTTTTTTCATGGGTGGAAGTTTCCGTTTACGCTCAGACTACAACACTTCTTGAAGACGCGAACAGGCAAAACATCCAGCTCTCGAAGTCGCGCGGAGGGCGAGGCACAAGCGACGCAGGCGATTGTTGAAGGCCCAGAACTGGGGTAGACTCCGCGGCACACACCGGGAGTAACTGCGACGGGTGCACGCAGCGAAGGAGTTTGAACTCGGCAAATGCCCTTCACACCGCAGCAATCCGCAAATGCACATAGCATGAGGTTCAGCCTTTTTGTCTGGCTGGTTCTGCTGCTGGTGGCGCTGGGGATCCTGCGATCGGCAATTGCCACACGACTGGACGGCTTCACGATAGACGAGGCGTACCACATTGCTTCGGGAGTGTCTTATGTGAGGTATCAGGATTTCCGGCTGAATCCCGAGCACCCACCGTTGGTGAAATTGTGGGTGGGAAGTGTGATCGCCGCAACCGGCTTCCAAGGGGACATGCTGCGCCAGTTTACCGATAAACCCGACGAGCGCAAGTTCACGGAACGCCTGGTATTTCGAAAGAACGATCCGGACTCCGTCCAAAGGCGAGCGCGAGCAGCGATGTTTGTGCTGAACGGATTGCTGCTGATTTCTTTGGCATTTGCGTTGGAACGAGTGTTTGATGCGCACGTGGCGCTGGGCGCCCTGTTATTCCTGGTGATTGATCCCACGGTGGCGGCGCATTGGCCGGTGGTGATGACGGACCTGCCGGTAGCGCTACTTTCGGCGACGGCTATTGTGCTGGCGACACGGGCATTCCGCGACTGGGTATGGACAGACCTGGCAGCGTGTTCGTTCTTCCTGGGTTTGGATCTGGCGGCGAAGCATTCCGCGCCCGTGGTTCTGTTGAGTGTGGCGCTGATCGGTACATGGCTGGCATTCTGGCAGCCGCTCCGGCAGAACGACGACTCGAGAGCGCAACGACTGTCAAAGATCGCAGGCGTACTAGCGGGAGCGCTTGTAATTTTGTGGGGATTCTACTTCTTTCGGTACGCGGAGACGCGCACAGGAGAGGAGTCTTTCAATCGCGCCCTCGCAGATAAAATAACGGACGTCGGAACGCCGTACTACCGCGCCATACTCGCGGGTATGGACAAAACTCACATCGTTCCGCGAGCATATCTGTGGGGATTTGCGGACACAGTACACGCCGGGATGGAAGGCCGGCCTTATCCCCAGCTGATCTTTGGGCGCGTGTATTTCAGAAAAGGACCAAAGTACTTCTTCCCGGCAATGATCGCAGTGAAATTGCCGATTGGATTGATTGCGCTGAGCGTGTTGGGGGTGATTTGCTTTTTTGCGAGGCGCTTGCCAAAAGAGTGGAATTTTCCGGCAGGCGTGATACTTGCGGCGGCGGTGTTGTTTCTTCTGGTTCTGGCCGCGGGAGCGACCTACGCCGGCATTCGTCATGCGCTGCCGGTCGTGGCACTGCTTTCGATCTTTGCGGGACTTTTCGCGGACAGGGCGTTGGAATGGAACTCCCGGGGCTGGAAGACGGTGGCAGCGCTGGGGTACGCACTGGCTTGTGTCTCAGCACTTCCCGTTCTGCGGCCCTGGGAATACTTCAATGAATTCGTTGGCGGTACGAAGCATGCCTACAGATATTTCAGCGATGAAGGAGTGGACCTGGGCCAGCGCACCAAAGAAATTGCGGGTTACTACCGTCAGTTCCTGAAACCCACCGGCAGCATACCGGACATCAGCTATTTCTCCTCTGAAGAGGAGCTTAAGGGTCGCGATGTGGAATATCTGGGCCGCGACATGGAGCGCGACCTGAAACAAATCAGCCAGCCAGAAAGATCGGGCACAATTTTCATTGCGCCTATGTTCATGGTACGCGGAACTTTTTGGGATAAACCGGCTCTCTGGAAAGCCACACCCGTAAGAAGGTTCGGAAATATCTTCGTGTATCAGGGAACGTTTCACTTACCGGCATTTGCGGCGGGCGGGCTTTATTGGCATGGTATCGAAAAAACCTACTCGGATAAGCCGGACGAGACCGAAGCAGAAAAAGTGTTTCACCAATCCGTCCAGATGGACCCGACTGCGTTTTTCGTGCATATCGAATTAGGAAATTTGCTGCTAAAACGAGGCGCGAGGGCAGAGGCGCTGCAGGCATATTCGGATGCGCTGAAATACTCACCGGATGATCCAACGATTCGGCAGCCGATCGAGGAACAGATTCGGCGGTTTAGTCGCAGCGCGGCAGACAACATTCCACCATTAAGAAACCCATTCCTGGAGTGAACAGTAATTCCGTCAGTTCGGTTTGGTGATGGCACCGCAGGCAATGCGGGGAGGAGCGCCGCTGCCCGTGGCACCCGCAACGGCGTGAATGATGAGGGCAGTGCCGCCATTGCTGAAGACCGAGTGATCGTCAGACCCGAGGGTGACATTGGGCGCAATGGTGCTGACGTGGGCGGTGCCGTCCGCGGCAACGATCAGCGAAAAATCGGGAATGTCGCCCGCCGGATGGTCCCCGTGGGAATGGCCTGCGGCATCAAAATGAGCGCCAGCAGATTTGAAATCGGGCGGCTCGCATTTCGCGTTCTGGTGAATGTGGATCGAGTGCACGCCCGGTGGAAGATTCTTGATGTCCAGGGCGATCTTTACGCCGGTTGGGACCGCGGTCAGCAGCGCAGTTCCGACACTTTGGCCCTGCGAATTAATCAGGTTTACGGTCACCGGCTTTCCGGCGGAATGGGCATGCGTATCCTGGGAAAAAGCGGCGGGGGCAGCGAGCAGAAGCAGCGCAGCGCAAACGAGAGTCTTCATTGGATTCTCCTCTTGCAGAACTTGACTCAGAATTCCAGGGGTAGCGAGAAAACGTAATTGAGAATGTAGCAGAAGAAAGTAAAGACGAGATGTCATAGGTTTGTAAAAACTGTTTGGTCAGGGCTTGCCGTTGAAATTGAAGTGGATAGATTAGGATCCGCCGGCGGACATGGTGATTTCCTTGCTCTGTGTGCCGTAGGTTTCGTGCCACGCGGTGACGGTGTAATGGCATGGAGGGGCTGCGGCCCGCCTCAGAAGGCGGGCCCTACATCAACTAAAACTTCGCCAGGTCTTTGGCGGCAACGAAGACTTTTTGCGCATTGGGAAGGAAGGCTTCCTCGAGCGTGGGGGCATAAGGGACAGGCGTGTCGAGGGACGCGACGCGGACGAGGGGACCGTCGAGATCATGGAAGGCCTTCTCGAAGAGAATGGCGGAAATTTCGCCGGCGATGCCGCCAGTTTTGGTGTGTTCGTGAACGACGAGGCATTTATTGGTTTTCTCGACGGAGTTGAGGATGGTTTCTTCGTCGAGCGGGAGGAGCGTGCGGAGATCGATGACTTCGGCTTCGATACCTTCCTTGGCGAGGGCGGCGGCGGCCTCAAGGGAGGTATGCATCATGGCGGCGTAAGAAAGGATGGTGAGGTGCTTCCCTTCGCGCCGAACGATGGCTTTGCCGAGTGGAACGGTGTAATCCTCCGTGGGAATTTCTTCCTTGATGCGGCGATAGAGGAATTTGTGTTCGAAGAAGAGAACGGGATTGTTGTCGCGAATGCTGGATTTGAGAAGGCCTTTGGCGTCGTACGGCGTGGAGGGATAGACGATCTTGAAGCCCGGCGTGTGGAGGAAATACATTTCGGGATTAAGCGAATGGAATGGGCCGCCGTGGACGCCGCCGCCGGAAGGTCCGCGAACGACCATGGGTGCGGGAGCATTCCAAAGATAGTGGCTCTTGGCAACGAAATTGGTGAGCTGGTTAAAGCAGCAGGCGATGAAATCGATGAACTGCATTTCGGCAATGGGGCGCAGGCCCAGATAGCTCATGCCGCAGGCCGCCCCAATGATGGCGCTTTCGCTGATGGGCGTGTCGATGACGCGCTCCCAGCCGAATTTTTCGAGGAGCCCTTCGCTGGTTTTAAACGCGCCGCCGTAGACGCCGACATCTTCACCGATGAGCACGACTCTGGGATCGGCGGCCATCTCTTCGAACATGGCCTGACGGATGGCTTCGAGAAAAGTGATGGGAGCCATGGTCAGCGGCCACCCCTCTTTGCGGATTTCTTTGGTGCTGGTTTTTTAGCGGGAGGGGGCACGGGCTTTTTCGTTACCTTAATAGGAGCTGCATCTTTTTCCGGGCTGACTGCCGCTGGCGGGACGTCCCCGAAATGGATAGGTGCAGCGGTGCTACTGGACGAAGAAACGCCACGACCGAAGCCTTCGACCATCCATACGGGATCCACACAAGACTTTGGCGGAAGAAGTTCGTCAACCGGACGTTCCCACTTGGGCTGAAGGTTGTGGCATTCAGGGCCGGCGCAATACACACCTTGATCCGCCGTCTCCGGCGGAGGCATCGGGGAATTCTCCGCAAATTCGCGGTCCTTTTCGAGGAGCTCGTGGATTTTGTCTCCGATTTCTTTTTTGCCCTTGGCGTCGAGGAGTTTTTCCGCGGTAAGAAATTCTTCGTAGAGGGCAATGGGGTCGCGCTTTTCCCAGTGGGTGCGCTGCTCTTTGGGAACGTATTCGGCGGGATCGTGCTGCGCGTGGCCGCGGCGGCGGAACGTTTTCGCTTCGATGAGAATGGGACCTTCGCCGGCACGGGCGCGTTCGACGGCTTCTTTGGCGGTGGTATATACGGCGACGACGTCATTGCCATCAACGATGTAGCTGGAAATACCGTAAGCCTTGGCGCGATCGGCAAGATTTTCGAGCGGCACCTGGCGGCGCACAGGAGTAGAGTAAGCCCACAGATTGTTTTCGAGAATGAGAACGAGCGCGGCTTTTTGCGAGGCGGCGAGGTTGAGACCTTCGTGGAAGACACCGGTGGAGCTGCCGCCGTCGCCAATCCAGGTCATGGCCACAATTTTCTGGCCGAGGTAGCGGCCAGCCATGGCCACTCCGGTCATGACAGGGATGAGATCACCGAGCATGGAGATGGGCGAGATGATATGGAGGTTGTCGAGATCACCGAAATGGCTGGTGCCGTCTTTGCCCTTGGTGGGCGAAGTGTACTTGGCCATATGCTGGGTGAAAATGTCGCGCGGAGGAACGCCTTTGACGAGGAGCGCGCCGATGTTGCGAATCATGGGAGCCATCCAGTCGCGCTTTTCGAGGGCATAGGCGGTGCCCACAGAGATAGCTTCCTGACCGAGGCTGGCGTAGAGACCGCCGACGATCTTGTTCTGGCGGAACAGGCGGGTCATGGTGTCTTCAACCTCGCGGTTGAGACGCATGTAGTAGTAGAGGTCGACGTATTGCTGGCGCGAAAGTTTTTTCAGCTTTGCGGGGGTTTCCGAGGCAGGCATCGTTAGTGGCTCTCCGAATGGATGTTCGGGGTTCTATCTTAAGGCTAAGGCGGGGTTGGAGGCCAATTAGTGACTCAGGCGGCAGAAGCAGACCAAACAAGTCTAAACTGTTTGCCTGGAAGGAACCCCCGATGCGATCCATTGCGATTCTCGCTCTGTACGTCAGCTTTATCTTTCGGCCCGCATTTGCCGCGGACGATAAACAAGGAAGAGTGGATCAGGTTTTCGCTGCGTACGACAAGCCGGGATCTCCAGGCTGTGCGCTTGGAGTGATTCAGGATGGCAACTTCCTATACCGCAGAGGATATGGAATGGGGAGCCTGGAGCTCGGGGTTCCACTATCGCCGCAATCTGTTTTTTACATGGGGTCGGTATCAAAGCAATTCACGGCGGCCAGCGTTGTGCTCGCCGCAGAGCAGGGCTTTCTTTCACTCGACGACAACGTTCGAAAATTCATCCCCGAGCTGCCGGATTATGGATACGTCATCACCCTGCGGCAAATGCTGCACCATACCAGTGGGTTTCGCGACTTTCTAACGCTGCTTGTACTGTCCGGCCGAGAAGCTGGTGAGGTCCATTCCGAAGCGGAAATCATCGATTTGATCGCGCGGCAGAAGGGCCTGAATAACGTCCCGGGGGAAGAATGGTTGTACAGCAACACGAACTATTTTCTGCTGGGCGTGGTGGTGAAACGCGCGACAAAGAAATCACTAGCCGAGTTTGCCGCAGAAAATATTTTTCAGCCGCTGAGGATGGTGCACACGCGATTTTACGACGATCACACCGTGGTTCTGCCCGGCCGCGTTGCCGCTTACGATCCGGGAACTGATGGAGAATTTCTTGTGGATTGGTCCACAGGTTACGACATCGTTGGCGCTGGCGGATTGATGAGCACAGTGGACGACATGCTGCTGTGGGACACGAACTTTTACGCGAACAAGCTGGGGAAGGGGACGCTGCTGAAAGAATTGCAGACACGCGGAGTGTTGAACGATGGCAAGCAGATTAGCTACGCGCTGGGGTTGCAAATGGATACGTATCGCGGATTGCCGGTCGTGGAACACGACGGAGCACTCTACGGATACCGTACCGGGATACTGCGTTTTCCGGGGCAGCGGTTCAGTGTGGTTTGCCTTTGTAACTTGTCGAGCGTGGGCGTAGCAAATCTGTCGCGCAAAGTTGCGGATATCTATTTACAGAAAGATTTGAAAATCGAAGCCAGCGCGCCACAAGCCGCAAGCACTAGTACTCTTCCCGATCCAAGTGGATTTGCGGGGAAATACCTGGATCCGCGCAAGCATTTTGCCTATACGTTTACGGTTTCAGGGGGCAATCTGATGGCTTGGGGCGCGAACTTACGACGGATAGGACCTGATCGGTTTAAGGACCTGGGCACGGGGACCATCACGTTCGACGGTTCGGACGCAGACATGAAGGCGACGCTGGAGATGGACGGCGTGGCGTTCTTCTCTGGCACGCGCGTGGAAACGCCTCACCTGACTGATGCGGAGTTATCGGCTTATGCCGGGCAGTATAAGAGCGAGGAGCTCGACGCAACCTATCGTCTAACGGTCGAGCACGGGAGCTTGCTGCTCCACCGGAATTGGGAGGCACCTCTACAGCTGACTCCTCTTGCAAAAGATCAATTTGAGTGCAGCGATCTCGGGGTAACGATGGTATTCCAACGAGACGTGGGTCAGCGGGTAAACGGACTTCGTGTTTATGAGGTGAATGCTCGGGATGTCCGGTTCGACAAAGTGAAATGAGGCTGGGTGCTCCCGAGTAAAGGCACGGAAACCAGCACTGGTGAAATTATGAGAGAGGTCTAGCGTGCTGGACGGCTACGAAGAAGGGTCACCGGGATACGCGCTTGATGAGTTCCTGGGCGTCGAACGGGGCGCGAACTTTGACGTCGTTGTCGAAGTACGCGAAGACGTCGCGCGGTTTGGCCTTAGGTGCTTTCTTTTTGAGGATGGTTTCGGTGGAAGGCTGGCTGCCGCGAGCCCAGGCCTGGACCCATTCGGCCCACTGATCGAGCGATTTCGCATCGTAGCCACTGGCGTATAGAACTTCCGAACCGTGCAACCGACAATAGACGAAATCCGAAGTGACATCAGTGATCTTAGGCCATTCAACGGTGTCAGCACAGACAATCGCCACGTCGTATTTGCGAAGAAGTTCGAGAAATTCGGGAATGGCAAAGCTGGCGTGACGGATTTCGATCGCATGGCGGAGTTTGTGGTGGTCATCCACATCATCAAAGGCAACGCGCTTCTTCATCCACTTGTCATGATTTGAGGCGAGGTACTTTGCGGCCCCGGTGTCATGCGGCAGCATCTTCACGAAGTTTTCCATCTTTTCCAAATCAAGTTTGAAATTCGGCGGGAACTGCCAGAGAAATGGTCCGAGTTTTTTGCCCAGGAGCAAAACACCGGAGGCTAGAAAATTCGCGAGGGGGGCTTCGACCTCGCGCAACCGTTGGATGTGGGTAATGTAGCGCGGGCCCTTCACAGAGAACTTGAAATCGGGAGGCGTGGCATCGTGCCAGCTTTGGAAGCTGGTGGGACGTTGGAGGGAGTAGAAGGTGCCGTTGATTTCGAGGGAAGTGAGCTTGCTCGAAGCAAATTCCAGTTCCTGGCGTTGCGGCAGTTTCGCTGGATAGAAGACACCACGCCAAGGCGTGTAGCGCCAGCCGGAAATGCCGATGCGAATGTCGCCTGTCTTGGCCATAGGAGCGAAACCGCAGCGGCAAGGTTGCCTCAGGGCGCGGGGCGAAGGCAATAGGGAAAAACTGTTATTGAAGCAAACACGAGAGAGGGGTCCAGCAATACTGGACCCCTGCAAAGAAGCGGCGGAATCGACTGCTTCAGCGAACGGACGCTGGCATAAAGCCCGCGCTACACACTACGCAAGGTAGTGTTGGAGCTGGTCGAGGCAGCCGAGCCAGCCGTGGTTGTGCTTTTCCCGGGTCTCCTCGTCGGGGAATTCGCCGTGCGAGAGGACTACCTCCGTGGCGTTGCCCTTGTCGAGAAAATCGAGGCTCACGAGTGTCTCCTGGCCTGGGGGATCCGTGGCCCAGCGCCAGGTGAAGGCAAGCTTTTCGGGCGGCTTGATCTGCTGGTACGTGCCACTGAGCTTATGGACCGCGCCACCCTTGTGATGCATTTCCAGGCTGTAGTTCCCTCCCACTTTCAGATCGAGGCGCGTGATGACCGTGGTGTGTTCGGTCGTTGGATGAAACCACAGCGCGAACTCCCTGGCGTCAGTCCAGGCGCGGAAGACGCGTTCGCGAGGTGCGGCGAAGGTGCGTCTTAGCTGGATCGCGTTTTGCGGTTGCGATTGTGACGTGGCCATTTTTGATTCTCCTTCGTTTCTGACTTTTCTGACTGGTCTGATTGGCTGAGGTAGCGTTCGAGAGAGTCGAAAGTTCGCTCCCAAAAAACGCGGTATTGGGAAATCCATTCTTCGGCGTCCTGCAACGGCTTGGCGGCGAGTTGGCAATGGCGCGTACGCCCGATCTTCTCCTCAGAGACGAGGCCGGCTTGCTCAAGGACGTGGACATGCTTCATCACCGCGGGTAGGGACATGCGGTGGGGCTTGGCGAGTTCGGAGATGGAAGTCTGGCCGAGCATGAGAGTGGCAAGGATGGCGCGGCGGGTAGGATCGGCGAGGGCGCCGAAGGTGGAATCGAGAGATGCGGAATACTTAACCATATGGTTTAGTATCGCGGCGAGCAGAACGATTGTCAACGGAAAAATTAGGAAGATGCAGCTGCAGTCCGCTTCAGAAGGCGGATCCTACAACGGAAAGAAGCTCGTCGGGAGACTTGAGAACCGGGTCACGGACCAGAAGTTCAGCGAGATGGCGTGTCAGATGGGGTTTTGCTTCGACCAAGGAGACAGAGCGCTGGAGGAGTTTTTCTAGCGAGGTGGCTTTGCGGTCGGTGATGCCACAGGGAACGATGAGGTCGAAGTAACGAAGGTCGGTGGCAACGTTGTAGGCAAAGCCGTGGGAAGTGACCCAGCGGCTGATGTGCACACCAATGGCGGCGAGTTTTTCTTCGTTGGGAGCGGCCTGAACCCAGATACCGGTTTTGCCGGGGACACGGTAGGCGGTGATGCCGAAATCGCTGGAGGCGCGGATCATGGCTTCTTCCAGCGTGCGGACGTACCAGCCAACATCGCGCCTGATTTTGTCGAGATTGAGGATGGGATAGCCGACGATCTGTCCAGGGCCGTGATAAGTGATGTCGCCACCACGGTTGGTGGAGTGGACTTCGACATTTTTCTGGCGAAGAACGTGTTCGGAGGCGAGAAGATTGGCGCGGTTGGCGTTGCGCCCGAGCGTGATGACGTGGGGATGTTCGCAGAATAGGAGGACATCGTCGATGGCATTGGCTTTGCGTGCGGCGACAAGGCGCTGCTGAACAGCGTAGGCGTCGGTGTAGGAGATCAGGCCCAGGTCGGTGATGAGCAGGTCAGGCATGGGAAAAAGCGTACGAGTCCAAGCAGTGCGAATGGCTCCGAGCGGTTCATCCAGGTTCAATCCAACTTAAGGCCTGGGATGCTTGGGTTGGTAGAGGTGCACGTTGCCTCCACCAGGAAGCCGTATCTTTGTGATCGAGCCCCACGGAGCTTCCTGAACCTTGGAGCATTTAACTTTTATCTTGGCTAGCGAAGCCATTTCCGATTTCAGGTCGTCGCACATGAAATAGAGTTCGTGACGTGAGCACCAGAGATCATTTGCGCCCTCCCAGGGAATGTATCGGCAAGCTGACAACCTCAGGGTGCTTACACGTTGATCTGAAGGCCACGGACAGAAGCGAACGCATCGCCCATGCCCTCCCAAACGGTGGGATGGGCGTGGACCATGTGCATCATGTCGTCGATGGTGCCTTCGAGGTTCAGGACAGTCGCGGCTTCCGAGAGAATTTCCGTAGCCAGCGGACCAATGATGTGGATGCCCAGGACTTCGCCGTATTTTTCGTCAGACACCACTTTGATAAAGCCGCCGTGGTTGCCTAGGATAGTGGCTTTGCTGTTGCCAACGAAGGGGAATTTTCCGGTTTTGACGGCATAGCCTACGTCCCTGGCCTGTTTTTCGGTGAGACCAATGGAGCCAATCTGTGGCTCGCAATAAGTGGCATTGGGAATGCGCGTCTTGAGAAGTTTCTGTGTCGGCAGGCCTTTGATGTGGGTAACGGCGATGATGCCTTCCATCATGGCGGCGTGAGCGAGTTGCGGCATGCCGGCAACGATATCGCCGACGGCAAAGAGGCCGGGTTCGGCGGTCTGGAAATGTTCATCGACAAGGACGAAGCCGCGATCGAGCTTGGCTTTGGATTTTTCGAAGCCACAATTCTCGGTAAGCGGTTTGCGGCCAACGGCGAGGAGCAACTTTTCGGCCTGAAGCGTCTGCGCCTTGCCGTCTTTGTCCTTGAAGGACACGGTGACGCCCTTGGCGTCTTTCTTGACGCCATCGACGCTGCAATTCGTGAAGATGTTGATGCCTTTTTTCCTATACGTTTTGTCGAGTTCGGCGGAAATCTCTTCATCTTCCACGGGAGTGACGCGTGGGAGAGCTTCAAGGATCGTGACTTGGGTGCCGAAGGAATTGTAGATGGAGGCGAACTCGACACCTACCGCCCCAGCGCCGACGACGATAAGCGTCTTCGGAATATCCGGCAACTCAAGAATGGAGCGATTGGTCAGAATCTGCTTGTGATCGGGTTCGATGCCGGGGAGCGACTTGGCTTCTGAACCGCTGACGAGAAGAACATTGCTTGCTTCGATGGTGGATTTCTTTCCATCCTTTTCGACGGAAATATTTCCCGGACCTTCGTATCTCCCCCAGCCCTGAACCCATTCGACTTTGTTTTTCTTGAAAAGGAATTCGATGCCCTTGGCGTGCTTGGTGACGATCTTGTTTTTGCGCGCCATGATATTGGCCCAATTGATTTTCAGGCCGGAAACCTCGAAGCCGAGTTCGGCGCCGTTCTTGAAGTGGTCGTACACGTCGGCGTGGTGCAGAAGAACCTTGGTGGGAATGCAACCGACGTGAAGACAAGTACCGCCGAGGAAGGGATCTTTTTCGACCACCACGGTTTTGAGGCCGAGTTCACCGGCGCGGATGGCGGAAACGTATCCACCCGGACCACTGCCGATAATTGCAACGTCATATTTCGCCACGCCGTATCTCCCTTCGCGCTAAACGCAGGCCGGAACTGGCCCCACCATCACAACGGCTGTAAAAGGCAAAAAACCAATTAGATGCCACTCGACAGCGTACGGGTAGAACGACAGTGGAGCAAGACAAAACCCGGCAAGAAAAGAATTGTAGCAGCGGGTCGACAGGGGCCGCAAATGTCGGCAGAAGTGTGGGCAGAAGTGAAACAGCGGGCAGCGGAATTCCAATACGGAACGGAATGAGGCACCGGAACCGCATCACAAACCCTCTGCTGTTACTATACAGTACTATACCTACATGGTTTGTATTTACTATTGCGCGTATTACTTTATTGTCATATAAACTAGTAAGATTTCACCGCAGAGACTCCGGATCGCAGCAATCGATAAACATCACAACTGGAGGCACAGCTAGCAATGGAATCCGTTGGCATTGTCCCAATCGCGATTGCGACTGGTCGTTCGTGGCAACGACGTCTATCGAAGGCGAAGCGGTGCCGCGATGCATCTGCGGCAGAAGCATGGAAAAAGGAGATGCAGTGCCGGCCTTCCAGTATCTGGACTTCCTGGGGGAAGGCGTGGCGGGTGACGAAGTGATAGGAGCCAAGAAGGAGTGAGCTGCCATGAGGACGACGAGAATGGAGTTGGTAAACGGTCGGGATCGAATACCGCTGGTCGTGCGAGCAAGATTTGAAAAAACGTTTTTTGGATTAGGCGCGTTCGCGGGCGTGGTCTTGCTGCTGGGAGGAGGTTACTTAATGACGGAGGCGCTCGAAGGATGGAGCTGGCAAAGCATGAGCATGCTGCCCGCGAAGAGGCAAAGGCGGAACCACCGGTGCTGACGGTGTACGGCAAGACGCTGCAACACCGGATAGTAGCGAAGCGGTCGTTGGGAGATGGAAAAAACCTGCCAGGGCCGATGTGACGAGTGGCTATCAGGCGCGAACGAGCGCAGGCAAATAGCGTTTTTCCAGAATCAGGCGGTGATGACGCTCGTGGCCGGCGATGATAAAAGCAAGAGCAAGCGCGCTGACCTCTTTCTGACTGGCTGTGCCGCGACGGAGCCAGGCGTCATGATCGAGCGAGCGAGTCAGGCAGATGGTGGCCTCGCGGACGGCGGAGAATTCCTCAAGAAGGTCTGAAAGTTTGCGGGCAGAGAAATTCCCATTGGCGATATAGCCGTCCTGTTCAAAACTGGCGAGAGGAGTTTGGTCGCCCCGGGCGATACGCAGAAGCCTGTAGGAAAAAATGCGTTCGGCATCTGTGATGTGGCCGATCACTTCCTTGATGGACCATTTCCCCGAAGCATAGCGGAATTCGGCTTGTTCCTCCGACAGTGGAGAAAGCATCTCGATCAACTCGCGACGCTGATTCTGCAGAATTTCCAGGAAATCGCCGCTGGGAACCAGAGCGACGTAATTCTCGTAGTAGAGCGCGTAGTCGCCCTGCTGTGGGCGTTTCTGTGTCATGATTCCGTTACCTCCAGGTGAACTGGGGAGGAAATTATAACGCGGATAGAGCGGCCGGAGAACACGCTGGAAAGCGGGACAGGCGGAATGGGCGAACTGATCTTCGAGAAGATGCGCGTGGCGTTCCAGGGAGAGCCAGGGGCATTCAGCGAAGCGGCAGCGGTGCAATTACTAGGGGAATCGGTCAAGACTGTGCCGCGGGCGACGTTTGATGCGACCTTTCGCGCGATCGCTGAAGGGGCGGCGGATGCGTCGCTGGTGCCGGTGGAGAACACCTTGGCGGGTTCCGTGGTGCGCGTGTATGACCTGCTGTTGGAGAGCCCGCTGGAGATTTGCAGAGAGACGATACTCCCGATCGAACATCACTTGATGGGCTGCCCCGGAGCGACGTTTGCTGGACTTCGCGCGGTGGCGTCGCATCCAATGGCGCTGGCGCAGTGCGAGCGGTTTTTCGAAGCAAATCCTGGACTGAAGCGCGTGCCAGCGGAAGACACGGCCGGAAGCGTGCGGGAAATGATGGGAAAAGGAGATAAGAGTTGCGCAGCGATTGCCGGGTGGCGGGCGGCGGGACAGTACGGGGCAATGATTCTGCGCGAAAGCATTCAGGATGACGCGGAGAATTTCACGCGATTCGTGTTGCTGCTGCCTCCCGAGGAAGCTCGGCGGTATCGAACGAAGGATGCGAAGAAAATGTCTCTAGCGATGCGGCTGGCGCACAAACCGGGGGCGCTGTTGGCTTCGCTGCAACCGTTTTCGCGGCATGGTGTGAATTTGCTGAAGATCGAGAGCCGGCCAATTCACGGGAAGCCTTTTGAGTATCAGTTTTACGTGGACGTAGAAGCAGAGAAGCACGAACAGCTGGAGAGCGCGTTGAAGGAAGTGCGTTCGGCGACGAGCGATTTGCGCGTACTGGGGCTGTATGGCGCGGCGCGGCGCTAAAGTCTCAACTGAGGGTCGCTCAGACCACACCGCAAAAGTGCCAGACTTGGCTGGTCAAACGCCCGCAATTGCCGATCAGAAATTACGACCGTCGTGGCGAGGGCGGGCATGGCCACGATTCACGTTTTAGTCCCACCGAACTGCCTGTAACGGTCGCTATCAGTAGAGGTCAGCGTGTGTTCCGATGCGGGCCAGGTACAACGTCTTCTCTTTCTTGTCTACGCGATAGATCAACAGCCAATCGGGCTCGATGTGGCAGTCCCGGAAATGGACCCAATCTCCCTTCAATGGATGGTCTCGAAAGCGCTCCGGGAGCGGCTGCTCGTTGGCCAGCAGCACTACGACAGCTTCGAGTTTCTGCAGGTCTTTCCGCTGGCGTTCGGCAAGCCTCAAATCCTTGTCAAAGCGTGCCGACCGCACCACTGTGAGCATGTCATTTTCTCGGCTTTCGGAAACGAGCGAAGAGTTCGTTGACGGTCGTCATCTTTCCTTTGCCCTCATCCAGTTCACGCATGGCGGCGATGGTTTTAGTGTTGGGCACTTCGATGTCGAACGGGATGGCCTGTTCCTCGGCCACACGCACCAGCAGAACGCGGACCGCATCGGAAACGGACAAACCCATCGCCTTCAGGGCGCGTTCGGCCTTGCGTTTTACACGGGGTTCGACCCGCACATGAACCATCGTTGTAGGCATGGAAAGCTCCTGAGATACATTGTATCTCAGGAGCAAGTGAACATCAAATAGCCCCCTCCCGTGAACGAGAGCAAAGTCAAAGCGGCAGCAAGGCTGCTGTACTCCAGATTAGTTGCTGGCGGCGCTGGTTTTGGCTGGTGTGGCCAAGTCGGGCGGAGGACCGATGTTGTCTGGCAGTTTGCCGTTCAGGGCATCGAGGAATTGGAGAAGGTCGTCGCGTTCGTCAAAGGTAAGAACGTCGAGCGAGTGAATTTCCTTGTCTAGATGAGGATTCCAATTGCCTCCGCCGACGTAGTGAGCCAATGCGTCCTTAACTGTAGGGAAGGTGCCGTCGTGCATGTAACGGCCGCGGTTGGCGAGATTGCGCAGGCTGGGGGTCTTAAAGCAGCCCATGTCTGCGTCGACTTTTGTGACAGCGTAGCGCCCGACATCGTTGAGTTCGCCCCGGGTGTCCGCGCCGACCCCGAGGTTGTGGAACTTGTTGTCTGTGAACAGTGAATAGTCTTTGCCAATGGTATGACACACGGCGCAGTCGCCCTTCTTGGCACTCATGAAGATTTTCAGTCCGCGCTGGGCTTCGGGAGTCATCGCCTTGGAATTGCGGCCGTAGTAGAACTCGTCGAAGGGAGAATCTCCCGCGATCACCGTGCGTTCGAAGGAAGCGATGGACTTGGCAACCATGTCGATACTGATTTGATCGGTGCCCCACGCTTTCTTGAAAAGGCCAGGGTATTTCGGGTCGGCTTGCAAGCGCTTCACAACGCCATCGAGGGTATGCGCCATTTCCACGGGATTGGCCATAGGGCCCTTGACTTGTTCTTCGAGGCTGGGTGCGCGGCCATCCCAGAATTGCAGCGTAAAGTACGCGGAATTGATTACCGTTGGAGCATGGCGCGTGCCCGTTTTCTTGCCAACACCTTCTGAGACCGGACGCTTATCCGAAAAGGCGAACTGTGGCGCGTGGCACGAGGCGCAGGAGATGGTGCCGTCGACAGAGAGAATGGGATCGTAATAGAGACGACGACCAAGAGCGATAGTCTCTTCGGTTGGCGGATTATCAGCCGGGATGGGAACCGGAGGCAAGCCGAGCGGAGTCTTGATTTGGACAGGCTTGCCAATGGGCATTGCAGGAGAACCGGCAGATTGCGCGCGAACTGGAAGAAACGCGAGTGCTGCGAGACAAAGAGCGCCAAGGACAAAAATGGCGAAAATGAGGACACGTATAGTGGGTTTCATGAGGAGGGGTCCTCCGTGACAACATAAGGGTAGCAATTTGTCTTCAGATCGTACAGTGATCGACGGCACATGAACCGGGAGAGAGGAACTCCAGGAGTTCAGAGAGCTATGCCGGTTCCTGAGCGCAACGCTTATGATCCAAGCTCTTGGCTTAGACTTGCAGGCCACTTTTTGCCAAACTTGCACGCTTTGTTGCGCGTAGCTGGACGCGTGTTGTTCACCTGCCGGTCAACGAAGGAGCGCACCTGGTTTTTGTCCGCAATGGCGGGAAAGAACTGGTCTAGCGCGGTAATCGCATGGCCGATTGCCACATTCCGGCATTCCGGTGTTGAATAAGAGGCGCTTTCAACCTGGAGTATATGGCGGGCCATTTGCCCTGCCAAGTAAGGCTTTGCCCGCGCGATGGCCGCTGCTCCCCGGATGGCGTTCGCGGCGTCAATCATCCTGGAACCGCAGACTGGTGCAAGGTAGGTATCGATGATTCGGTCCAGCTTCTTGTGGCGATCGATTGAAGCCAAGTTCGCCAGCGTCAACGTGGCATTCCATCTCAAGATACTGTTCGGGTTATTCAAAAGCGTCACCAGAAAGTCGAAGTGTGGGTACACCAGTTCGGGAGACGTCTCGCTGACGATCCGAAGGAGTTTGCTTGCTGCGAGCCTGGGGACCGAGGCCTCTGCGCTTATCGTGGCGATCACCGACTGCATCAACTCAGGCGAGCGCACGACCTCTTTTGCGATACGGCTCAGGTCTCTTCCGGCTTTGCTTAGCCGATGGATGAAGGCACGGCCGTCGATGGTGGGTTTGGCAGTTCCTGTCGGCACGGCACACCTCTGCGTCGCAGGGTACCCATTTTCTGCCAGCAACGGTGTGATCAGTGGCACGAGCCCGAGCCGGAGGGATCACTCAGGCTCTCTCGCGGGAACCAAAGCTTGCGCGACGAATTAGCAGTAGCTGCAGGCTTCGTCGCCGCCCATGTTGGTCGACATGTCGTCCTTGATGCGGCGGAGACGGCGGCCCAAGCGGTCCGCGAGTTGATGCCGAGCGCGCCACAGGCGTGCCTTCAACGTATTCTCGGTGACGCCAAGTTTCTTCGCGGCTTCCCCGGTGGAGTAGCCTTGGACTTCGCGAAGGAGGAACGCGGTGCGCAGTAATGGAGAAAGTTCGTCGAGGTTTTCATTGATCATCTCGCGAATCTCTGTCCCGGCGTATAGCTGTTCGGGATCCGGTCCATCATCGGCGAAGCGCTCGGCGGCGGGCAACTCGTCTTCGTGATGAGTCTCATCCAGAGAGACGGCCGGACGCGCCTTGGCGCTGCGGCGCTTCATCAGAGCCGCATTGATGACGATGCGCGTAAGCCAGGTGGAGAATTGCGAACGGCCCTCGAAGCGCTTCAGGTTGCGATAGGCCGAAAGCAGTCCATCCTGCAAGGCGTCTTCCGCGTCTTCGGCATTGCCGAGGACGCGCAGCGCGGTCTGGAATAGCGGACGATGGTAGCGGCGAAAGAGAGTTTCAATCGCTTGGGCATCCCCCCGCTGACCCGCGCGAATCAGCTTATCCTCGCTAACCTGCGTGCTGCTTATCACTTGCGTTGCCAGTTGCGTTGCCATTTGATCCCCCATGTAGACTCGTAAGAGTCCATTAGACGAAATTGGTTACAAAAGTGTTTCCCCTTAATGCACCGGGACATTTCCCCCACCCATCTTTGGCCGCTTCAACAAAAAGAAAAGCGGGATGATAGCAAAGAAAACGACGCCCAGAAGTTTAAAATCGTCGACAAACGAAAGCATGGCCGCTTGGCGCTGGATCATGCTGTAAATCAGGCCCTGCGCACGGGCAGCGGCATTGGCGGCCGAGGAGCCCGAAGCGGTGAAGCTGGCGGTCAGCGATGCCACCATGTTGCGGTACGCCCCGTTGTAGTTATTCGCGTGTTCCCCGAGTTGCGCCATGTGGAACTGTGTGCGGCGTTCGAGCAACGTGGTGACGGAAGCGATGCCGACGCTAGCGCCAATATTTCGAGCGAGATTGATGATACCGGTACCCATGTTGGTCTGTTCCCTAGGCACGTAAGCGAACGCCGAGACGTTGATGGGGATGAACAGAAACGCCAAGCCAAAGCTCTGGAGCATGCGCCCGTAAACAGCGTGACGGTAATCCAATTGGAGATTCCAACCGGCCATCACGAAGAGCGCAAGCGCAGAAATCGTGCAGCCAAACGCGATCAGCCACCGGGGACTTACCTTCGAAACCAAAATACCTACAACCGGCATCATCACCATGATGACCGCGCCACCAGGAGAAAGTGCCAAGCCGGCAAGTTCAGCGGAATAGCCAAGCAGCTCTTGCAGAAGCTGCGGAATCAGAACGGTGCTGGAGTACAAAACAAAGCCAAGGAAGAACATCGCCGTGGTGGCGATGGCGAAATTGCGATTCTTCAACATGCGGAAATCGACGATGGGCTCTTTGGAGCGGAGTTCCCAAATGACGCCGGCAATCATGCCGATGAGCATGGTGACAAGAAAGAAGCGGATGAAGTTGGACGCAAGCCAGTCTTCGCGCTGACCTTTGTCCAGAATGATCTGCATGCTGCCGAGCCCCAGGCTGATCAGGCCGAGGCCGATGTAGTCGATGCGAAAACCTTCTTTAAGATTGACGCGCTTCATGTACGGCGGATCGGAGACGAGGAAATAGGTAAGCGTTAGAGAGATGATCCCGACCGGAACGTTGATATAGAAAATCCAGCGCCAGGAATAATTGTCTGTGATCCAGCCGCCGAGCCATGGCCCGATTGTCGGCGCCACGACGACGGCAATACCGTAAACGGCGAAAGCCATGCCACGCTTGCTGATCGGAAACGTGTCATTAAGGATGGCTTGTTCGCTGGGTTGCAAGCCGCCACCGCCGACGCCCTGCAGAATCCGGAAAATGACCAGCATGCCGAGGCTGGCCGAAAAGCCACAGAGGAAGGAGCTAACGGTAAAAATGGCCACGCAAGTCATATAAAAGCGCTTGCGGCCAATCACCGAGGAAAACCAGCCGGAAAGTGGCAGGATGATGGCGTTGGATACCAGATAGGAAGTGAGCACCCAGGTGGACTCATCGGCGCTGGCGGAAAGATTTCCCGCGATGTGCGGAAGCGCGACGTTGGCGATGGAAGTGTCTAGAACCTCCATGAACGTAGCAAGGGTCACCGTAATGGCGATCACCCAAGGGTTGATCGAACCATCCGGCATCCGCAGCCTCGATTTGAGTCTGTCCAACATGGCGTCTAACGGATCGACTCCTGGCTACTTCGTGATTACCGTCGCTTCCACATTCATCCCCGGCCGAAGAACGGCAACGTCCGGGGAAATAGGATCAAGAACAATTTTCACGGGAATGCGCTGCACCACCTTGACGTAATTGCCGGTGGCGTTTTCGGGCGGAAGCAGGCTGAGCACCGCGCCGGTGGCACCCGCAATGGAATCGACGTGGCCGTTGAAGGTTTTGCCGTAGGTGTCGGACTTGATGTAAGCCTTCTGACCCGCCTTCATGTTGCGCAACTGGGTTTCCTTGAAGTTGGCGGTAACCCAAACGTTCTGGAGCGGCACCACAACGAGAAGGCCCTGGCCAGCTTGAACAATTTGACCCGGCTCGACCGATTTGTGGGTGGCCACGCCATCGACGGGCGCGACGATATTGCAGTAGCTGAGATTGAGGAGTGCGGCACTCAGTTGCGCGCGGGCGCGATCGACGCTGGCGAGTTTGGCCTGAGCGTCGGCTGAGCGCATCGCCACGCGCTTTTGATCCGCATGCGCGGAGCTGACACCAGCCTTGGCGCTTTCGACGCGAGCTCTGGCAGCTTCGAGTTGCGCGTGGGTGATATCAATGTTGCGCTTGGCTTGCGCAAGACGTTGCTCATCGGCGACCAGGGCGCTGGCGGTAGCGTCGGCGTTGGCTTTCGCGGCGTCAAATTGCTGCTTGGAGATTTCGCCCTTCTCCATCAGGGGGCGATAGCGATCGAGATCGGCCTTGGCCAGCTGAGCGTTGGCGCGGCTGCGCGCAATGTTGGCCTCAGCTACGGCGAGGTCGGCCGTTTGCGCCTGGTCGTAAGTGGCTTGGGCGCGCATGAGGTCGGCCATAGCGCCGGAAAGTTGGGCACCGGCATTGGAGGTGGCGCTGTCCACGGTTTCACTCGTGCGTGGCACATCGACACCGGCGGAACGCGCTTCATCTTCAGCAAGCGCGAGAGCAGCTTGGGCCTGGTCCACGGCAGCCTGATAATCACCTGGGTCGATCTGGACGATCACTTGGCCAGCTTTCACAGGCTGGTTGTCGTCGACAAGAACTTTGGAGACGCGACCATAGATCTTGGAGGCCACGGGAGTTATGTGGCCGTCGACCTGGGCGTCATCCGTAGATTCGCGATTGTGGAAATAAAAGAACAGGCTAACCACACCGACGACGAGCACGATGCCGGCAAGCATTAAACCACGGCGCAGCTGGGGGCTAGCCAGGGGCTTGGCCGGTGGTTCGGGCTTGGGCGCCTCCGCGGGCGGCACTGCTACATTTGCCGCATTTTCCAGTCCAACATCAATCTCCACACTCATCGTGTCCTCACTTCGCGTAAGTCTTTTCCATCTGTCCGATGGCACGTGCAAAGTCCGCCCGAGCCTGATTAAAGCGATACAACGCGGCAATCTGGTTATCGTTCGCTCGGGACAAGGCATCCTGGGCGGAGATCACTTCAATGTTGTTGGCGACTCCGGCCCGGAAACGGTCACGCGCCTGATCCACCTCCTCTTTCGCGAGCTGCACGCCGAGGTTGGCGACTTGAACTTCATTGCGGGCGGATTGCAAGTTCAACAGGGAGGTTTTCACGTCGAGAGCAATCTGGTTGCGGAGATCGGCCTTCTGCTGCTCCAGTTTTTGCAGTTCGAGATCGGACTTAGTAATTTCCGCCTTAATGCGCCCACTGGTGAAAATGGGCATGTCGACGGAGGCTTGGTATTGGTAGGTCGGGATGCCGTTATTGATTGTGGTGCCAAAGTAAGCCCAGTTGCCGTCGAAACGGAGGGCAGGCAGGCGCTGGTATTGCGAAGATTGCTTTTCCAGCTTAGCTACTTTTTCCCGCGCCTCAATGGCCTTCCATTCTTCGCGGCTGGAGAGGGCTGACTCGATGCTGGTTTCGACTTCGGGCTGCGGTGTATCGAAGAAGCTCAGGGAATCGGCGAGCTCAATCTTTTGCCTTGGATCGAGATTCAGAAGCTTGCTGAGCCCGAAGAGCGAGGAGTCGCGGTCGTTCTCCGCTTCAATCAGAACCTGCTTCTCGTTTTGCAATTCCACGTTGGCGCGCAGCGTATCGATGCCCGTGCCGACACCTTCCTTCTGAAGGTCGGCGGCCTGGTCGTACAGGGCCTGCGCAAGTTCCACACGGGAACGCGAAGCTTCCACGTTCGCAACGGCGCGAAGCGTGCCGATATATTGCGAAACAACTAGCAGGATGACTTGCTCACGCGTGGAAAGACTGTCGGCTTTGCTGGCCGTCACGTTGGCGCGTGAGGCTTGGTAACGCTTCCACAGGGAAAGGTCAATAATCGAACTGCCGAATGTGGGACCAGCGCTGAATAGCTGGTAGGGTCCAATATGCCCGGGCAAACTAGCGCCCGGCACCAACGGTTCGCCGCCGAACTGCGCTCGAAGGTTCACGCGATTGGCGGAATCGGCGACGCGCAGGTTGGCTTGCGGTAGCAAATCGGCGCGCGAGATGTTTTTGTCCTGGACGCTTTCGGCAGCGTTGAGAATGGCGATCTGTTCCGTGGGGTTCTGCTTGATGGCCAACGCAACTGCCTGCTCGAGGGTCAGACGCTGAGTCGCCGTCGGGGCATTCGCGGGAAGCGCTGTAGGCTTGCCCGACTCTTGTGCGCGCGACAGTGCGGGGGTTGCGAGAAGGCTCAGCAAAGCTATGTAAAAGATGATCGGCGCGCCCTTGGGCTTCTTCGGTGGCTTGTCGGGGGACACGTCGGAAGTGCAGATCTCGTCGACGATCGCCTGGTTCAGGCAGCCCTCTGCCTGCAGTTCTGCCCCGACGCTGTGCATCTCGCGGAGCAGAATCTTTCCCGCATTATCGATGTAGCTAACGCCACAGAGATTCACAACATACCGCTGCTTTGGAGCGGCGGCGTAGAGCTCGCGCCAGCATTGTTCCACCGTGGCGACCGAGGCACCGCCAATGCGGCCCTCGATTGTCAGGATGGTTTTCGTGCGTTTAGTTTCAGTGGTAATTCTGAGCATGAGAACCTTTTTGGGTCGGTGGCCAAGGAGCACGGGACTGGCCAATGAATAAGTATTCATAATCTAATATAAACGGCTCATTTTAATGTACTTAACTTAATCAAAACTCCGCATAGAACTTTGTCATATGTCATTATATCGGCATTTGACGAAAAATGGACCGCCTAACTAATGACCACTTATTGGCAGCAATGCGTTGCCACCTGAGTACCAAGGCAAAACGATGCCAGTGAGGGTGATCGCGAGACGGACGCGATCGTGAAGAGACTGCGACGAGCGAAAAGTGCCATGTTTTACTCCAAAACTCCCCAAAGTAGATACGAAACGTAGCCGATAAAAGTAACGCAGCTATATAAATAAACATTGTTAAGTATGCATGAAAAAAATTTTGCTTGGTTATGCCGTTCCTCTCGAAACGCCCGTAATGATCGTATCTACCACGGATTCAATTACTTGCTCGCGGTCAACCCAAGGAAACATAGTGCGCGTAATCAATAGGGAAGTGACGCCATGCACCCCGCACCAAAGCGTCTGACTGGCCAGTTCCGGGTCCTGGCAATGCATTTTGCCGGCGGAAATACAATCGAAGACACAGCGTCGTAGAAAATCGAAAGCCTGTAGACCCGGCGAGTCTGGTTGGATGTATTTTTCTTTCTCGAAACCATCCGGGATGGGCATCATGAACGCAGCCCGGTAGTGATGAGGATTATCCAGCCCGAAATGCACATAGGCAATCAATCCGCGACGCAGGCGTTCGAGCGGGTCGCCAGGTTGCTCCAAAATTGCCCGTAAATGCTGGCTCAATCGCGAAAACATTTCGTAACAAACTTGTTCGAGAAGCTCGGCTTTGTCCTTAAAATATAGATAAATGGTGGTGGGAGAGTACTCAATTTTGTCCGCGATTCGACGCATCGAGACGTTTTCATAGCCTTCTTTGACGAAAAGCTCGCTGGCAGCGTCCAGAATCTCCTGGCGAAGGAGGCGTTTCTGTCGGAGTTTTCGTTCTTTCACTCCCAAATGGGAATCTCCTTAACAGTGTTAAGTATATTAGCAGGCGGGCCCTTTGTCAAGCCCCGCTATCTCATTCTGTTGTTTTAGGATGCGTCAGTGCTTGACCGCAATCGCCTGCATCTCAAAGTGCCCGCCACCGAGGATGGAGGACACGCCAATGAATTCGCGCGCAGGAAGATCCTTGGTGAAATAGCTCTTATAGATTGTATTGAACTTGTCGTAATTGGCCAGGTCGGTGCAAGAAATCTGGACATAGACGAGATCGTCCATGGTGAAACCCGCTTGGGCCAGTAAGTTCTTGTACGAGCTCATCAGATTGGTGACTTCGTCTTCGATCTTTTCTGGTGGCTTTCGGGTCTTTGGGTCAAAACCGATATTCCCAGACATATACAAGGTATCGCCGACGCGAATGGCATTGCTGAATGCAGCTTGAGGCGAGCGATCGGGTAAGTTGATTACTTGCCTGCCGGGCATAACGCCGGTCTGCTGCGAGAATGCGCCGTGGATGGCGAAAAATCCGGTGAGCGCGAGAACAGAGACAAGGAAAAGCACGCGACGATTCATAAAATTCTCCCTAACGAATCCAAATTGTGACGAGCCGGTGGCCCGGAGTGTAAAACGCAAGCCGCGCAACGGCAAGAGGAAATGGCTTCTGCTAAGATGCAAAGCCTCTGTGGGAGGAATGCGTAGATGAAAAAATTGTGTCTGAGATGGACGTTTGTGGCGTTGGCGCTGATTGCCGCGGGGCTGCCGGTCGCGGCGCAGAGCGACCTGGACCAAAAAATCGACAGCAACATTGAAGACTGGGTAGGAACCTACAAGCATTTCCACGCCAATCCGGAACTTTCGACCCACGAGAAAGAGACTGCGGCACTGATCGCCAGCACATTGCGAAAGTTGGGCTACGAAGTGACCGACCATTTTGGGAAATACGAAGATGCGGAGGCGGTGTCGTATGGCGTGGTCGGAGTGATGAAGAACGGGGCGGGACCCACCGTGTATGTGCGGACGGAGTTGGATGCACTTCCGGTGCGGGAGAACACGGGACTGTCCTATGCAAGCAAAGTGACGGTGAAACGGGCGAACGATGAAGTGGGCGTGATGCACGCGTGCGGGCATGACCTGCACATGACGGTTTTTCTAGGTACGGCGAAAATGCTGGCGGAAGAGAAAAGCCACTGGAGCGGAACGTTGGTAATGCTTGCGCAACCCGCGGAAGAAGCGGTTAGCGGAGCGGCGGCCATGTTGCGCGCTGGATTGTTTGAGAAATTCCCGAAGCCGGATTACGTGCTGGCGTTGCACGATTCCCCGGTGTTACCTGCGGGCCAGGTGGCGTGGCACGAAGGGCCCATACTGGCGGGGGCGGATTCGGTGGACATTACAATTCGTGGGTACGGCGGCCATGGCGCGGCACCAAATATGACGAAGGATCCGATTGTGATCGCGTCAGAACTTGTCGTGTTTCTGCAGACGATTGTGAGCCGGGAGGAAGATCCTTTGCAGCCCACGGTGATTACGGTCGGGTCTTTCCATGCGGGAACGAAACACAACATCATTCCGGACGACGCGCATCTGCAGTTGACTGTGCGGACGATGACGCCGGAGCAGCGGGAGAAGACGCTGGCGGCGATCACGCGTGCGACAAATGGAATCGCGACGGCGGCGGGCGTGCCGGCGGACCGCGCGCCAGTTATCACAGTTTCGAAGGACGGCGTGCCAGCGACGGTCAACGATCCCGCATTGACGCGACGCGTTGCCGCAGCGATGGAGAAGGAGTTAGGTAAAGAGAACGTGGTGGCCGGAAAGCCAGTCATGGCCAGCGAAGACTTCAGCCTTTTCGCGTTGAGCGATCCGAAACCGCCCATCTGCATGTTCTGGCTGGGCGCTGTGGATCCCCAAAAGATAAAGGATGCGCAGGAAAAGGGAACGCGCCTTCCGAGTTTGCACTCCAGCGAATTTGCGCCACTGCCGGAGCCGGCGATTCGCACGGGTGTGAAGGCAATGACCAGTGCAGTGATGGATTTGCTGAAGAAGTAATGATTAAGGCTGTGGCGCGGCGGCCGGGGATTGCGGAGTTGGGGAAGGCTCAGGCGCGGCAGGAGCCGCCGGTGACGCTGGCTCCGTGGGAGCTACCGGCTTGGCTTTGCCAACGCTCGCGGACACTTCCTTCACAATAGCGGCGGTGCGATCCATGCTGATTTTGCAGGCGGGATCGTAGATGCGGCACTGCGCGAGCGTGAACTGACAGCCACAAGTGCACGCTTCCGCATTGAATTTATGGAGGGCGGCAGCGCGCTGTTCAGGCGTGAGCCCTTCCGTGTTGACGCCCGGGAGCATAGTGGCGCGGTCAGCATGCTTCAGAAAAATTTCGCCGGTGTCGTTGAAGGTTTCGATTCTGGCGGTAATGGGCAAATCGAGCAGGGCGCGCACTTCAGTGTCGAAGAGAGCCGGATTGTACAAGCCAATATGCTTCTGGACGACGCGGCCTTCGGAATTGATGATGAAGACAGTTGGTAGCGCGGAGATGCCGCCGTAGGCCATACGAACCTGGGGCGTGGTAAACGCAACCGGATAGTTAATGGATTCGTTTTTCACCACAGCGTGAATGGCGGTTTCATCGTCGTCATCCACCACCATGCCGATGATCTGGAGGCGGTCCTTATATTTGTTTTGCAGTTCGATCAGCCCGGGAATCTCCGCGCGGCAAGGTCCGCACCAACTAGCCCAAAAATTCAGAAGGATGACCTTGCCTTTGAGAGCGCTTAGGCTAAGGTCCTTGCCATCAAGGTCTTTCACTTGGAAATCGGGAGCAGGGTCCGGATCTCGCACGAAACGGATCACCGGCAGTTGGGCGAGAGAGCCCAGCGGAATCAACGAAATTCCCAGCACGGCAAGAAGACCCACGAGCAAGGTCAGTCGAAGCGGTTTCGGCAATGAAAAATCGAGCCACATGGTAACTCTATCAGGAGAACACAAAGGAGCGGGCGTGCCAAGTCTCACGCACGCGTCAGATAGGGCGCTTGATACCGAGTTTGCGCATGCGGGCCTGGAGCGTGGTGCGCTTGATGCCAAGAATGGCAGCGGCGCCGCGAGGACCGGAGATGCGCCATTGCGTTTGTCTGAGTACCTGGAGGATGTGCTGGCGCTGAGCGTCGTCGAGTGTGGCCGGTGAAGCGGAGGAGTTTGCGGGCGAGGCACCCCGCTCCGCGACGCGCGGGAGATCGCTGGGTCCGGCAGCGAAAGTGGTGGGAAGTGCATTCTCTTTGAATTCGGCCAAGGGAACGCGCAGTTCTTTTCCCGGTGAAAGCAACACCGCGCGCTCAATCAGGTTTTCCAGTTCGCGCACATTGCCAGGCCAGGAGTAGTTCACCATGGCTTCCATCACCGGCGCGGGCACGTACTCGACGGTCTTGTTCTGGCGGCGGCTGAATTTCTGGACGAAGTAGCGAACCAGCAAGGGCACGTCTTCAGGACGCTCGCGCAGGGGCGGCATCTGGATAGGGAACACATTCAATCGGTAAAAAAGGTCGCTGCGGAATTTCTTCTCGGCGACGAGTTGCATGAGGTCGGAGTTAGTGGCGGCGACGACGCGGACGTCCACGCGGATGGTGCGATTGCCACCGAGGCGCTCGAATTCCTGTTCCTGAAGGACGCGAAGGAGTTTCGGTTGTAGCTCCAGCGGAAGGTCGCCGACTTCATCGAGAAATAGCGTGCCGCGGTCCGCAAATTCGAAGCGGCCTATTTTTTGCGTAAGCGCCCCGGTGAAGGCGCCGCGTTCATGGCCAAAGAGTTCGGATTCGAGAAGACCGGCGGGAATGGCGGCGCAGTTCACTTTGACGAAGGTGCGTTCGCGGCGAGGACTGAGATTGTGGATGGCGCGGGCAATGATCTCTTTGCCGGTGCCGGTCTCGCCGAGGATGAGAACCGTGGTGCCGGCGGGAGCGGCGAGTTCGACCTGGGCAAGGGCGCGGCGAAGTACCGGACTCTCGCCCACAATCTCGTCGAAACTGAATTCGGTGCGAATTTCTTCCTCGAGATATAGTTTCTCCACCGCGAGTTTGTCTTTGAGGGCATCGATTTCCTTGAAGGCCAGCGCATTTTCGAGGGCGATGGCCACTTGAGAAGCCACCTGGCGAAGGAGTTCGACATCGGGCGTGGAAAAGTTTTGCGGATTGCGGCTGGCGAAATTAATGGTGCCAAAGGCGCGGCCGTGCGTGGTGAGCGGAACGCAACAGACAACCTGGACGCCTTGTTCGCGCAGGTAGCGGATTACGTCAGGGTGGAAGCGGTCGATCTCCGCTCCGCGCGCGATCAGCACTTCGCCGCGGGAAATGGCTTGTCCCGCGGGAGAACCTTCCAGGGAGATTGTGAACTCCGTCTTGGTTTCAGAGGTGTGCACGGGCAAATCGAGCGCGTGAATTTTGAGCAGGCCGAAGGTCTGGTCGAGGAGCGCGAGGCTGGTGTAATCGTGCTGAATGACGGGCTTAAGAGAAGAAACGATGCCTTTGAAAAGTGCGGTGACGTCGCGCGTGCTGACTAGCAGATTGTTGATATCGAGCAGAACTTGCAAGCGATCCCGTTCGTGCGCGAGTTGCTTCTGGTAAGCCTGAGCGTTTTCGAAATTCAGCGCGTTGTCGACGGCGACCGCAACCTGCGTGGCAACGCGCTTCATGAATTCCACTTCAGCGTCACCCATGCCATGCGGCACATAACGGCCAAAACCGATAGCGCCCAGGCGATGCCGCGCGGTCGTCAGTGGAACAGTGGCGAACGAATGCACGCCTTCGGCTTGCAGGCGTTGCATGAATTCGGGATAGCGCGCCTCCTTCGAGGTGTCGAGAGTGACGAAAGGCTGCTGATTTTGCCAGACCCAGCCGGAAGGAGAGTTTTCCACGGGAAATTCGTCGTGAGATTCCTGTTCAAGAGGTTCGTGGGTTTCCAGAATGTGCAGGCGCATGGTGTTCGTGGCGGGGTTGTGCAGGACGAGAGCAAGGAAATCGAACTGCAATACGGCATGGAGACGCTTGGAAAGTTCGTGGAATAGGGCCTTGAGGTCGCGCTGCTGCGCTATGGCTTCGCTGACTTCCAGAAGCGCTTCGAATTGACGGCCGGAGTGTTCCAGGCCATTGACGGCAGAGGCGCCACCGTTCATTTTCTCCGCTTCCTGCATGAATTGCAGAATATCATCCGTTTTGGCGGGGTCACAACCGGGAGAGCGTGCGCGGACGACGCGGATTTGCGTATACTCGGTCCGCGGAGATTCAACACGTGCGAAGACCGATTCGTTGTGTGACATTCCGGTCGTGCCTTTCAGTAATGTGGGCGTTAGTGTTGCTCATTGGATGCGGACAAGCACCTGCGCCTGGTTCCGCGCCGGCTGGCAGAGAAGAATCCACTCGCCCACCGGCCTCCAGTGCGGCCGTTGCGGGGGACCGCTATGACCTCGGACGCGATGAAGAACGCGGTGGCCACACGCTGAAGAAACACGTTGGCAGGAGCGATGAGCAGTTGGAGGAACGGTTGCGCCGGGAGCGCAATATTTCCGCGGCGTCGACGTGGACGGACCGTGAAACCGCGGAAACGATGGTGGCGGAAGCGCTGCGGGCTGAACGCGGCCGCATCGAAAGCTGGATGAGGCGTGGCTACCCGCGAGCCAACCTGGCGCTGCACTACAACGCAGGCAAACCGATTGGGCGTAGCTTGCGGCGAGGCGACTCGCAAACCGTGAATTGCACCAACGCGGTGGTTGTGCTGCGGGCGGACGGACCAGACAGCTTTTACGTACTTACAACTTACCCGGAGGCGGGAGAATGACGCACGAACATGCCCATAAAAGGAAGCCGTTTGAGCCAGCCGACTATCCATCGCTCAGGGAATTTTTCCCGGCCTATCTGCATCAGGATTTTGCGGAGGAATACAGTTCGGCGGCAGAGGCGGTGAAGGGCTTCTTGGCGGACGCGAGCGGCGATGAAATTCTGCAAGTGAAGGAAGAATGGAAAGTGTTTCGCCGGGCGCTGCAGGGCCGTCCCTTCGAGGAGATTCAGGTGGCGGTGGAAAGATTGGGGAGCGCGTGGCAGCCCGAAAATGAGGCGCAGTTAAAGGAATTAGACGGAATTCTCAGCCACGCCGAGGCATGATATTCTAGACAGGCTTTAGGCCCGTAGCTCAGTTGGTTAGAGCGCTTCCTTGACACGGAAGAGGTCAGAGGTTCGAGTCCTCCCGGGCCTACCATTTATCTATTTCACTTAGAGAGTCTCTTGGAAATCTGCCAGAAACTTCATCTGTAATTCCTCACCTGTAAATTGGCTTTCTGGTGCGTCGGAATCGCGGCTACATGCAGGAATAATCCCGTATAGACAGCTTTCGTAGGTTCGCTGCGATACCTTCGTCGCTGAATCCGTCTTGCAGATAATCTTCTAGTCCGCTTGCGCACTGGCCGCCGTAATAGCGCGACCAACATCCTTTCCGCCGCAAACTTAGACTCATGTTGGCACTCAACGGGGTCTTTCCCTTCATCTTTATCAAGGGATAGCCTCTGCCGGTAGCCGCCAGCTTGCCATTGGGTCAAAAGTGCAGTTATACTTCGGGTATGAAAACTGCCGTTTCTATTCCGGAAGACGTATTCAGAGGGGCCGAGCGCTTGGCTCGCGAAACCAAAAGATCACGCAGCCGTCTTTTTAGCGACGCCCTTAAGGAATACCTGGCCCGCCACACTCCAGACAGTGTTACCGAGGCGATGAACAAGGCTTGCTCCGAGCTGGACGCTGCGAAAGATGAGTTCGTTTCCTCTGCGGCCCGTCGTGTTCTAGAGCGAAGCGAATGGTAATTTCCCAAGGCGAAATCTGGTGGGCGGATCTAGCCGCTCCGGCGGGGTCCGGTCCTGGTTTCAGAAGGCCAGTGATTGTCGTGCAATGCGATGCACTAAATGGGAGCCGCCTCGCCACAACTGTTTGTGTACCATTGACCAGCAATCTCAAATGGGGCACGGCCCCCGGAAATGTGACCCTCTCGGCACGTCTCACGGGGCTACCCAAGGATTCTGTAGCCAACGTCTCGCAAATCGTCACCGTGGATAAGGATCTCCTAACGGAGCGGACTGGGAAGCTCCCGCGTCAAAAACTGGAGTTACTGCTTTCTGGAATCGACGTTGTGCTTGGAAGGTAGTCCTTGCGTCGTTACTCTCGTGCCTAGCGGGTTCGATACGAGTTTCTTCAACCGGTACGAAAACGGGGCTGGCTTTGGCCATCCCGTTTTTTCTTGTAAACTCTAAGCCGGAACAGCTGCCGGCATGTGGAAACCCGCAATCTTACTCGCCTTAAGCCTCGCCGCGGTCGCGCAGGCACAGTCTCCCCAGGAATTAGTCCAGGACGCCATTAACAAGCAAAAGGCCGGTGATTTGAACGGGGCCGTGCGGGAGTATCAGGAGTTTTTGAAAGACCACCCTGACGTGGCGGCCATTCGAGCGAATCTGGGAGCGGCGCTTGCTGGGCTGGGACGCTACGAAGAAGCGATCAAGGAGTACAAGATTGCCTTGAAGCTGTCGCCTTCAACTCCCGCCGTTTCCCTCAATCTGGCGTTGGCGTATTACAAAATGGGCAGGATAACCGATGCGGCGGCCATCTTGGCCAAGGTGCACAAAGCCGATCCGGCCAACTATCAGGCCACAATCTTGCTCGCCGATTGCTATCTCCAGATGGGCCAGAACAAAGACACGATTCGGGTCTTGCAGCCGGTTGAGAAAGCTCGGCCGGATGATCCCGCGGTTACTTATATGCTGGGGACCGCTTATATACGGGACAAACAATTAGACCAGGGAGAAATCCTGATTGATCACATCCTGCGCAATGGAGATTCAGCGGAGGCCCGTTTTCTCATGGGAATGGCCAAGTTTGAGGCTCTCGAATACAAGGGCGCTATCGCGGACCTGAGCAAAGCTGTGGAGATGAATCCCAATCTTCCGGACCTCTACTCGTATCTCGGCCAAGCGCAGATGGAGAGTGGCGACATGACCGCAGCGCGCGCGTCATTTGAAAAAGAACTCGCCATAAACCCCAGCGACTTCGAAGCCAATGTGCGGTTAGCGGTACTGCTGAAGCAAGATGGCGACTACGAGCACGCCCAAAAACTACTGGCGCAGGCTCTTCTGATACGCCCGGGCGACCCCGGCGCGCTCTACCAGGTGGGCGCAACCTATCTGGCAGCGGGTGATCTGAATCGCGCTTGCGCTACTTTGGAGCAGGTCTTGAAACAGTCGCCGCAATTTCTGGAAGCGCATGTTTCGCTGGCGCAGGTTTATTACCGGCTAAAACGCAAAGAGGATGGAGACCGCGAGCGGGCGCTGGTGCAAAGGCTTAAAGCAGAACAGGATGCGCAGCAGTCGAAGGGCGAAGTGAAATAACGCTGGAGCACAATGTTCGAAAGTTAGGTCCGTGAGTTTGCCACGCCTCCGGCTATCCCTTTCGTTTAGTGGGGCTCATCTACCTTCAGGAATTGGTCTGCAGCGACATCTTTTAGCACTTGCTGCATGCCACTGGGCCAGCGGATTTCAATCGAAGCTATCTTCGATTCTTCGCCCAGCCCAAAGTGAACGCGCTTATCGCTCGAGGACATGAAACCCACGCTAATCGAGACATGATTGTAGAGCACGCGGCCGGATGCCGTCGTGAGCTTGACCTTAGCGCCTATCGCGTCCCGCGCGCTCTTGTGCCCCGTCAGGCTTAGCATCAGCCAATGGTTGCCGCTATCGGCCGTGTTCATCAGAATGCGCGGAGTTTCATTCAGCGACGTGACCACAATATCTAGAGAACCGTCATTGTTGAGATCACCAAAAGCTGATCCTCGCTGGTAACCTTTGCGCAGAAAGTCCTTGCCCATGTCCTGGGAAACGTCCACGAAGGTCTTGCCATCGACGTTTTCAAACATGGTGTCATGTTGTGGAGACGTATCATTCACCTGGTCGACGTCGCCATTGGCGGAGTAAATGTCCTTCCACCCGTCATTGTTGTAGTCGATGAAACCGTTGCTCCAGCCGGAAAAGGGCATACTCATCGTCTGGATCTTTGAGCTGTAGAGATAGGTGAACAGCGTGCCGTTATTCTTCAGGATTTGCCAGACCTGCTCCCTCAGGTTGTTGTAGAAAATATCCACCTTGCCATCATTATCGAAGTCTTTGGCATCCGAACCCATGGAAGATCCGGTGCGAGCGTTGTCGTCGTAACCAACTCCAAATTCCAGGCCTTTTTCTTCGAAGGTGCCGTTACCCTGGTTGATGAACAGGGAATTGGGCTCCGTGTCGTTGGCGATGAACACGTCCGGCCATCCGTCATCATTAAAATCGGCAATGGAAATACCCATACCCTTGCCTGGAGCCTTTGCAAGCCCGGATTTCTCGGTAACATCTTCGAACTTGCCATTGCCCAGGTTGTGGTAAAGACGCGGTGGCACACTTTTATAACGACGCGGGTCGCAATAGTATTCCTTGCTGTCCATGGTGCAACGCAGATCCGTCTTGGGCGTCCAAAAAGTGTAGTTAGAAACGATCAGGTCGAGCAGACCATCATTGTCATAGTCGAACCACGCGGCCGCAACGCTGAGCGTGTCTGCCGGCTTGGTACCGATACCCGACGACTCTGTTACGTCGGTAAAGGTGCCATCCCCGTTGTTATGGTAAAGAGTGTTCCGGCCGGCGGCACAGATGAACAGGTCCTCATTGCCGTCATTGTCGTAGTCGCCCACGGCCACGCCAAAGTTGTAGTCCAGGTTCTTGCCAAGCAGGCCTGCTTTCGCGGTGACATCCTCAAAAGTCCCATCCGCCTTCTGCTTGAGCAAGCAATTGTAGTACGTAGGGTTGCCCTTGATCATTTCTGGAAGTTGCGCGCCATTCGTGAAAAAAATGTCCATTCTGCCGTCGTTGTCGTAGTCAAAAATGGCCACTCCGCCGCACATGGGCTGTGGGAAGTACTTATGACTCCCGGGGCTGTTGTTGGTGATGTAGGTGATTTTCGAGCGCCCCGCCACGTCCACAAAACCGGGCCGTTTGTGTGCCGGGACCGGCTTTGCGCCTGGTAGAAAAAAACACAACGACGCTTGCGCCAACGAAAGGCTCAGGACCAACGAGCGCCACATGTTAGACTGAGATTTCGCTGGCATGAAGGCTATCATCCATATTGTAGCGTTAATTGTACTCGGAACAGGCGCTCTGCTGGCCGAGTCTGTCACCGGCCCGATCGCTTTCGAAGAAATCGCCGGACGTTCCGGCCTGGCGTTCGTTTCTGACAGCAGTCCAACCCCAAACAAAAACCAACCCGAAACCATGGTAGCCGGCGTGGCGCTGTTCGATTACGACAACGACGGATACCTGGACGTCTACGTAGTGAACGGCGCGGCCATTCCTTCGTTACAAAAGGAAAGTCCCAAGTACTGGAATCGCCTGTACCACAACAATCACGACGGGACTTTTACCGATGTGACTGAAAAAGCCGGAGTAGCGGGCGCTGGCTACGCCATGGGTGTCGCCATTGGCGACTACGATAACGACGGCTGGCCGGACATTTATATCGTGAACACGGGCAAGAACCAACTCTTTCACAACAACGGGAACGGCACTTTCACGGATGTAACCGACAAGGCGGGAGTCGGAGGAGGCATCCTCGACGGGAAAAAGATGTGGTCAGTCTCGGCAGCGTGGGTGGACTACAACAACGATGGGCTCCTCGATCTATTTGTGTCGAACTACTGTAAGTGGGAAGTGAACAAAGATCCTTATTGCGGCCCGAATGCCAATCTGCGCGCATATTGTCACCCCAACAACTATGCCAATCTCCCGAACACCCTATACCGGAACAATGGCGATGGCACTTTCACTGACGTGTCCGCCGAAACGGGGATCGCCCAGCACTTCGGCAAGGGCATGGGCGTGGCTATTGCCGACTACGATGGCGACGGTTTCATGGATATTTTTGTGGCCAACGACAACCGGCCCAACTTTTTGTTTCACAATCTCGGTGGCAAGAAATTTGAAGAGGTTGGTGTGGAATCTGGCGTCGCGTATGCCCAAGGCGGAAGCGCCATCTCCGGCATGGGCGTGGATTTCAAGGACGTGTACAACGACGGCCGCCCGGACATCTGGCACACCGCGGTGGAGAATGAGTCATTCCCGCTATTTCAGAACATGGGCGACGGCCAATTCGTCGAGAAAACGATTCCAGCACACCTGGCGGTAACGCGAGCCATGTCCGGCTGGGGAAACGGCATCTTCGATTTCGATAACGATGGCTGGAAGGATCTCTTCGTGGCGCGCAGCAATGTCCTCGATAACATTGCGCAGTTTTCCAACCGCCATTACGAGGAGCCCAATTCCGTTTTCCGTAACCTTGGGAATGGTAAGTTCCAGGACGTGAGCAGCGACGCTGGGCGCGACTTCCAGGTGGCGGCAGCACATCGCGGAGTGGCCTTCGGCGATATCGATAACGACGGACGGATTGACGCGGTGGTCACAGTGCTGAACGGCCCTGTGAAGTATTTTCACAACGTTTCCAAAAACAGTAACCATTGGATTTTGCTGAAACTGGTCGGCAAAAAGAGCAATCGCATGGGGCTGGGGGCACAAATCCGCATCACCACCGAGGATGGCAAGATGCAGTATAACGAGGCCACCACCGCCGTTGGGTATGCCTGCGCCAGCGACTCCCGCGTACACTTTGGCTTGGGCGCAACGAAAACGATCCGGGAAATTGATGTCAAATGGCCGAGTGGCATTCACGAGGTACTGCACAACGTGGCGGCGGATCAAATCCTGGCGATCGAGGAATCGGCTCCGTGATGCTCTCTCTGTACACAGTAAGTAGCGTCGGATAAGCCTTAAATATATTTCTCCGCCAACATGAGCGCGGCACTTTCGTCCAACTGCTCCGCGCGACGCACCTCTTCAAACCGAGCCAGCAAATCGTCGGGCCGAAGCCGGCGTTTCTCTGCGCCCTGAAAATCGTGAATAATCTGGCCACGGTGCATCATGATGAGGCGGTCGCCCAAGCTGGCGGCCTGATGCATCGAGTGCGTGACCATGAGGGTAGTGAGCTTATCGTGGGACACCACTTGTTCGGTGAGCGCAATCAGAAGGTCGGCGCTTTTGGGGTCGAGCGCGGCGGTGTGCTCGTCGAGCAAAAGCAGTTCGGGACGGAGCCAGGTGGCCATCAGCAGAGTGAGGGCCTGGCGCTGACCGCCGGAGAGGCTGCCGATGGCATTTTCCAGACGGTCTTCCAGTCCCATGTTGAGGCGACTGACTTCTTCGCGCATTTTTGACAGCAGAGAAGACTTCAAGCCCCAGCCCAGGCCACGGCGGCATCCACGGCGCGCTGCGAGACTGAGATTCTCGCGGATGGTGAGGCTCGGAGAGGTCCCGCTGAAAGGATTTTGAAACACGCGGCCGATGAGTTCGGCGCGAGCGTATTCCGGCCAACGGGTGACGTCCCTACCGGCGAGGTGAATGCTGCCTTGGTCCACGAAAAATGTTCCGGCCACGGCGTTGAGGAAAGTGGATTTGCCGGACCCGTTGGTGCCGATGATGATTACCCATGAGCCGGGTTCAAGGGTGAGGCTCACACCGCGCAGCGAGCGAACTTCGTTGGGCGTGCCGGAGTTGAAGGTCTTGGCGATGGAATGAACTTCAAGCATGTGCGCTCCGGAGCCGTGATTTGCGAAGGAATTGCGGCACGATGAGTGCGAAAAAAACGAAGACTGCGGTGATGAGCTTGAGGTCGTTGGGACTGAGGCCCCAACGAAGAGCGACGGCGACCATCAGGCGGAACAAAACGGAACCCATTACCGCGCCGACGAGCGTCAGACCTACCTGAGTGGTGCCGACCAGCGCTTCGCCGATGATCACGCTGGCGAGTCCCCATACCACCATTCCGATGCCCATGCCGACGTCGGCGAATCCCTGATATTGGGCGAGTAGCGCACCGGAGAGGGCCACAAAACCATTGGAGATGGCCAGACCGAAGACGATCATGGTGGCGTCGTTCACGCCCAGCGCGCGAATCATCTGCACATTGTCGCCGGTGGCGCGCATCGCCATGCCGAGATTCGTGCGGAGAAAGAGATAAAGCAGGGTGCCTGTGAGCGCCACGGCAAGAGCGATGGCGCAGAGCACGGAAGCGTCGCGGACGCTCACGTCCCAACCGGCTAGGTTAAAGGATGTGACGCCGCGGGTGAGTCTGAGGCCGATCCGCTCGGCTTGCGTGGCAAGAGTATTCACGGACAGAAGGGGAACGTTGCTCCGGCCCATGACATGGAGATTGATCGAGTAAAGGGCGGTCATGACGAGAATTCCGGAGAGCAAGGAATTTATCTTGAAGCGGGTGTGCAGAGTGCCGGTACAGGTTCCGGCAAGCATGCCCGCGCCAAATGCCGCCAGCGAGGCGAGCGGAGGGCTGACGCCATGGACGAGCAGCGTGGCAGCGACGGAGGCACCAAGGGTTATGGAACCGTCAGCGGTGATGTCGGGAAACGCGAAGATGCGAAAGCTGATGAACACACCGAGTGCGAGGAGCGAAAGGATGCAACCGATGGTAAAGGTGCCAATCAGGAGGCTCATGGTGGGTGCGCTCTCATTGAACTCCAGACAGGGCGCTGATCCAGCAGGCGCCGCGCACGAACTCGCTCTGCTGCGGGCCGGCGGCCTGACGGTCGTCTGTCAGCAGGTGAAGAACGGCCTGCAGGTTTTCTGATTCGAAGAGTGCAGTGACAGTGGATTTCAGGTCGATCTCCCCCTTCGGCAAGGGGCGGTGCGAGAAAGCCGCGCCGTGAAAATGCCCGAGGATGTCGGTGCCCAGCGGGCGCAGATGTGGAGCGACTGGACCGGGAGAAGCAGTAGAGGCTACCCCAGCAACAAGGGCGAGCGAGCGAGAGTAGAGACGTTCAGTGGAAAAAGAAAGCCATATGCGAATATCCGGATACTGGAACGAGACGCTTTCCGTGGCGGGGGGACGACGAAGCGCGGCGCCGACGAGGCCGGCAGACTCGGCAATCATCACCAGGCCAATAATTGAAGAGCCCGTGACCTCAAGGCCGGTGCTGAGAATATCGGTCAGTGAAACAGCACTTGAGGGAGCCGTCGCTTCGAAACGCAGCAGGTGAGAGAAGTCGCCTTCGCAGCGCAGGCCGTAGAGGGTATTCAGTTCGGGGACCAGGTCTCCGCTGGAGACCATGAAATCGGGCACGTTGGTTCCGTCGGTGGGCAGATAGGCCGCGGAGCCGACGACGGCGAGAAACTCTCCAAAGCGCGTGCGGGCATCCTCAAAGCCGTGGCCAAACGCACCGAGTCCGATGCCAAAAGTTGAGGCCGGAAACCGGATGGTGCGGCAATCCTGAGGGCCGAAACCTCCGCCTCTGAGCAGCGCAGGAGCACCGATGGGTTCCCAGGTGAGAGCTCTTGCAGGGGAGCGCTCGATGAGTTCAAACGACGCAGTAGCAGTGGTGAACCGAAGCGGCTCAGCCTGCGGAATCGGAGGCGCAGCGGCAGCCTGTTGGGAGAACAAGAGCGGGGAGAGGTGGCAAAGTTCGATGACGAGTTTGACGTGGTCCGACGGTGCAACGATCACGAAGCTACCGCCGATGGCCTTGAGTTGCCGATAGAAGCGGATGAGCAGGCCAACGCCTGCGGAACTGAGATAAGCAACCTCGGAAAAATTAAGGCGCAGGTGGTGCGCGCCGCCGCGGATGAGTTCTTCCAGGTTACGCTGGAGATGCTCGCCCCAATAGTTATCGAGGCGTCCTTTTACTTTGACTTCGAGAGCATCAGCGAGTTGTTGAGTGACGATTTCCATGACGGGTCTAGGGCCGCACGTTTCCTGAGAGTTCCGAGGGAATGCTGATATTTAGCTGATCGGCGTTGCTTCGGCTGATGAATTTCTCTTCGACCATCACTTCTTCAAGAGGAAGATCTTTGGGATTGGCACCGCGCAGGATCAGTCCGGCGAGTTTTCCAGCGGCAACTCCGGCATCGTGAGGACTGAAGCCGAGGCAGGCGAGGCCCCCGCGGTTGAGCGTGGAGCAGATATCCGTAAAAAGCGGAAGACGGGCATCACGCGCACCTTTGACGGCGCCTTCGTAGCCTTCAATGCAGGTATTGTCGCCGGGTACCCAAACCACCTGGATGTTGCGTCCCGCTAGAATCTGCACCGCCTGGAGAACTTCGCTGGAGCCGGCGATGGAGACTTCCTCGAGGCGGATGCCACGGGTCTTGTAAACTTCGCGGGCCACGGAAATTTCTTTTACGGAGTTGGCTTCGGCGGGATTGTACATGGTACCCACGGCGCGCAGGCCGGGCACGAGCTTCTGCATCATATCGAGATGATGTGCCACCTGCGGAAAGCTGCCGACACCAGTCAGGAAAGGCAGGTGTTCCGCTCTGCTGCTGCCCGCGCCCGCCGCGATGGGATCGCTGACGCATGTGAAGACAACCGGCTTGTGCTTGACCTTGTTGCAGGCGCCGGAGAGGCAGGGGGTTGAGATGGTCATGATGAGGTCAACGTCCGAATTGTCGTAATTCTGGAGGATTGCAGGGATATTGATGATTTCGCCCTGCGCATCCGAACGGATTACTTCCAGGTTCTTGCCGGAGGCGATGCCGCTTTGCTTAAGCCCCTCAAGCATGCCGTCAGCACAAAGATCGGAGCTGACGCCGGGCGCCATCGAGACAATGACGGCTTTGAAACTGCGGTTGGCGGCAGGGAGGGCCTGGGAATTTGCAGACGAAGTCGAAGAGGTATTGCGATGAGCGCGGTCGGAAAGCAGCAGGATGGCCGAGAAAAACGCGATCAGGGCAAACCCCAAGGCCAGCTTTTTGGCGGCGGCCCAAAGGCCTGCTGCAGCGAATGAACGCATTCGTTTCGACGAAAACTCCTTTAGCGAGACAGACGAAACCGCTGATCCTGCTGACCCGGGGAAAGCGCGGGAAGGCGTGGCCGCGACTATATCGAATCTGCAGCAGGAGTCAAGGCAGCGCAAGTATCACTGGACCGTCGGGGTCACGATACGAGAGCTCCATCCCGAGCTGTGGTCTCCAACCAATCGTTGATGATTTTGTAAGCACTACGACAGGTTTAGTTGTACTTTATCGATGCTTCGTGAATGCTGCTGAAGCTGGAACGATTGCCCTGGGACGAATGCCCATGAACCAAAGATACTGTCTTACGCTTGATCTGAAGAATGATCCGAAACTCATTGCGGAGTACTGCAAGTATCACGAGAAAGTCTGGCCGGCAATTACCGCCAGCATCAAGGGTGCTGGCATAGAAGATATGGAAATCTATCTGCTTGGAACGCGCATGTTCATGATCATCGAGGCCAATGAGAACTTTTCTTTTGAGAAGAAGGCCGAAGCGGATCGCGGTAATTCGAAAGTGCAGGAATGGGAGGAGTTAATGTGGAAGTTTCAGCAGTCTCTGCCGGAAGCCGGACCTGGTGAAAAGTGGGTGAAAATGAAACGCATCTTCAAGCTGGAGCAATAGGCATGGGGATCCAAAACTCCGAAAAGGGAGTGAACCCTGCAACTAAAGTCGCTCGCCATCGCTTATACCCTCCCGGGCAACTCCTGCCGTTTGTCCTGGTCACCGCGCTCTTTTTCCTGTGGGCTGTGCCACATAACCTCAACGACGTGCTGATCCGGCAATTCATGAAGTCGTTCGCGATCAATCGCCTTCAGGCTGGACTCGTGCAGTCTGCTTTTTATCTCGGCTATTTTATTTTGGCCATACCTGCTGCGCTGTTGATGAGAAAAACCGGATATAAAGCCGGGTTCGTGGTCGGGTTATGTCTGTTTGGATCGGGATGCTTCTTGTTCTGGCCCGCGGCTCTGGTGGGCCGCTATGCCTTTTTCCTGTTTGCGTTATTCGTGATTGCCAGCGGACTCTCATTTTTGGAAACGGCTGCGAACCCCTTTATCGCCCAACTGGGCGACCCCGCGAGCTCCGAGCAACGGCTGAATTTTTCGCAGGCATTCAATCCATTCGGCGCCATTACTGGGGCGTTGATCGGTACGGTGTTTATATTTTCGGGCATTGAACTGACTCCCCAGGAGATCGCCTCTCGCAAAATGCAGGGCATCTATGAAGCTTACCTGCGGACCGAAACGCTACGTGTCATTAAGCCCTATCTGGTCCTCGGCGTAATTTGTTTTTGTTGGGCGTTGCTGATTCTGCGCACAAAATTCCCTGCGATGCACAATGAACTTGAGCAAGACGCAAGCCCCAAGGGACGTTTTGCGGAGTTGTTTCGTCATCGGCATTTCGTACTGGCAGTCGTGGCTCAGTTCTTATATGTGGGCGCGCAGGTTGGCACGTGGAGCTACTTCATCCAATATGTGCAGGAATACACGCATCAACCGGAAAAAATCGCTGGCTACTTCTTGACCGGTACGCTGGCCGCCTTTGGTGTGGGCCGATTCACATCCGCATATTTGATGCGAACCATCCCGCCTAACCGTCTGATGGGCGTTTACAGCGTCGTGAATATCGTACTTGTTTCGGTTGGCGTGCTTCTGCCAGGTTGGCTGGGACTGTGGGCGATATTTCTGACCAGTTTTTTCATGTCGCTCATGTTTCCCACGATTTTTGCCATGGGATTGAAAGGGTTGGGGGCAAACACCAAGATCGGTGGATCGCTCCTGGTAATGGCGATCGTTGGTGGCGCCGTGCTCACCCCGCTCATGGGCCGAATCTCGACGGCTTCTCGCGGGATAGCTACGTCCTACACCGTTCCACTGCTTGCCTATATTTTTATCGCGTTCTATTCGTTCTTCGGTTTCGCCGAAGCACCTTTAGAGAAGGAAGATTCCGTGCAATTGGGTTTGTTATTGCGATAGGATGCGGGCATGGATACCAAAACGTTTTCCAGAAGAAGCTTTTTGGCTTTTACGGCGGTGATGCCCTGGGCTTGGCGGGCAGGCGCGGCCACGACGATTCCCATTGGCATTGAAATGTATTCTGTGCGGGACGAGTTGAAGAAAGATCCCCAAGGAACGGTGCGCGCGGTTGCGGGCATGGGCTATCAGGGACTGGAGTTTTATGCCCCGTATTTCGAATGGAGTCATGCACAGGCAAAAGAGATGAAGAAGTTGCTGGACGATCTGGGCATTCGCTGCTTTTCCACGCACAACGACGCATCCTACATGAATAAAGAGCACATTCAGAATGCGATCGATTTGAATCTGATTTTGGGAAGCAAATACGTGGTTATGGCCAGTTCGCAGCCGAAGCCGGGACTGGATGGCTGGAGAGAAATCGCGGACTCGCTGAATTTCGCGGCGGATAAATTGGAAGCGTCGGGATTAAAAGCCGGATATCACAATCACCAGTTGGAGTTCACTCCTATAAATGGCGTCCGCCCAATGGAAGTTCTGGCGAAAAATACCAAGCCTTCGGTAATGCTACAGCTTGACGTGGGAACTTGCCTGGAGGCGGGATCCGACCCCGTGGCGTGGATTCGCGCGAATCCTGGAAGGATCCGTTCCGTGCACTGCAAGGATTGGTCGCCGGAAGCGGGCAAGGGATATTCCGTCCTGTTCGGCGAGGGTGTCGCGGATTGGAAAGGGATTTTCGCGGCGGCGCAAAGTGTGGGCGGTGCGGAATACTATTTGATAGAGCAAGAGGGGAGCCGCTATCCGGAACTGGAAACGGCGAAGAAGTGTTTGGAAGCGTATCGAATGAAAGGCTTTTAGTCAGGAGTGCCTGTCTTTAAGAAGCTTACGGGGACCATTTCGGGCGGCGTTTAAGAACGCGGCCTCCACACCTACATTCAATCCAAATCAAGCATTTAGAGCGGCGAGCCCAGCCGGGCCGGGGTCCTGCGGGTCCGGCTGTGGCGGCGCAGGTAGTTTTTCCATTACGACAGAGGCGTGATTTTGTCCCTTGACATGGCGCCAACGGAGTATTTGAATCGATTTAAACAGGGGCTGGGGAAGTGTCCCCCAAGGTTGCCACTCATTTGTATTGTTGTGTGTTCGAGGACAGAGCGAGGTTTGTCCCGCGACCTGGGTGTGAAGTCCAAAGCAGGAAGCGCAAGGTGCCGTGAGTAAGTGCACAGGTTCGTCCTATGCCAAGGAGATTGCCATGAATGTTGTTTTTTGTGGACTCGGCGCAAAGTGCCTGGGAAATGTTTTCCGCGGAGTGTTGTTCGCTATCCTTCTGCTTCTGCCCGTCGCACTATTCGGCCAAAGCTATTTCGGGACCGTCAGCGGCGAGGTGACGGACGCAAGCGGGGCCATCGTGCAAGGGGCCAAGGTCGTGTTGGTCGACCAAGCAAGAGGTTTTACGTTTACCACCACGTCCGACAGTAGCGGCCGCTATCTGTTCGCTTCGATTCCGCCAGGGGCGTACACCGTGTCCGCGGAAATGCCGGGATTCGAGAAGGAAGTGCACACCAACGTCAAAGTGAACGTGACGGAGAATGTGACCGCAAACCTGAAGCTGCGCGTCGCCAGCGCGACGCAGAGCATTCAGGTAGAGGCACAAGCGCAGACCCTGGCAACCGAGGACGCCGTGACCGGCCAGGTGGTCAATCGCAAGTTCATCAACGATTTGCCGCTGGTCGACCGTTATGTGCTTGACTTCGTCAGTCTGGCGCCAGGTGTCACCAACATGAGTGACCAGAACTCCGTCGGTGATACCGGAACGAACTTTGTCTCCAATGGTAGCCGCGGAGCAAGCGCGGACCTCCTCATGGATGGCGCTTCAATCACCAATTTCGAGCCCAATGGTGGGATCACTCAGGTGACCTACACGCCGTCCGCGGAGGCGGTCGAGGAATTCAAGGTGCAACAGACCAACTTCAGCGCGGAATATGGATTTTCCGGCGCATCCGTCGTCAACATGATTACGCGTTCGGGCGGCAATTCTTTCCACGGAAGCGCCTACGATTTTATTCGCAACCAGATGACCGACGCGAACGACTGGTTCTCCAATGCTGCGGGCCAACCCATTCCGCCGGTCCACCGCAACAATTACGGCGGCACCATCGGTGGCCCCATCATTAAGAACAAAATGTTCTTCTTCTTTGACTGGGACGGCACCCACCAATCCTCAGCCAGTACTTATCAGGCTGGTGTCCCCAGTGCTGCCGAGCGCACCGGCGATTTTGGTGAATTGTGCGGCGCCAATGGCGGCACGTTCAACAGTGCCGGACAATGCAGCGTGGCTGCAGGGCAGATTTGGGACCCTTACACTGGCGTCTACAATTCCGCTCCCCCTCCCCAGTTCCCCTCCACCTATCCGGGAGGCGCGTACCGTAGCGCCTTTATTCCCTTTAACAACCTCGCTACTTACACCAGCCCAGGCAACCCCAACCTGAATGGCACGCCTTTTCAGTTGCCACAGGTACCCGGCAACTTGATCGATCCAGTAGCCCAAAACATGATGAAACTGTTCCCGGCACCCAACTACAACAGCGGGAATTATTACGATAACTGGCTCGCTACCGGAGGAAGCCCCAGTACCGGCAATCAGTTCGATGCCAAGATTGATTACCGGTTCAATGAAAACAACCTGCTCAGCGTAAAGTATTCGCAAGGTTGGAATAACAATACGCCCTACAACTGCTTCAAGAATTTCACGGATCCCTGCGGAAGTGGAACGAATCACGGCTCGGCGCACCTGTTCGCGATCAATGATACCCAGACCTTCAGTCCCACGCTGATATTGACCAGCACGTTCGGCTTCACGCGAGGCTCAACGACGATCGATGCCTACAACAAGAGTCTCAACCCGGATCCCCTCGGCACGCTCGGCTTCCCGTCCTATCTCGCAAGCAACGGTTTTATCGGTGTTCCCGCCATAGCCATCAACGATTACTATTCCGCCAGTTTCACGAGTATCGGACAAGATCCTTACGGCAACTACAGGCAGGGGCAAGATACCGGCCAGTTGACCGAACTTCTCACCAAAATCCACGGGAACCATGAGCTGAAGTTCGGCTTCGAAGGGCGCTTGCACCAGCAGAACTATATTCAGACCAACGCCCCACTCGGATTGTTCAGCTTCAACGCTCTCGGCAGTTCACAGTGCCCGGTCTCCGATGTCACCCAGTGCGGCGGCGACAGCCTCGCCAGCTTCATGATGGGCCAGATCTCCACCGGTAGTCCTTATGGCAGCACCTATGAAATCCAGTTCGAACCAGCGACGGAGAATTTTCAGTTCGCCTGGTTCGCTCAGGACAATTGGAAGGTTACCCCTAAGTTGACGCTGAATCTGGGACTTCGCTATGACATATCCGAACCCAGGACCGAGCGGCATAACCGCATGAACTGGTTCGATCCGAACGTGGTAAGTCCCCTGAACGGCGGCACGATTTCGTATACCGACCCGCTCACTGGGGAGAATGTCACTCGCCCGCTGCTTGGCGGAGAAGTGTTTAACAGCGCTACCCAGCGAACCAATTGGGTGACCGACTGGAAGGACATTCAGCCGCGTTTCGGCTTCTCCTACTTATTGGGAACCAAAACCGTGATTCGCGGCGGCTACGGCATTTATTACGACCAGACACGCTCCGGCGCCAACGGGCTGTTGAGCTACGGCTCCCAGGGTTTCAACCAGTACTCCAACCTGGTGACCACCTATCAGAACGATGGGGCCACGCCGTACTTGCATTTGAGCAATCCATTCCCCAATGGCTTGACTCTGCCAACGGGCAGCTCTTTGGGTCTGCTCAACGACGTGGGCTACGGTGCCATCGGTCCTATCCGCAACGGCTTCTACGCAAAAACTCCTTACGAGCAAAGCTGGAGTTTTGGGCTCGAACGGCAACTGCCCGCGAACATGATCCTCAGCGTGAACTACATAGGGAAAAAAGGAACCCACCTGTACTACCAAGGATTGAATACGTTGAATATTCTGGGGCCGCAGGTCGAGAACTATACGCCCGCTCAGTTCAACAATTTGGTCAGTTACGTCCCAAATCCGTTCGCCCCGATCCTCACCGACCCCTACTATGCCAACAGCCCGCTCAACAGCAACAACCAAACCGTCCAAGCGTTTCAACTGGAGCTACCTTATCCGCAATTCACCGGGGTGACTACGGATGAGCCCCCGGTTGCCTATTCCATCTACCAGGGAGTGCAAGTGACCCTGGAAAAACGCTATTCCAACGGCCTGCAACTCTCGGCGAACTATACCTTTTCGAAATCCATCGACGATTCTTCCATCTACGATGGCAACGTCGCCTGGCTCGCAGGTACCACAAGTGGCATTTACGGCCCCCAGGATCCCAATAAGCCTTGGCTTGATAAGAGCCTCTCGACCTTCGATATCCCGCAAATTTTAAAATTGAACTATACCTATGATTTGCCGGTCGGGCGTGGAAGGCCTTTCTTGAACGACATGCCACGTCCCCTGGAACTCCTCATTGGCGGCTGGAGAACCGCCGGCGTGTGGACCATTCACGACGGGTTCCCACTTGCCTTTATCACGGAGAATGGTGGAACGCCCATACCGACTTATGGCCAACAGCGGCCTAATCTCACTGGTACCCCAAAGCGCACTGGCGGGTCCGACGGGAACTGGGTCTACAATTATTTCGCTAACCCCGATGTCTTCCAGATACCGGCGGCGTACACGCTTGGTAATGCGTCGCGAACGCTCTCGAGTATCCGGTCGCCCTTTTTCTTCAGCGCTAACCTGTCGATCTTGAAAGAGTTCTCGCTTTCCAGTAAATACGAAGCGATGAAACTGGAATTGCGCCTCGAGGCGGAGAACGCCTTCAACCATCCCGTGTTCGGTACTCCCAACACCACCGTGGGTGATCAGAACTTCGGGATCATCAATTACCTGGCCGTCGGGCCCCGGCAATGTCAATTGGCGCTCAAGTTCTCGTTCTGACCGTTGGTAGAACAACGGCGAACCGGCACATCTAACCTCTGTTGGTTGGCCATATAACAAGCACAGTGAAGGCCTGAGGCTAAACCGCTTCAGGCCTTTCTTTTTGGATAGACTTGAGGCGTTTTTTCCATATAGTGTGCGTGCGTCTTGGTGGAGGGAAGCGATGCTGCGTTGCAGAGTTGCGATCTTGTTTGTGAGTTTGTTTGTAGGAACTGGAAGCGCTTTTGCACAGGCAAAGCCCGACGGGCCGGAATTCGACGTTAAAGAGCACTACACGAAATACGAATACCGGATTGCCATGCGCGACGGTGTGCGGTTGTTCACGGCGGTCTACGTCCCAAAAGACAGCTCGCACGCGTATCCTTTTCTGATCAATCGCACACCCTATAGCGTGGCACCGTATGGCGTCGACCAATACCGCACCCAGCTTGGACCTTCGCCGGACTTCGATAAAGCCGGGTACATTTTCGTGATGCAGGACGTGCGCGGGCGGTTCATGTCCGAAGGCACGTTCGTGGAGATGCGGCCGCACCTCGACAACAAGAAATCGAAGAATGATGTGGATGACAGCAGCGATTTGTACGACACCATCGAATGGCTGCTGAAGAATGTCCCGAACAACAATGGCAAGGCGGGAATTTGGGGCATTTCGTATCCGGGATTTTTCACTTCTGCAAGCATGATCGATTCGCATCCGGCCCTGAAGGCGGCATCCCCACAAGCGCCGATGACCGACTTGTTCAAGGGCGATGACGCGTACCATGGCGGCGCGTTCATGTTGGCGGCGAATTTTGGGTTTTACAGCTCTTTTCGGCCGCAGGCGAACCCGGAGCTTCCGCCAAAGGTGCGTGTGCCGTTTGACTACGGCACCCCAGATGGCTACGAGTTCTTTTTGAAGGCGGGAACTCTGGAAAACCTTGGCAAGCTGCTAGGCGGGCAGGAAGCGCTATGGCTCGACCAGGTCCATCACGACACGTACGACGAGTACTGGAAGGCACGGAATCTTGCGGCTCATACCAAGAATATCCACTGCGCGGTGATGACCGTCGGTGGCTGGTTTGACGCAGAGGATTTGCAGGGACCATTCACGCTGTTTCACGCGATCGACCGCGACGACCCGGAAATCTTCAACTCCTTGGTGGTGGGGCCCTGGGTGCACGGCGGGTGGGCACGTCTGGAAGGACACCACTTGGGCCGCGTAAGTTTTGCGGCAAACACGGGCGAGTACTACCGGAAGAATATTTTATTCCCCTTTTTTGAGCATTACCTGAAGGGAAACGGCGACGCGAAATTGCCAAAGGCGTATGTGTTTGAAACCGGAACTAATGTGTGGCGGCAGTACGCTTCGTGGCCGCCAAAGAACACGGAGACGAAGACGCTGTATTTTCACGGCGGTGGCGTACTGTCGTTTGAACCGCCGGCAGCAGAAACGACGGCATACGACGAATACGTGAGCGATCCAAGCAAGCCGGTGCCGTTTTTGAACTACCCGGCGCAAGCGGTACCACAGGAATACATGGTGTCGGACCAGCGGTTCGCCGCGACCCGAACAGACGTTCTGACGTATCAGACCGATGTGCTGCAGGACGATGTCACCATCGTCGGGCCCGTGTCACCACGGCTTTTTGTATCGACGACCGGTACGGATTCCGACTGGGATGTGAAACTGATTGACGTCTACCCGGCGGATTACCCGCAGAGCAAACTGGACGAGCCGCGGCCAGAAGAAAAAGGCAAGCCGCTAACGGATGTCCCAGTTCCGCCATTCACTATGGGCGGCTATGAACAACTGGTGCGCGGCGAGCCGTTCCGCGGAAAATTCCGGCACAGCTTTGAAAAGCCCGAACCGTTCACTCCCGGCAAAGTAGAGGAGGTCGGTTTTGCTATGCAGGATGTGAACCACACGTTTCGCCGCGGCCACCGGATCATGGTCCAGATTCAAAGCTCATGGTTTCCATTGACAGACCGCAACCCGCAGACCTTTATAAATATCCCGGATGCCAAGCCTTCCGATTTCGTGAAGGCAACGCAGCGCGTATATCACGGACGCGGGCAAGCTTCGGGAATTGAAACCAACGTGCTGGTGCCCGCCAGTGCGGAAACAGAGAAGAAATAGGTCAGGGCCGCCTGATTTCTTGCATTCGCTGGGTTGGCGTAAACTGTTGGAGGGGTCGACATGCCTACCACGTACGCCCTCAGGATCAACGGGCAGTCCTTCTCTGTGGACGCTGATCCCGACGTGAATCTGCTCACTGTCCTCCGCGAAAACCTGGATTTAACCGGGACAAAGTATGGCTGCGGCGAAGGCCAGTGCGGGGCATGTACCGTGCTCATTGACGGGCGAGCACACCGCTCCTGCATGACTCCCATTACCACGCTTGCTGGCAAATCCATCATCACCATCGAGGGTCTTGCGAAAGATGATCACCTGCATCCAGTGCAACAGGCGTTTCTGGACGAAGGCGCCATGCAGTGCGCGTATTGCACTTCGGGAATGATCATGTCCGCCGTGTCGCTGTTAAACAATCGAGAAAACCCATCGGACGCGGAGATCTTGCAATTCATGCAAGGCAATATCTGCCGCTGCGGCACTTATCCCCGTATCGTGGCCGCCATTCGAAAGGCCAGCGCCGCCGGAAAGGAGCCCGTCCGATGACGCGCAGAAACAATCTGACGGCGGGCTTGGAACCGGAGCGCTACGAACTTCACGAGCCGGTGTCGTTCATTTTCGAGAGCGACCGGCGCGATTTTTTCAAATTCCTGGGAGCGGGAATTTTCGTTGTTTGTGCGGCGTCCAAGACCACGGCGTTCCAGGAATCCGGAAGAGCCCGCCGTGCCAGTGAAGACAACTTGCCACAGGAAATCGATGCCTGGTTGCACATTGGAGAAAAAGGCGAGATTACGGTTTTCACTGGGAAGGTCGAGGTGGGCCAGAACATCCGCACTTCGCTTTCGCAAGCGGTCGCAGAAGAGATGCGCGTCCCCATCGTGTCCGTGCGGATGGTGATGGGAGACACGCAAATTGTCCCGTTCGACATGGGTACGTTCGGCAGCCGGACGACGCCGGTGATGAATCTCCAGTTACGGCGGGTTTCCGCAGCCGCGCGTGACGCGCTGATTGCCCTGGCGGCGAAACAGTGGAACACAGATCCCGCGCATTTGACGGCGGCAGACGGCAAAATCATCGACCCGAAATCCAATCGTTCGGCCACCTATGCTGAACTCGTCAAGGGCCAACAGATCACCCAATTGCTTCCGGCTGAAGATCCGTTGATTCCTGCGGTGCAATGGAAGATTGCCGGGCAAGCTGTTCCGAAGGTCGATGGGCGCGATTTTGTGACCGGCAAGCATCGCTACCCTTCAGATTACAAATTGCCTGACATGCTGTATGGGAAAGTGGTGAGGCCGTCTGCATTTGGTGCGACGCTGGTTTCCGTGGATACCAGCGCTGCGGAGAAGATGCCTGGTATCACCTTGGTCCACGATGGCAACTTCCTGGCTGTCGCCGCGCCGACGACTGCGCTGGCAGAGAAAGCGGCGGCGGCTCTTAAGCCCGAGTGGAAAGCGGAGCCACAGCCCTCCAGCAAAGAACTCTTCGAGTATCTGAAGAAAAATCAGATTCCAGCCGAAGGACGGGACTCCCTCCACGAAACTGGGGATGTCCAGAAAGCTTTTGCCTCAACCGCACACCGGTTAAATTCAACATTTAACATTGCGTACATCGCGCACGCTCCCCTGGAACCCCGCGCTGCGCTGGCCCAATGGAATGGTGACCATGTCACGGTTTGGACCGGCACGCAGCGGCCCTTCGGTGTGCGCGGCGAACTGGCCACGGCGTTCCACTTGCCGGAAGAAAAAGTGCGCGTGCTGATGCCAGACACCGGCTCCGGCTATGGCGGAAAGCACACGGGCGAGGCGGCACTGGAGGCGGCGCGACTGGCGCGCGCGGCGAAACGGCCCGTGAAGGTCGCGTGGACGCGCGAAGAGGAGTTTACCTGGGCGTACTTTCGTCCCGCGGGACTGATTGAAGTGAGCAGCGCCGTGGATGCAGACGGAAAAATCACCGCATGGGAGTTTCATAACTACAATTCGGGCGCCGCGGGTATCCGCACTTATTACGACATCCCCAACCAGCGAATCGAATTTCATCCCGTAAATTCGCCGCTGCGCCAGGGGTCCTACCGGGCGCTGGCAGCAACGGCGAATCATTTTGCCCGTGAAGTGCACATGGATGAAATCGCGGCAACGCTGAAGATGGACCCGCTGGAGTTCCGTCTGAAGAATTTGCAGGACCAACGGCTGCGCGCCGTGTTCGAGCAAGGGGGCAAACAGTTCGGGTGGAACAAGCCGCGAGCGGCGAATCGTGGATTTGGCGTGGGCGGCGGCTTCGAAAAGCTCGGGTACATGGCCACCTTTGTCGAGGTTTCTCTGAAGCCCGAAACCGGCGAGATCAAGATTGAGAGAGCTTTGACCGCGTTCGATTGCGGCGCGATCGTCAATCCCGACGGGCTGCGCAATCAACTCACCGGGGCAAACATCATGGGGCTGGGCGGGGCGATCTTTGAGGCCATCGAGTTTGAAAATGGCCGCATCGTGAACAATGTTTTCTCGAAGTATCGAGTGCCGCGATTCCGCGATGTGCCACCGATCGACGCGCTGCTGATCGATCGCAAGGACCAGCCATCCGTGGGGGCGGGCGAAGCACCAATTCTGGGTATTGCACCGGCACTTGCGAACGCCATCTTTGCGATAACGCGCATCCCGCTGCACTCGCTGCCGATGGCACCACAGTTGGTTTCGCATGGCTATCAACTGGGCTGAGAATCTCGCTGGGCCTTTACAATCCCTTAAGCTTTCATCACTCCAAAAAAAGGACGGCGACTGAATCGCCGTCCGTACCAATGATGTGTTGAACTGTCTTTTCCGGGAGTTGAAGGGTCTCAGGCCTTGCGGTGGGGAGACTTGTGGTCCAAGGTCCGCAGCAAAAGCTTGGCGCTTGGCGGAGCTTTCACCGCGCCCTTAAGCACAATCGCTTCTGCGTTAACCTCTTTTCCATAGAGCTTTGTGTTTGCGTCGTTATCGGGACGAAGCGTGGAACCTTCGAGCGAAACGCCGGCGAACGCACCTCGCGCGCGGGAATTACTGAGAATTTCCGCTCGCATGGTGGCGTCGGTGGCTGCGGAAGCGGTGCGGCCTTTTGGTCCGGCGGCGGCGGAAGCGTCCGCGCCCAACTTAACCTTGCTGGTTAGAATTCCCTTTGCGCTTCGGTCACTCATGAGCAACAACACAAAGTCCGTGGCTTCACCGCCGATTTGGAAACCGACGCTTCCACCTTCCAGCGCCATCATGGTCGGCGCGCCCCACAGACCGTCGAATTTGGGGCCACTGCGGCACGTCATGACGCCACGCCCGTAACTCGCACCAACGATGAACGCAGCCTTCAACACGGAGGGCAGTACCACAACACAGTAAGCCTTGTTCAGAATATCCTGAGGGATATCGTCGGGCACGTTCAGGATTTCGGTCATCACTTGCCCTGCATTCTGCACGCGATCTGTCTCCTTCGTATCGTCAGCGGCCAGCAAACTGGAACCCGTAAAGGCCAGGAAGACCCCCGCGAGCAGGGAAACGCATACTTTTCTCATCAAAAGCTCCTCGAAACTATATGTGCCGGGACCTACAGGTCAATTCGGCGGGCGGGGAAATGCTGTGCGATTATAGGCTAG
>Ga0074045_10000043_pt1 | contig 101334 bp, 82 predicted proteins | sample BogForMeECP23OM2_FD_94442 | JGI IMG/M metagenome (GOLD analysis project Ga0074045, IMG submission 94442) | Bog forest soil microbial communities from Calvert Island, British Columbia, Canada - Bog Forest MetaG ECP23OM2 | ecosystem: Environmental > Terrestrial > Soil > Wetlands ... | reverse complement strand
GTGCGGCTCGGCGACGCATCCCGGCGGCGGCATCATGGCCGCGAACGGGCGCATCGCCAGCCAGGTCATCCTGAAAGAATGGAAGAAGGCGGCGAACTGACCATGCCCATCGGACAGAAAGTAGTGCTCATTGGCGGGGGTCACAACGCGCTGATCACCGCATATTATCTGGCAAAGGGCGGGTTCAAGCCGGTGGTGCTGGAGCGCCGCGAAGTGGTGGGCGGCGGAGCGGTCACGGAGGAATTCCATCCGGGATTCAGGGTTTCGACGCTGGCGCATACGCTGGGGCCGCTGCGCGCAGACATCGCGCGGGACATGCGACTCGAGCGTTTCAAGTTCGGGATTTTCCACCCTGATCCCCGGCTGATTGCGTTGGGGCTGGATGGCAAGGCCATCGTGTTTTATAACGATGCGGCGAAGACGGCCGGCGGGATCACGCGGATCTCCGCGAAAGATGGTTCGCGTTACACCGAATTTGCCGCAGCGCTGCAAGAGCTTTCCGGCGTGTTCCAGCAACTTACGTCCATCACACCCCCGGCGATTGATAAACCGACGCCGTTGGATTTGTGGAATCTGTTGCAGACGGGCCGCGGCATACGAAGCCTGGGTAAAACCGGCATTTTCGATCTGCTGCGCTGGGGACCGATGTGCGTGGCGGATTTCGTTTCGGAATTTTTTGAAACGGAGTTGCTGCGCGCGGCGGTGGCGGCGCGCGGGATATTCGGAACAAACTTGGGACCGTGGTCCGCGGGCTCGACGGCCGTGTTGCTGTTGCGTGCCGCGGCGGATGCGCATCCCATCGGTTCGGCGGCATTCCCGCGCGGCGGGCTGGGCGAATTCACGCGGGCGCTGGGCGACGCGGCGAAGAAAGCCGGCGCGGAAATTCGCACGAACGCGGAAGTGCAACTGGTCCGCACAAAGGAAGGACGCGTCACCGGCGTGGTGCTGGCGGACGGAGAAGAAATAGCGAGCGAAGCGGTGGTCTCCGGCGTGGATCCGAAGCGGACATTCTTCCAACTGGTGGATCCGGCAAACCTGGATCCGGTGTTCGCGACGCGCATCAAGAATTACCGCTCGGTGGGCAAGATGGCGAAGGTGCACCTGGCGCTGGGCGGCCTGCCGCATTTTCCGGCGCTCGCGGATGCCATGGGGCCTGATGGCCTGCGGCAAGCGCTTTCGGGACGCATTCACATCGGGCCGGACCTCGAATATCTGGAGAAGGCGTTCGACGCGGCGAAGTATGGCGATATTTCTGCGGCGCCGCACCTGGATGTGACGATTCCGTCGCTGCTCGATTCCACGCTGGCGCCGGAAGGGAAGCACGTGCTTTCCGCGTATTTCCAGTACGCGCCCTACAAGCTGAAGGAAGGGAACTGGAGCCAGCGGCGCGGGGAACTGGCCAACATCGCGATCAAGACGCTGGCGAACTATTCGCCGAACCTGGCGAACCTGGTGGAAGCGGCGCACGTGATCACGCCGGAGGATCTGGAAACGATTTACGGCTTTACCGGCGGGCACATTTATCACGGCGAACTGGCGCTGGACCAGATTTTCACGATGAGGCCGGTGCTGGATTGGGCGCGCTACCAGACCCCGGTGAAAGGGCTGTTCCTGTGCAGCAACGGCACGCATCCGGGAAATGGATTGACGGGCGATTCCGGAGCAAACGCCGCCAAAGAAATCATCCACGAATTGCGGTAGCCAGGTAGTCTGTGAGGCGTTCATGCGCAAACTTGCGTTGCTGTCTTTAGTCCTGCTTGCATGTGGCTCCGCACTGTTCGGAAAGACCGTGGTTTTCTGGCAACAAGGTTTTCCTACCGTCGCCAGCCAGCCCCTTTCGCGCGACACACTGCTGAAAGCGCTGGATGACCGCGAAGTTGTCTTCGCCGGCATCGCGGAATTGAAAGACGCGGCCACGTGGAAGGATGCCGATTTATTCGTGCTCCCGTACGGCTCCGCGATTCCCGCCGAGGCTTGGGGCAGCATCGAGAGTTACCTTCGCGACGGTGGCAACCTGCTGGTTTTGGGCGGCGAAGCGCTGCGCGTTCCGGTCACCTCCGCCAACGGCCAATTCCTGCAAAGCCCACCGCAAGATACCTACGCGCGCGAACTGGGCTTCCTGCACTCCTACGAAGTGCCTGTTCCCTCCGCCAGCCATTTTGCGTGGAGAGACGGCTATTCGTTCCTGCATGCTCCGGTAATTCGCGCGCGGCGTTTCTTCGCCACGGAAGGCCGCCTGGAGGGCTTCGGCTACATGGTGGATGCGGAGGGCGAGCGCGTTGCGGCGCCGGTTGTGGTGAAGGACCACACGAACGTGGCGCTGCCGCCGGAAGCAATGCTGGGATCACGCATGGTGCTGCTGGATTTCGAGCCCGAGGCCGGCTACTGGGAATCGGCTGACGGCCTCGCGTTGCTTCGCGAGTCCGCGGAATATGCGCGCCAGGGCGCTTCCAGCTTCTGGCTCGAAACACTTTTCTCCACGGCCAGGCCGGACGAGCCCATCAGTGTCGTGGTGCATTTGCGCAACGCGCGCCGCGAACGGATGAGTCAGCCGCTATCCGGCGAATTGAAATTGGAACTCCTCTCCGGCGAGAAGGTTCAGCAGACCGAGCGCGCACCATGCGCAGGCGCCAAAGTGGACGCGGAGGTCAACTTTCACAGCACACTTCCACCAGGCTTTTACACGATTCGCGGCGTGTATGAGGACGGCGGGCAGCCTCACGAGTTTTACGAAAACGCGCTGTGGGTCGAAGACCCGCATACGCTTGCGTCCGGCCCGGCTCTCGGCGTGCAAGGCGATTTCCTGACGCGCGCCGGCAAACCATTTTTCCCCGTGGGCTCCAACTACTTCACAACCGAGGAGAACGGCTGGGATTTTTCCGGCCCGCGCAACGCGTGGGTCTGGGAGCGTGATTTCGCGGAGATGGAAAAGCACGGCGTCAATTTTGTGCGCACGGGCGTATGGATGCCCAATCTGCATTTCGTCGAGCCGCTGACGGACATGGTGACGGAGCGCTTCGCGCGCAACCTGGAGGCCTATCTCCTCTGCGCGCGCCGCCACAACATCGTCGTGAACTTCACCTTCTTTGCGTTTGTGCCGCATACGGGCATGCGCGGCTTCGACCAGGACGCAGCCCCCATCCGGAATCCCTACACCGATCCCGTGGCCATTCGCGGCGAGCAGGACTACGTGCTTTCCGTGGTTAACCGTTTTCGGAATGTGCCGTGGCTGTGCTGGGACTTGATTAACGAGCCCAGCTTCTCGAACCCCAACCGGCTGTGGAAGGGCAATACGCCGAACAACGACCCCACGGAAATCGCGGCGTGGCACAAATGGCTGGAGAACAAATATCACGACGTGGCTACGGTGGCGGCCGCTTGGAGGGTCACGCCGGAGCAACTCGGCAGCTTCGATGGGATTCCGCTGCCCACCATCGAGGACATCTCTGCGCAACGCTACGGCGATGCGAACCAGATTCGCGCCATCGATTACAACCACTTCGCGCAAGACACTTTCACCGGTTGGGCGCACACGATGGTCTCCACCATCCGTTCGACTGGCAGCACCCAGCTCATCAACGTGGGCCAGGATGAAGGCGGCGTGACCGACCGCGTGCTCAATCAGTTCTTCGCCACAAGCGGCGTTTCCTTCACCACCAACCATACGTACTGGCGCGACGATGGCCTGCTGTGGGATTCCGTGGCGGCGAAGTCCGCAGGCATTCCCAACATTGTCGGGGAAACCGGCTATCAACCCGCGTGGAATCCCGATGGCACCTGGCGCCTCGATGAATTCACCGGCGCTGCGCTGCTGGAACGCAAGTGGGCGCTGGGCTTCGCGGCCGGCAACAGCGGCATCCTGACCTGGGATTGGGATCGCGAAGTGGATTTCGGCATTTTGCGCAGCGATGGTTCCGCGAAGATGTGGCAAGGGATGTTGAGCGGCGTGGCGCAATTCGCCGCCAAGGCCGCGCCCTATGCGACGAGTCTTATCCCGCCGCAAGTGGCCATTGTGATGCCGCAATCGCTGCAGCTTTCCGTGTTCAATTCCATGGCGCTGGACGCGCAGAAGGCTTCCGTGCGCGCGCTCTATCAGTATGCGCGCGGCGAAGCCTACGCCGTCGGAGAATATCAGACAGACCGCCTCGGCAATCCCAAGCTGATCATTCTTCCTTCGCCTCTCGCTTTGGATTCCACCGCCTGGGAAGACATCCTCACGAAGGTGCGCAACGGCAGCGTGCTGCTCGTCACGGGCCCTTTCGACCGCGACGCGCATTTCCATCCCGCCGGGCGCCGTGAAGAAATTGCTTTGCCCTATGAAGACGCGATACTCAGCATTCGCGAATCCGTCTTGCAGTGGCCCGAGGGCCAGGCGCGCCTCACTTTCGGCGGCGACCGGACGACCTTCCTTGACCGCGCCGTCTTGCCGGGTAACGCCACCTGGGCGGAGCAAACCATCGGCAAAGGTAAAATCCTGCTGGCGTCCTACCCGCTGGAATTGAACGACAACATGGAAGCCATAGGCAGCGTCTATCGCTACGCCATGAAGGTCGCGGGCGTCACGCCAACGTATTCCGCCGCCGTGAATGATCCCGGAATGCTCATCAGCCCGACGCAATTCCCACACGCCACTCTTTACGTGCTCACGTCGGAATCCACGGGACGCGAAGTCTCTTTCCGCGACCAGAAGAGCAACAAGGAATTCAGCGCGCACCTCGATCCCGGTCGCGCCGCCCTTCTCCTGGTCGGCGGAGACGGGGCCATCCTGGCCTCCTACAACTGGCCCGGAGCAAACGCGGCCAAAGAGATCATCCACGAATTGCGATAACCGATTAGTCCAGGCGAACTCAGCGGCGCTCTCTTTGTGCTTGGGGATCGGTGCGCCGGGCGTTCCGATTCGGGAGTGAAGTGTTGGCGATGGAGTAACCCCCTCCCCCCGGGTGTTTTTGTGAAGTATATCAAAACAAAGTAGTTGCAGGCGCAAGTGTGCGCAAGTATGTGAAAACAGGGGAGTTGGAAATGTACTGTTTTGATTTGCAAAGCCTTTGTTTTGATATGGATGCGCACTGTTGTTACAGAGGGTGAGTGTGCTGGGGATCTGCGAAGCGCGTGCGGGCTTGTGCCGAGTATTCACAACGCATCATACCACACTATTTACCAAATGTCAATAGCCATTGTGAGGTACTGGGTCCGAAACTCGCACGAGGAGACTGGCGGCTCTAGAAAAAAGGTCAGAACTCGCACCCTGGAAGAACCCAAGCGCTCGCCACCCAACTTTGCTCAAGACCTCGACCTGTCGGCCACGCGCCAGTTCTCTTCGACCTACTTTGCTTAACAACAAGTTCCCATTTGACTTTTCGCTAAATCGCGAAGACAATCATATCGTTGCACTCGGCGGATGCCGAGCTGCTGGAAACGGGACGATCGCAAGATTCCCGCGCTTGGGTGTAAGCAGTTTGTTCGCCCGCCAGTTGGCTTTTCCTCCCCCATTTGCGACAGGGTATTTCCAAGTATGGATATCCTATGGACCGATCGGTCGCCGACGGCCCTGAAAGATTTTCACCCGACAGGGGAAAAGGAAAATTCACATGCAACTGGAATCGCTCAAGAAGTGCACGGATTGGTTCCGCATTCATTCAATGAAAGACCTTGAGGACCCGAGCGGGCAGGTAGCCCGCAAGGAAATCGTGGTCTCGCTCGAACAATATCCGTACGATTTTGGATTGGGGCCAAATCCTCGCCAGCCGGTTCTGACATCACCGGTGTCAAAGAAAATCGGCGACACCCTGAGGGATAATTGGCCGAACTTTCATCTGCTCAATCGCGGCGTCACAGTCGTGGCCAAATCCGTTGATTACGATAACAAGTCACAGCGGGTACGACTGGCGCTCGATGAGAGCGAAGAAGAGAAGCGCTTCTTCGGGATCCTCGACGGCGGCAACACCAACGCGAGGATAAATGCGTGGCGCGAGGAGCTGGTCGAAGAAGAGGCCAAAGAACGGTTGATTGAGTCCTTCGTGAACGTGCAGGTCTTGATCCCGCAGCTAAAAGGAGCCTCCGAGCCGACCGGTGAAATGCTCGACCTGTTGAACGATATCAAAGAGGCCAGGAACACAAGCGTGCAGGTGAAAACCAAATCGCTCGCAGATGCCCGCCGCCACTTCGAGGCGGTCAACGCCGCACTCAAGAACGAACCCTACTTCCCTGAAATTTCATGGCACGAGGGACAAGGCGGATCTCTTGATGCTCAGCAGATCGTAACTCTCCTTATGATTTACTACCCAAGTTTCTGCAATGCTGCGGACGGCGGCGAGCCTAGCAACGCGTACGGTCACAAAGAGCGCTGTTTGGATGCCTTTCTGGAATTTGCGGAGAAGGAGCCGGAGCAGTTGGACAAATGGATCAAGATTTTGCCGAAACTGATCCAGTTGTTCGACGAACTACAGATGGATTTCCCCAAGTACTACACCGGCTCATTCGGAAAAATAAACGAGGTGCAAATTTACGACGAACGGCGCTTCGAACGCGGGAATAAGAAGTACAGGAAGACTCCTGCCAAATCGCAGTTCCTTGCGCGCCAAATGAAGTATTCATACCCGGTGGGATGGCTTTACCCGCTATTCGCCGGATTCCGCTTTTTGGTTGGCCCTGACAAGAAAACCGGAGACATCAGTTGGAAGAAGGAGCCGATTCAATTCTGGCAAGACCACGCGAAAGAAATCTGCGACCAGTATATGCCTCATGTCGTGGCGGAAGGGTACGTTCCCAAGAAGATCGCCACGAATCTTCTCTGCTATCAGGCAATGCGGCGCGCCGTAAGCGACATTTATAAGGACGAATTGCTACGCGAAGCTGGTATCTCGGCTTGAGCTCGGAGTAGTAGAGCCGGAACGGGCAGGGGGGCGCCTGGGCCCTGGCGACTGGGCGCATCAGCTTAGCTACACGGGAGTGGCGGGTGGTCCGGGCGCGGGCCTCCAACCAAGATTAATGGCGGAGGCTCTAACCTGGTCCACACGCCTCTCACTAACTGCGCCGGAATTCACTTGCCCTTGCGTTCGCCATTTGCAACCGAAAATTCTGCAAACTGTTCCCAGGTTATTCGAAACGGGTATGTGTGGTCTGCAGGGGTCCAGTCCAAATGGTTCTGTCTGACAGTGATGGTGCCCTGCTTACTCCCATTCTTCCTGCGAACGAATGTCACACCTATGTTGTCGATCTCGCGCTCTGGGATTGAGAACTTGACGCTGTTAGCCATGCTCCCTCCTTGCAGGCAATAAAAAGGGTCGCGGGTATTCCGCTGTCCCCCGGTTGCAACCACTATCTACCAGTCTAGTTCACAAAGGGCGGTAGGCGCAGACTTTGGGTTGAACCTAGGTTGCCCACGGGCAGGATACCACTTTAGAAAATAACTGGGGAGTGATGAAAGACAAAGGGCAGGCCACCCCAGGTTGCCTCCGCGCGCTAGGGCTGCGCCACCCCCTACCACTTCGTGGAAGGATACTGCCGCGATCCCTCCACTTCGCGGCCCGACGCGCCAAAAGGCGGCGCAGAAGATAAAATCGGGCCGCTACGGTCCCTTCGACTTCGCTCAGGGCAGGCGGGATGACAAAGTGGGCTTGCCGCAAAAGGCGCGGCTCTCCGGTCCCTCCTGCGGCGGGCAAGCGGGAGGACGCAACAGGAGAAGAGCGGACCCACCCTTGCACAAACCGCGAGGATGGGCCACCCGATATTGCCTCGCAGCGCAAAGGGTGGGCCACGCGAGATGATTCAGCGTGTGGAGACCGAGCCACTCGGCGGTGACGGGCATCACAGAAAACATTTTGCTATTGTGGCGCAATCTGAACTCACGTCCTTGTGGTCGCGCGGCAGCCGCGCCCACGCATCAGGGGTAGCGGCCATCAATTGAGACTGAGTTGAGAACCTCGCGTGGCGTCTTTTAAGACGCTCCCGTACAGTTCTAGATGGAAGAGTGAATCCAATGAAACATGTGCTGTTTTGCGTGCTTGCCCTATGCGTTTGCCTGCCCGCGGTGGCGCAGCAGACGGACATAAACCGATACACCCTCTACACCGGATTCGATTCGATGATCAGCCCAGCTCGCAGCCTCACGGAGTACGGCTTTGACGTGGACTTCGGCGTCACGGTGAGACCTTGGCTGGCCTTGGGCGGAGATTTCGGTGCCCTGGGCAACAGCATCATCAGCGGCTCGGGAACGATTAATGGGAGCGAAACTGTTTACGCGCCGGCGCTGACCGCAGCCAATGCGGCAAATCCGGCGGTGCCGCTTCCAAGCCAGCTGAATGTGCCTTTCAAATCGACGACGTACACTTTTGCCGCAGGCCCGCAGTTTTATCTGCGCAAGTGGCAAAAGATCACTCTGTTTGCGCGTCCTGGCTTCGGGGGGATTCATGAGTCGGCAGACCTTACTTTCCCGCCGGATTTGGCCCTATTGTTCCAAGAACTTCAAATTCCTGCCCCGAGTGCTCACCAGACCGACACTACCTGGTTCGTTGGCGTAGGTGGCGGCTGCGACTTCAACGTGTCGCGGCGGGTTGGCCTGCGCGTCTCAGTGGACTGGATAAATACTCATCTGTTCTCCAATTTGCTGACGGACCGGCAAAACTATGCCCGATTCACGATTGGCCCGACTTTTCGCTGGGGACATCTGTAATAGGCGGGGCCCGCGTTTTGGGAGGGTGAGTATCGGGGTTTCCTATGCCCAGAGGAAGAGAGAGGGTGAAGAGTGAAGACGAAGAGCCCACTCTTTGCATAAGGCGCAAAGATTAGGCCACCCGAGAGTTTTCAGTGCGTTCAGCCTGCGCCACGCGGCTACGCGCCAAGTCGAAAGGAAACTGATACGAGTTCCCTCCATCGAAATATATACTTCCCGTGTAAGGCCTGCATTCAGATTAACGTTTGTGACAAGGAGACGGCAGGATGACGCTGGTCACGACGTGGCTACTCGGCTTGTCGGTTCTTGTGACTGTAGCCGCCGTCTTGTTGTTCCTTCGTAATCCGAAATTCGGCGAACTGTTTCACGCGCATGTCCGTGACCGGCCGAAGCGCAGGCTTCTTCTGGCGGCTATCGGGTTCTTCGTGACGTTTGCAGTGGCGCGCTCGATAGCTTACGCCGCCTATCGCAGCGTCGGCCCTTTTCACTATGTCTACATCAACGGTACGCATATCCATCACCTGGTCTGGGGGATTCTGCTGTTGCTGGCGGTGGGGTTCTGCTGGTTGATCGAAGTGGGGACGGGAGGCAGGTCGTCGTCTCTGTTTGCGAGCCGCTTGATTTCCTTGCTCTACGGTGTGGGCGCCGCTCTCACCCTGGACGAGTTCGCGCTCTGGCTAAACGTCCAGGAGGGCGTCTATTGGACCCGGCGGGACTTTATTAGCCTCGACGCCGTGATCCTTTTCGGAGCCGCCCTGGTGATTGGCATTTGGGGACGCGATTTCCTCAAGGCCTTTGGCCTTGAGTTATGGCACTCGCACCGCAAGCGCCGGCAACGGCGATAGTGCCGTTCCAACTTGTTTCGGTAATTTATCGCCAAGCTGGGTGAAGGCCATTACGTGGGAGTCAGCCGTTCGCGCATTTGGTCCATTTAGTTGGAACGGCACCAGCCGGGAATCTGCTATCCCGTGATCACTCCAGAGTGGCTACCAGTTAAACGCTCAGCTAAGCGCCTGAATTCCGCAGTTGAAGAGGGGTTTCTCCGCTCCGGGACGGCACAAAGCGCCGTCCCTCCGGTCGAGATGACAGATTTTGTGCTGTGGATGCAGGAGAAACGCAGTTCAGCGAGATGTGAATCCCGCGAGAGTTACATAAGGCCGCTTTGGCGGGCGAGTTTCAGGGCTTCGATGGCGGCGCCACGAGCGCCGGCGGTGTCGCCATTCGGCATGACGTAGATGGGAACGTTGGCTTGCTCTGCGCGCTGGGGCGGCATCCCGGCGCGGATCTCGTTCAAGAACCACTGTTGGAATTCTTTGCTGGCCTCGAGGGCGCCACCGCCGACGATTAACGCATCAGGGTCAAACGTATTGATCATTTCATCGAAGAAAAGTCCCAAGGCGTGGGCCTGAACGCGGAAAATGTCCCTGCACATCGCGTCGCCCTTGTCCGCGAGACCGCGCACGAGTTTTGCCGCCTGGTGGGCGTCCAGTTTTGCCAACTCGTGTCCGGGATAGCGCGGCAGAAAGTAAGGCAGGAGGTTCCTTTCGATCGCGCCGAGAGAGCAGAGCGACTCGAGATCGCCCGTGCGTCCGCAATTGCAATGCGGCCGGATGCCGGAGATTCCGGCGATGCTTTGATAGGGAATGAGCACGTGGCCGAGTTCTCCGCCAAAACCGTTTTTGCCCTTGACGTCGCTGCCATCGAGAATAATGCCGCCGCCATTGCCCGTCCCGATGACGATCGAGATGGAGGTCTCGCGGCTGTTCGCACCAAAGATGGCATAGTGACCCCAAAGCGCGGCGGCATTTGCATCGTTCAAATAGGAGACCGGTTTTCCGAGCTTCTGCGCCAGACCCTCGCGAATATCGAATCCCGCCCAATGCGGATGAACAAAGTTCGTGGAACCTCGCGCGCTGAGCTGGCCCGTTGCACTGGCCGGACCGGGCGTATCCAGGCCGACCGCGACGACGTCCGAGAGGAGAACACCGGTTTTTTCGGCGGCAATCTTAAGGCCATCGGCAATCTGGCGGAGGCAAATCTCAGGCCCCTGCTTGGCCAGCGCCGGATACTCACATAGACCTTCAATGAGAAATTTTTCTTGCTGATCCAGCAACGTATAGTTGACGGCAGTTCCGCCAAGATCCACACCGGCCACGAGCGTCACGCTTGTTCTCCCCTACTCTTGGATAATTGCACAGCCCAGCGTAGCAGAATCGGGAACGATGGGCTAACGCGGCGCGAAAACGAAGACTAGCTGGCAAGGGAAGGCAACCTTGCTATAATTCTGCAAAGTGTGAGGCCGTCCGGGCCGCGCAGGCGAGGCGGACGCGGCTGGGGAGCTGAATGCCAATGGCTGAGAAACCTCTGACAGGAAGACGAAGAGGCTGGATGCTGGGATGCGGCTTGCTGCTTGGGCTGGCGGCCGCTTTCGCGGGGCACCAGACCGTGAAGTACACTTCGACGGACGCATTTTGCGATCAGGCGTGCCATGCACACCTACATGCAGAGCAATTCTGGATGCAGTCCGCGCACTTTTCCAACCGGCACGGCGTCGTGGCCCACTGCACAGATTGCCACCTGCCCCCCGGCGGACTGCAGTATTTGGCGGAAAAAGCGCGGCTGGGGGCGCGCGACGCGTATGCGCAGCTCTTTCGCGACGTCAGCAAAATTGACTGGGCGCGGGAGCGCAAGCTCGACCGCGCCGTGAAGTTTACGTATGACGCGGCTTGCGTCCATTGCCACAATAACCTGTTCACCGAGGGACTCTCCAAAGTGGAAGGTACGCTGCCTTCCGCCGAGCAGGAGACGGACGTGCAGCAAGTGCAAGAGATGAGAATCGTCGCGCGCCGGATGGAAGCACATCTTTATTTCCAGCGGAATCGGGAAAGGTTGCACTGCGTCAGTTGCCACCTTTTCACCGGACATCGCATGGAGACAAAGATGGCGCCGGAGGCGACGGCTGCGGTGGTGGACGCGCAATTTCCGCTCGCGGCCACGGGATTTCGGGACTACACGGAAGCCGTGCCGGGATCAGGCATCAAGTTCCACATGATTGCGGTGCCGGGTGGAACGCTTGCGGCGGGAAGCCCGGAACTGGGAGCTTGCCGCTTACGAGACGCAGGGCCCGTGCACGCCGTCAGCGTGAGCGCGTTCTGGATGACGCAGGCCACGGTCAGCAGGCACGACCTGGAATTGTTTTCCGTGCAGCATGGACTGAAGGAGAAAGCAGGTGGTGTGACGCCGCGGATCGCGGAGGCGTACACGCATTGGCTGTCGCAAGCGACGGGAAAGAAATACAGCCTTCCGACAGAAGCCGAATTGGAGTACGCGTGTGTGGCCGGCGGCACCATGCCTGCCTCGGAGCGAATGGCCAGCCGGGCGGATTTCCGTGTTCCCGGAATGGCGGTGGTCAATGCCTGGGAGTTTTTCGACCTGCCCGGCAGCAGCCCGGAGCTTTGGTTTGACGGACCTGAGGAAGGCGATGATGCAGCGCTGGACTTGTTCCGCAGCGGTGTGCGCTTCAGGGTGGTAAGGGAAGTTGAAGAGAGACCGGCAAGCAGCGCGAGGAACGAGCCATAAGGAGTTGCGAGCTATGAAGGACGCACGCGATCACGAACTGGGCATGGACCGCTCCATTACGCGCCGCGATTTTCTGAACGGGGTCGCCATAGGGATCGGCGGGCTGGCGTTGGGCAGCTCACTGGGCGGGTGTACGCGGCACGGCGGCTCCGATTCCATCGCGGCGCGAGACGGCGCGGGTTACAACCCTGCGGCGGCGAGTGGGATGCGCGGCGATAATGCGGGGTCATTTGAAGCCGCGCACGGTTTGCGAGACGGAACTTTTTGGCGAACCGCCGGCGCGGCGAGCAGTACGGATGACACCTACGACCTGATCGTGGTGGGCGCGGGTATCAGCGGGCTGGCGGCGGCACACTTCTTCCGCAAGCAGGCGGGCGCGAATGCGCGCATCCTGATTCTCGAGGCGCATGACGACTTCGGAGGGCACGCGGCGCGGAAGGAGTTCCGCGTGGGAAACCGGATGCTGCTCGGCTACGGCGCACAGTCGATTGAAAGCCCGTCGCTTTACAGCGCGGTGTCCAAGGGCTTGCTGGCCGACTTGGGCGTCGACGTCCAGAAGTTTTACCCTTACTTCGACCAGAGTCTCTATCCCTCGCTAAAGATGGGAAGCGGCATTTTCTTCGACCGGGAGACGTTTGGAGAGGACCGTCTGGCGGCGGGCTTCGGCAAGATTCCTCACCGGGAATTTTTTGCGAAGGCCCCGCTTTCTGACCGAGCGCGCCGGGACCTGGTGCACATCTACAGCGATAAAATGGACTATCTGCCCGGGTTGACGCAGGCACAGAAACGGGCGGTGCTCGGGCGAACCAGCTACGCGGACTTTCTGACCAAGATTGCCAAGCTGAGTCCCGAGGTGCTGCCCGTTTTCCAAACGCGCACCCACGATTTGTTCGGCGTGGGCATTGATGCGGTATCCGCACTGGCCTGCTTCGAAGAGGGCGATGACTACGGTTACGGGTACCCTGGGCTGGACGCCATGGGGTTGGGCACCGCTTCCGATCGCGGCGAGCATAAGCCCGATCCTTACATCTTTCATTTTCCGGATGGCAATGCTTCGATTGCACGTTTACTGGTGCGGTCGTTCATTCCGGAGGCAGTTCCGGGGCACACCATGGAAGACGTAGTGGTTGCGAAGGCCGACTACAGCCTGCTGGACCGCGAATCCGCGCGCGTGCGCATCCGTTTGAACAGCACTGCCGTGGCCGTGCGGCATCACGGCGACGTGGGATCGGCGAAAGAGGTGAAGGTGACGTATGCCCGCAAAGGGCAACTCTTTCGGGTGCGCGGGCGCCGCTGCGTGCTGGCCTGCTACAACGGGATGGTTCCCTATCTCTGCCCCGAGATTCCCACGAAGCAGAAGGAAGCACTGGCGTATGGAGTGAGAACTCCGCTGGTGTATTCCCACGTTGCGATTCGCAATTGGACGTCGTTCCAGAAACTGGGCGTGTACCAGATTGCGGCCCCCGGAAGCTATCACGTTTACGCGGCTATCGATTTTCCCGTGAGCCTGCCGGAGTACAAATTCCCCAGCCGGCCGGAAGAGCCGATGATCGTATTCATGTTACGCACACCGTGCCAGCCTGGTTTGACGGAACGCGAACAGCATCGCGTGGGGCGCGTGGAACTCTACGACACGCCATTCGAAACCTTTGAGCGAAAGATCCGCGACCAGCTCGCGCGCATGCTTGGGCCTGGCGGCTTTGATCCAGCAAAGGATATCGAGGGCATTACCGTGGGGCGCTGGGCGCACGGCTACGCCTACGGCTATAACTCCTTGTTCGACCCCGAATTTCCTGAGGAGGAAGCACCCCACGTGGTGGGGCGAAAACCATTCGGGCGCATCGCGATTGCCAACTCCGATGCGGGCGCGACGGCCTACATGAATGTCGCCATCGACGAAGCTTATCGCGCCGTGCAGGAGCTCTCTCGGTAGAAAAGCTGAGCGGCTAATGGAATGCGGGAGCTGCGAGTTACGAGATTCGAGAACAACGATATCCAGTAGAGCATTTCTGAGGCGCCGAACGGAAGAAGCGAGGTTAGTACACGCCGGGGATGAGGCGTTTGGTGGTCCTGGCATAAGCCACATAGTCATCGCCAAAGGCTTTGGTCAAGGCGGCTTCCTCGACATGAATGCGGTAGAGAAGCGCTGCAATCGTAGGCACTAGCACGACAGCAAAGCTAATCCAATTCCGGGAGTGCACGCCGATGGCAAGAAACACTAACAACAGCCCAAGGTAGGAAGGATGGCGCCCGAATCGGTAGAGTCCAGTGCGAGTGATCTGCTGCGAATCCTGAATGGCCACGTTGGAGCTGAAGGATTTGCCCAGCGTGAAGATCGCGGACCACCGGATGACCAGGGCTACTAACATCAACATCACGCCAGCGGTCTTCAGCGCGTGAGCGCCGCCGAACATATTGCGTGCATGAGTTTCACTGATCCACTGGCATGCCGTAATGGAAGCGGCAATTACGATCCACAGAATCAGCAACGAGCCGCGGTCCTGCACTTTTCCGCTGCTGTGCTTGGTGCGTGTCGCGATGCCGACGAGAATCTCCGACGCAGTCCAGCCATAGAAAAGCAGTTGCCAGACGGTCGATAGCGTCATCGTGTCTCCAGAGTTGAAGTCTAGGTCCGCACTGTACAACTCATGTCATACATCAGTACCGGCGTGGACGGAAAGTGCGGGGAGCCAAATTGAGCTGGCCGCGATTTGGGAGTTGCTTGTGAGGGTTGAGGGAGCGGCCCTATAATTGACTGTTTCAAACGAGGAGGCAGAGACGCCATGGCGACAGCGAAAGCGAAATTGAAGGTGCGGGAGTTCACGAACGAGCCACTCACCGATTTTTCAAATGCGGCGAACCGAAAAAAGATGGAGAAGGCGCTGAAAAAGGTGGCCGGGGAGCTCGGGCACGAGTACCCGATGTGGATTGACGGCAAGAAAGTGATCACGGCGGGAAAGAGGAAGTCCACGAACCCTTCGCGGCCGTCGCAGGTAGTTGGCGTGTTCCAGGATGCGACGAAGGAGCAGGCAATCGAGGCGATTGATGCGGCGAACAAATATTTCAACGTATGGAAGCGGGTGCCGATGCAGGAGCGGGTCAAGTGCCTGTTCAAGACGGCGCAGATCTTGCGCGAGCGGAAATTCGAGCTGGAGGCGCTGGTTTGTTATGAAGTAGGCAAAACATGGTTTGAAGCGGACGCGGACATCGCCGAGGCGATCGATTTCTGCGAGTTTTACGGGCGCGAAATGCTGCGGCTGGGCCAGCCACAGAAACTGACTCCGATGCGCGGCGAGCGGAATTACCTGGTGTACATCCCACTGGGCGTAGGTGCGGTCATTCCGCCGTGGAATTTCCCGTGCGCCATCATGGCGGGGTTGGTGGTGGCGTCCCTGGTGACCGGGAATACCGTGGTGCTGAAACCGGCTTCGGATGCGCCGGCGATTGCGGCGCAGTTTGTGGACATCCTATTTGAAGCGGGAATTCCGAAGGAAGCGGTGCAGTTTGTGAGCGGTTCGGGCGCGGCGGTCGGCGACACCATCGTGCAGCATCCGAAGACGCGGTACATCGGGTTCACCGGGTCAAAGGAAGTGGGCTTGCGGATTGCGGAACTCGCGGCGAAGCCTTCGCCGGGGCAGATCTGGATCAAGCGCACCGTGCTGGAAATGGGCGGCAAGGATGGCATGATCGTGGACGAAGAGGCGGACGTTGACGCGGCGGTGGAAGGGACGGCGCAGGCAGCGTTTGGGTACCAGGGGCAGAAATGTTCGGCGTGTTCGCGCGTGATCGTGAGCGAGAAGGTATACGAGACGTTCCTGAACAAACTGGTGGAGAGGACGAAGAAGATCAAGGTGGGACCCAGCGACGACCCGGACAACTACATGGGACCGGTAATCAATGAAACGGCGATGAAGGGGATTTTGGACTACATCGAGGTTGGGAAGACGGAAGGGCGCTTGTTAACGGGCGGGGGACGCGCGCCGGGCGACGGGTACTTCGTGGAACCGACGATTATCGCGGACCTAGATCCGAAAGCGCGGCTGGCGCAGGAAGAGGTGTTCGGGCCGGTGCTGGCGGTGATTAAGGCGAAGAACTTCGATCATGCGATGGAGATCGCGAATAACACCGAGTTTGGGCTGACCGGCTCGCTCTACTCGAAGAACCCGGCGAAGATTCGCCGCGCGGAACAAGAGTTCCACGTGGGGAATTTGTACCTGAACCGGAAATGCACGGGGGCGATGGTGGGAGCGCATCCGTTCGGCGGGTTCAATATGAGCGGAACGGATTCAAAGACCGGCGGAAAGGATTATTTGCTGCTGTTCCTGCAGGCGAAGGCGGTCGCGGAGAAGGTGAAGTAGGAATGAGGGAAAGGAAGTAAAGGAAGCAAAGGAAGAATTGACGCGGAGGGCGGATGAAGAATCCGCCTTCTTTTGTTTTGATAAGTGCGAACCGGCCGGGAAATATCTCGACGTCAAAACTCATTGCTTGAGCTTGAGGTTGGGGTCCTTCGCCCATCCTTGTCGGATGGGCTCAGGATGACAGCTGCTTTTTCAATTTACATGGAAGAAAAGTACACACATGCGGCTCAAAGGCGCCCGCCTCGGAAGGCGGCCGCTACAAAGGCCTGGATGCTGGATAGCGGAGAGCCTGGAGGATGTCTTCGCGTTCCAGGTAAGGGTAATCCTGCAACAGGTCTTCAACCGTTCGGCCTGCACCGATTTGCCCCACGACATTTCCCACCGTGACGCGCATGCCGCGGATGCAAGCTTTGCCACCCATAACGCCGGGTTCTTGAGTAATGCGGTCAAATTGCTTCATTTTTGGCTTCCCCGCTGGAAACTAATTTTAGGACGCGGTAGACGGGATAGCTGCAGGCCAGGGCGATGAGGGTAAAGATGCTGTTGGTGCGGTCCTCGCGGACGGCTTCAATGAGGAAGCCGATGGAGCCGAGGAGCGCGAGGGCAGTGGTCCAAGGATAACCCCAGGCGCGATAGGGGCGGGGCATACCGGGTTCGCGAAGGCGGAGAAGGAACATCGAGGTGAAGGAGAGCAGATAGTTGGTGACGAAGAAGAAGGCCAGCATGGCGATGACGCGCTCGAAGCTGAAAACGGCGAAGGCCACGCCGACGAGGGCGCTGAGGAGAAGGCCGAGGGTGGGCGTGCCACCCTTGTTGATACGCGAGACACCGCGGAAGAAGAGGCCGTCGCGGCTCATGGCGTAGATGACGCGCGCGCCCATAAGGTGAAGAGCGTTGAGGGAGCTGAAGAGAGCAAGAACCATGATGGAACGGAAGACGGTGTCGCCATGCGGGCCGAAAACGCGCTGGGCGGCGAGGCCGAGAGAAAAATTGTTGCCGGCAATCTCGCTCATGGGGAGGACGTAGAGGACAGCGGCGTTGATGAGGAGATAAATGGCGACGATGGAAAAGAGGCTGGCGAAGATGGCGCGAGGGACGAGGTAGCCGGGATTCTTGATTTCGTCGCCGAAGTAAATGACGCCGTCCCAGCCGTCATAAGTGTAGATGGTGGCCTGAATGCCAAAAAGGAAAGCGGCGATCAGGGCGGCGCCGACGGGGATGACGATGGAAGCGGCGGCCTGGGCGAGCGGGGCGGCCTCGGCGGCGTGGCGCACATGGCCACCCATGGTGAAGCAGGCGATCACCATGACGAAGAAGACCAGGCCCTTGAGGACAGTGGTGAAGTTCTGCACCTTGCTGCCCATGCTGATGCTTCTCCACTGCAGCAGGGCGAAGAAAACAATCACGGAAACGGCGGTGATCTTGATGCGCATGGCGCCATCCATGATGGGAAAAATGTGCGCGATGTACTCACCGACAACGATGCCCACGGCGCCGGTGGTGCCGCAGGTGGAGAGCCAGTCGCTCCAGCCGACGATGAAACCGGCATAATCGCCGAGAGCGCGGCGGGAAAAGTTGTACTGGCCGCCGCTTTTGGGGATGGCGGAGCCGAGTTCAGCAAGCTGGAAAGCGCTGACGAGGGCATAAAAGGCGCCGAGGAACCAGACGCTGAAGAAGAGCCAGTGATTGGGGAGGCGCGCGGCGATGTCGCCGGGAGTGCGCACGATGCCGGCAGAAATGGCATTGCCGACGGCGACGGCGATGCCAAACCCGACGCCGAGGATTTGCAGGAGCTTGCCGCGGTCCCTGCGCAAGCGAAAGGACAGCGTGGATGGGTCGGCGGACGAGGTGTCAGCAGGCAGCGGCAAAGTGAAGTCTCAAGGTCCTTGGGGAGTACGCGTCATCATACGTTCGCGGGGCAAAAAAGCAAACTGGAAATGAAAACGCCGCGAATGCTTTTGTCCGGATCGTGCCTGAAGGCAACTGGCAGATTGGGCCGGTGCAAGGGACAGTGATTAGTTCATTTGCGGGATACGGGGATTGCGGGAATCGTCGGCGAGGTCGAGGGCAAGTTCGTGAGGAGAAGGAGGGGCAGCGGGGCGGATCGAAGCGCAATCGTTGACGATCCAGTCGGCGCCCGCGGCAAGAAGCTCGGAATCGTGAGTGGTGGTGCGGATGGCGAGGACGCGGCAGCCGGCGGCTTTGCCGGAACGGACGCCGGAAGGAGCGTCTTCAACCACCACGCAGTTGGCGGGAGGAAGGCCAAGGGCGGCGGCTCCGGAGAGATAAGGCTCGGGATCAGGCTTGCTACGCTGGATGTCGCTGGCGGTGACGAGATGCCCGACGAAATCGAGAAGGCCTGCGGCGCCGAGGCGGACTTCGGCGAGGCGGCGTGTGGCGGAAGTGACGACCGCGAATTGGTTGGCTGGGATGGCGGCGAGGAGTTCGCGCGCGCCGGGGAGGGCAATGACGTCAGCGACGTCGTCGATCTCTGTCTGTTCGAGCCGGGCATGTTCCCGGAGATGAACGGCATGGGAGGCGTGCGGAAGGAGCGCCTGGACAGAGGCGAGACTGGTGCGGCCGTGAGCGGTCTTGATGACGAATTCGGGGGCCATGCGTTGCTTGATGGCCCAGTTGGTCCAGGCGCGGGCCACGGCGGCGGTGGAATCGACGAGAACGCCGTCCATATCAAAGAGCAGAGCTGAGCAGAGGATACGGGTCATGAGCCACCAGAGGAGCGAAACAATCATTGTGGCGTGAAAGCGGGCGGAGGGGAAGGGCGGGGCGTTTCCTATATGGACTTACTCCACACACTGAGGAAATATAGCGGTGTGAAAAAAGAAGTGAGTATTACCGAGGCGAAGGCGCGATGGTCGCGGTCGTTGCGGCGGGTGGCAGCGGGTGAAGAGATCAGGATTACCAACCGGGGAATACACGTGGCGCGACATGTGCCCGTATCCAACAGCAAGCCCAAACAGAAGGGATGACGGTTCTGATGGATGATCCGACCTTTCCGAAATACGAGGTCCAGGTGTATTGCGGGCGGTAGAGGGAAGGCAACAGAAGGTTGTTGGGGTGGGAGATGGGATTTGAACCCACGACTTTCGGTGCCACAGACCGACGCTCTACCAGCTGAGCTACTCCCACCACTCAGATGTAGTTTAACACGACCCCGGAGCGCGGGAAAACGCGCTGTGACTTGATTCGGAAGTAAGGCAAAAGGTTATCAGAGATCAGATATCAGCGATCAGGAAGCAACGGCAAGCGACCCGCGACGGCGACCGGCGACCAGGAATCAACGACAAATTACGCGCGGTCAGGCGGGTGAAGGAACGCAACTCCGGGAGGGCTTTTGGGTTGAATAGAGCGAAGGTGATTTGGAGAGAAGAAGAGGAGGTACCGGAACCCTTTCGCTTTGGACGAAATGTCATGGGAAGGGTGCTGGGGATAGGGGAAGACAATGAGATATCTAAAATATTTGGTTTTACTGGGCATAGTGCTGATGGGCGCAAGTTACGCGCAAGCGCAAGTGCGAGTTGGAGTTGGGGTGGGAGTTGGCCCGGTGTACGCCGGAATTGGCGCCGCGCCTGTTTGCGCATATGGATACTACGGGTATTACCCGTATGCGTGCGCACCCTACGACTACTATGGGCCGGACTGGTTCGTAGGCGGCGTGTTTATCGGCGCGGGGCCGTGGTATCACGGCTGGTACGGACGCGGCTACTATGGCCGGCCCGGGTGGGCCTACGGTCGCGGGGCATACGGCTATAGGGGCGGATATGGCTATGGTCGTCCGGGGAACGGGAATCGCCCAGGCTGGGCCTATAGGGGCGGTGCGGTGCGCGGCTACAGCAGAGGCGGCTACCGTGGCGGTGGCGGGTTTCGCGGCAGCGTCGGCGGTGGTTTCCACGGAGGCGGAAGCATCCGCAGCGGTGGCGGATTCCACGGCGGAGGTGGCTTCCATGGCGGTGGCGGCCACGGAGGCGGCCGTCGCTAATTTGATTTGACTTGTTCAGCGAGTATGCGAACGGCTGGCGGCAAATGCTGCCAGCCGCTCTTTGTATGGGGGCAGTGTCCTGACTCTGAGTTACTTGGTCATTGTTTCAGCCCTTCAGGTTGTCCCGAGGTGCAAGTGCTGCGAGGGGCCTGCGGAATTCGCTTCTGTTTCAACGCGCGAGCGAAAAGCAGATTCCTCGCTTCGCTCGGAATGACAATTTCACTTCTTCGGCGTATTTGTGACCCAGGATACAAGCACCATGGCCGTCATCTTGGCGCGATCCCAACCGTGCAAACCTCTTGCTTCCTGATCGCTGATATCTGGTCGCTGATATCCCCATCTGAAGGCGGGAGCGATTGTCGGGTTTGCTCGTAACGAGGAGGAAACGCGGGGCTGCTGCGCGGAAAAAGGGGGCAGGAGAGTTGATAAACTGGAGCAAGGGAAGCGTGTCCCCGCGCATGAACCCGCAATCGTCGGATCGTATCCACTTTGATTTGCAGCTCGCCTACGCGCGGCCAGTGGTCGCGATGCTGGCGGTGCTGTGCCTGATGGAGTTGCGGGCGGCGCGGGAAGTGCAGCGGCCGCTTTCGTTCCTGATCGCCTATTTCTTTGTGGCCATGCTGATTCTGCCACTGGAGCGGGCGCTGCGGCGGCACAACTGGGGGCTGCCGCTGCTGTGCGACATTCTGGTGACGGGAGTGTTCCTGTACATTTCGCCGGAACTCCTGCCGGCGTGGTTTTTGCTGTTTTTCATCGCGTTTGCGGCGGCGTACCGCTGGAGCCTGCGATTTTCGTGCTTCCTGTGCTTTGGGTTGTTGCTACTGGGGCTGGCGCTTTCCATGCACCGGGGTGCGCCGGGAGCGCCAACAAAGGACCTGCTGTACTCGATTTCGTTTTTTGCGGCGTCGTTTCTGGGAGCCGCAGGAATGGCATTTCTGGGGGACCGCAACCGGCGGTTTGCCTGGCAACAATCGTTCCTGACGCGGCTGGCGAATACCATGCACGTGGACCTGGGACTCTCCGAATCGCTGCGATTGCTGCTGGAAGAGTTGTGCGGGGAATTCCAGACCGAAGAGGCGCTGCTGGCATACCGGGACGTTGATCTGGAGCGCATTTTCCTGTGGCAACTGAAATCGGGCGAAAGCGAGCGGTTGTCACCCGAAAATCTTCCGCTGATGCGCGCGGATGGATTTCTGCTGGATGACATGGAAGCGTCGCTGTGCTGGAATTCGCTGGAAGGGCGCGGCGCGGGATTTGGCTGGGACCGGCGGAACGGGCAGGCGCTGAAAATCCTGCCGCGGGTGCCGGGACCGACACAGCAGGAATTCGGGATCAAAAATTTCCTAAGCGTGGCATTCGATCAGGAGGAACACCCAGCGGGGCGGCTGTTCCTGGTGAATCGCCGGCCAGGACGCGCTGGATTCGTGAAGGCGGATCTGGAATGGTTTGAGCGCATCGCGCGGCACGTGAGCTCGTCCATCGAAAGCGTATTCCTGTTGCGGCACTTGCGGGCGCGGGCGATTGAGGCGGAACGCTCGCGGATTTCGCGAGACTTGCACGACGGAATCCTGCAGACATTGCTGAGCATCGAGATTCAGATTGACGTGCTGCGGCGCAAGGCGACTACGCAACCGGACCAGGTGGAGTCGGGGCTGGCGTCGCTGCAGCAGACGGTAAAAAACGAGGGCGGGGAATTGCGGCACATGGTGACGGACCTGCGGCCGCTGCGGGTGCAGTCGGCGGACATGGTGGACCTGATGAGGGGTTTCGCGGAGAGATTCCGGAACGAGTCCGGCTTGGCGCTGGATTTACTGATTGATTCGGTGGAATTGCACGCTCCGGACCGGGTCTGCCGGGAGCTTTTCCAGATTTACCGAGAAGCACTCACCAACATAAAAAAGCATGCCAAGGCTTCCCATGTCGTGGTAAAACTGTCGCAGGACGATAGCCGGCTCGCTCTGGTGGTGGACGACAACGGCGAAGGATTCAGCTTTGCCGGCCGATTCACTGGGGATGAGCTAGACCGGCTGCGGCTGGGTCCTATTTCCATCAAGGAAAGAACGCGCACGGTCGGGGGAGTTTTGACCGTGGAATCAAACCCGGGTCATGGTGCGCGTCTGAAGATCGAGGTACCGCTCGGCTGATATGGCGAAGACGAAACAGCAGATACGCATATTAATGGCGGACGATCATGCGATTTTCCGCGACGGCCTCCGGAAGTTGCTCGACGGCGACGAAGAGATCACGATTGTCGGCGAAGCGCAGAACGGCGCCGAGTGCATCAAGCTCCTGGCCAAACTGAAACCGGATATCCTGCTGCTGGATCTGCGGATGCCGGACAAAGACGGGCTGGCAGTGCTGGAGGAAGTGAATTTCGACCAGATGCCGACGCGGGTGATCGTGCTGACCGCGGCGGAGGACGACCGGGACGTTGTGCGGGCGATGCGGCTGGGGGCGCGGGGCGTGGTGTTGAAACAGTCCGCCACAGACCTGCTGGTCAAGAGCATTCACCGCGTGCACGCGGGCGAGATCTGGCTGGACAACCGCATGACCGCGGAAGTCATGAAAGCGTTCGCGAAGTCTTCAGAGTCCGGGCCCAGGCGAGAGAAGCCGCTGCTTTCCGACCGCGAGAAAGAAATCGTGCAACTGGTGGCGCAGGGCTTCCGGAACAAGGAAATCGGGGAGAAGCTGTTTATCTCCGAGCAGACGGTGAAGAACCACCTGCATAATATTTTCGACAAGCTGGGTGTGTCGGACCGGCTGGAACTGGCGCTGTACGCGATTCACCATCGCTTGATTGACCATTCCTAGTATCCCGAGTCAGAAATAGCGTGCACATGATACGGCAGTGTCCATGTCATTCCGAGGGTCCCGCGCTGCGCGGGTCCCGAGGAATCTGCTTTAGTTTTCAAGGTGGCAGGAAAAGCAGATTCATCGCACAAAAAGCGTGCGATGGAGAAGAGTGCCTCGCTTCGCTCGGAATGACATGTTTCTTTATTCAATGAATTTGCGTCTCGGGACACTAGGATGAAACAAGAACACGGGAAAGAAGCGCATGCAAAGGGCTATGCCAGGGAATCTATGCGTGCGGATGCAGGTTGGCGAGAAGGGCCAGGGAAGCCAAGCGTAATGAGTGAGTTACGGCGGTCCGGTTAAAACCGCGTAATTAGCGGATTTTCAGAAATTAGGACGGGGGGTTTACCCGTTCTAGTACATTGGTACCTTTTTGACCGGGAGCGATTTTGAATCCCGAGTTCTATTGTTCCCTGGCCCCACCCCCGCTACACTCTTCCTTCGACCATGGAGGTTTCCTTGACCGGGTCCGAACGCCGCACTACACAGAGGTTTTCCATGCGGCTGCCGCTTACGGTGAGATGGACCACTGGCGCGGCGGTTGGCGAAACAATGACGGAATCCCGTGATGTCAGCTCCCGCGGGGTTTATTTCTTCCTATCCAAGGATGTCAAAGAAGGCTCGCCCGTTGAGATTCTGCTGACATTGCCCAATGAAATTACTTTGGCCGGACCGGTGCGCGTGCGCTGCCTGGGCCGCGTGCAAAGGACGGAACCCCGCGATGAAGGTGCGATTGGGGTGGTCGCGGCGATCGAGCGGTACGAGTTTCTGCGCGGCACCGAAGAAATGTAGTTGGCGGAATCGCGCGAATAGAGATTCTGTACAATTTCCTTGCTCGCTCACTGCGGAGGCGGGCAGGAATAGCCGGGGTGCCTCGGCCCCTCAGCGGAGCGCCCCGGCAGTCGTTTGTCAGGAAGCGGCAAGCGCCGTGCCGCAGTCGAAAGTGAAAAGTTGAAAGTAAGACAGCGCGCCTCCCGGCTTCGCCCCATCTCACAGAACTCCTCTGAGAAACCCAAAGCTTAAGTCCCCAGCACTTCACGCCATTGTGTGCGCGATTCATCTTTACCGATTCCTTGTGTTCGCGAGTCCCACGCCGCACCGGGCGTCGCTTGGTATAGAGGACAAAAAGAAAGCCCCATACTCGCCCGGACAGGAGAGCATGGGGCCAATGCGGATTCGGTGCGGGCGCTACTTGGCGTTCCTGTTGGCTGCTTCGGCCGCTTCCTTCAGTTCACGATTTACCTGGTCGAGCAGTTCCTTGGCTTTCTGGGCGTGGCCTTGCATATCCCACTCGTTGGCTTTTTGCGCTTCGACGATTTTTTCATAGGCCTGGGTGCAAAGGCGTTGTGCAGTCGCCAGATTCGGATGGCGTCTTTCGCTGACGTTGTCTTTCGGCATTTGCGCCAGGACCACACCGCCGCCAAGCAGCACGGCAAGCACGGCGCTGGCTACTAATGATCTTTTGGTCATAGTTTTCTCCTCATGAAGAGTTTGAGTTTTTTTCAACGAAGTTCCGCCGGGTTGGGCGACACCTCGTTCGTTGAGCATTGCAACTACTGTACGCTGAGCGAAGGAGGGGCCGTGGGAGAAAGCGGGAGGCTGTTGCCAGATCGTAACGCGGCACGGCGAAGCAGAGTACTCTTCAGGTGTCGCCTGTACTTTGGGTCAGGCGATTTCGGCGGGGCCATGGGCGATGATGGGTTGAAGCCCACCCCGCCTGGGAAATTTCACAGGCCTTTTGGTGAAAAGGCGACAGGAAAGTGCGCTATGCCGGAACCGCCGGCGAACCAACACAATGAAGGGTCCAAGGATCATTTCGCCGAACGCGCGGCGGAGCGCCTGGCGACACCGAAGGAATTGGCAGAGTTTGGAACGATCAGGCCCAATCCGGAGCTCGAAGCGAAAATTCTCGCTCTCCTAGAGACGCAGATGAAGGAAGAGGAATTGCCGGAAGGACAGCCGCCGGAAACGAAGCAGGCAGAGAGGACGATCGAAGTGCGAGAGCCGGCGATTGTCGAAGTGCCGCTCGAACCGCGGGCGGCAAACACCGCGGAGACGGCAAGCGATACGGACGAAGTCATCCCTGAAAAAACAGAGATTAGCAAGGAGAGCCCTGAAGAAACGCCGGCTGAAGCGCCAAGGGAATCGCAGGCGGTGGGCTCGGATCTGCTGGTGTTTGCGGAAGTGCTGGACCAGCATCGCCAGTGGGTGGAAAGCGGGGGAAGCGCAGGCGCGCGAGGCGATTTTGCGGGAGCAGACCTAGCGGGGGCCGATCTGACGGGCGTGAATTTGCAGGGCGCGCAACTCCAGAAAGTGAATTTGCGCGGCGCGGATCTTTCCATGGCCAATTTGCGCGGGGCGAATCTGGTGGAAGCGGAACTGCGCGAAACGAACCTGCTGGGAACGGAATTTTCGGGTGCGAATCTGATGGGCGCGAATCTCTATGGCGCGCAGGGATTGTGGGCCGGGCGGCTGGGTGGGACAAACCTATTTGACGCGACGCTGCCGGAGGCGGTTTCCGCGCACGACGGCGGCAAAACGATTGCTCAAGCGACGCAGTCGGCGCGCGGTTTTTACCTACTGGTAATCGCCCTGTGTCTGGCTACGTGCGTACTGGTGGCGCTGACGACGGATGTGCGGTTGTTGCTGGACCTTTCCGCGACACCGACTTCGCGGATTCCGAATATTCTTCCGTTACAGGGATTCTATCTGGGAGCGCCGCTGCTCCTGACGGTATTGTTTTTGCGGCTGCAGTTCCTGTTGTTGCGTTTGTGGGGAAGCATAGCAGCGCTGCCCGCGGTATTTCCGGATGGGCAGACGCCGGAAAAGGATGGACGCTGGTATCTGGTGGGACCGATCCGGCCGCTCTTGCGGTGGTCACGCGATCCACGGTCGCCCATGGCGCAGGTGGAAAGCGTGATGGCCCGGCTGCTGGTGTACTGGGGAGTGCCGGCCGTCCTGTTTTTCCTATGGTTGCGCTATCTGGTGATGCAGGATTATCGCGGGACTCTGTTGCACGTATTCCTGATTACGCTGGCGAGCGCGGCGGCTTGCGGAACGCCGCGGATTGTGGCGCGGGTGCTGCGGCCGGCCGACTGGAACGATGAAAGCACGCCGCATTTCCTGAGGGATGTGCTTTCGGCATTGCGGGGGCCATTAGCTGCGGGGTTGGTGCTGTTCCTGCTCTCGCTAGGCGTGATCCGTGGTTTGCCGGCGGACCCGAGCATACGGCCCGAGGTGAACCAGGGCGATCCGCGGCGATGGGCGGCAACGGCGTTGCGATCGGTGGGCTTCCGGCCGTACGCGGATATTACCGAGGAGAGCGTCGAGGGGATGCCAGTAAAGGCAGGGAATGGCGACGCGGGAACGAGCGATGCGCCGGGGCCGCGGCTGAACGAGATCAACTTGCGGTACGCGCGGGGTTATCGGGCCGAGTTTGCGAATGCACGGATGTGGCGGGCGAATCTGGAAGGCGCGAGCCTTTCCGAAGCGGATTTTCGCGGTGTGAACTTGAGGGAGGGAGTGCTACGGTCGGCAAATATGGACAGGCTGCAGGCGAGCAAGACGAACCTGGTGTCGGCGGACGCGCAAGGCGCGAATTTTGCAGGCGCGGATTTCCAGAATGCGGACATGTCGTATGCGAACCTGGCGGGGGCGGTGCTGACGACGGCGAATCTCGCGCGGGCGACGCTGTACGCGGTGAATTTACGGCAGGCGAACCTGTTGCGGGCGGATTTGTCGCACGCGGATTTGCGCGACGCGAAAGCAGAAATGGCGGTGTTTTCGCTGGCCACTCTGGAGCAGACGGATTTGTCGGCGGCGAAGCTCGCGGGCGCGAACATGACCGGGGCGCAGTTCAAGGGCACCATACTGCTGGAAGCGGACCTCTCGAGGACGGATTTGCGGGGGGCCGCGTTCCCGGGGGCGATTCTGCGCCAGGCGCACCTGGATGGCGCAAACCTGGAAGGTGCGGACCTTCGTGGAGCGCTAGGATTGGAAGCGCCGCAGATGTGCTCGACGAAGGGTTGGCGCGGCGCGCAGCTAGATGCGGACGTGAAGACGGCGACCGAGCAGTTGTGCGGAACGTCGCAGGCAATTCCTCGGCAGTAAGTGCCCCGACGGCCGCAGAAAATCTCGCCGCCTTCAGCGGCTCAACTCATCTTTCCCGAATTCATCCACATAGATCGTCATCGGCTGCTGCATTTCGTCCCGGTACAGCTCCGTTTTGAAATCGACGGAGCCGCCTGATGCGGTGATACGCTGGAGGGCGAGCTCAGAACAAGCGAGCCCAATTTGGATTGGAAGGAAGTGAGCGATGAGCGCCGAACAGCGTCAAGCCAAACGAGAGATGCCCGCCGCGGAGGAGGTCTCGCTGGCGGGAATGGTCAACTACCAGGAAGGGGCGGTGGTCAGCCGGACGCTGATCCAGCGCCCGGCGGCAACGATTACGCTGTTTGCCTTCGACGAGGGGCAGGGTTTGAGCGAGCATACCGCGCCATTTGATGCTTTGGCGCACGTTTTGGAGGGTGAAGCGGAGATCACGGTTTCAGGCAAGCCACTGGTGGCGAAAGCGGGCCACGCCGTGCTCATGCCGGCCAGCCAGCCGCACGCGTTGAAAGCGCTGACGCGTTTCAAGATGCTGCTGACGATGATCCGCTCGCAGGACAAGTAGAAGGATCGGAGCGCTGGCAGGGGGGCTCGCGCTTCGCCGCGAAGAGAAAAGCGGTGTCTGCGTGAGGTTGGTGCGTGATTGCTAGAGGGACACTTTTGCGGAGTTGGTCACGGCGTAAAAGCGGCGGCAAGCTGCCGCACTCCAAAGGGCTGCTGACGATGATCCGCTCGCGAACGGGGAAAACAGATTCATCGCACAAAAGGTGGGCGAGGGAAAAGAGTGCCTCGCTTCGCTCGGAATGACAAGCCAGTGAAATAAAGGGCGCGCAAACAATCTGCGCCCCTTTTCCAAAACAAGTCTGATAGTGCTTACGGGATCGTGACTTCCTTGCTGAGGTACACGTCCTGAATCGAGTTCAGGAGCTTCACGCCTTCCGCCATCGGGCGCTGGAAAGCCTTGCGTCCGCTGATCAAGCCGGTGCCGCCGGCGCGCTTGTTGATGACTGCCGTGGCCACGGCTTCCTCGAAGTCGTTAGCACCGGAAGCGCCGCCGCTGTTGATCAAGCCGGCGCGGCCCATGTAGCAGTTGGCCACCTGGTAGCGCGTCAGGTCGATGGGGTGATCGCTGGTCAAATCGGTATAGATGCGCTTGTCGAATTTGCCGTAGCTGGAACCGCCGTTGTTCAGCGCCTGGTAGCCGCCATTATTTTCCGGCAGCTTCTGCTTGATGATGTCCGCTTGGATGGTGACGCCCAGGTGATTGGCCTGTCCGGTAAGGTCGGCGGAAACGTGATAGTCCTTGTCCTTTTTGAAGGCGCTGTTGCGGAGATAGCACCACAAGACGGTGGCCATGCCCAGTTCGTGAGCCTTGGCGAAGGCCTGGCTGATCTCCACGATCTGGCGGGTGCTCTGGTCGGAGCCGAAGTAGATGGTTGCGCCGACGGCGGCCGCGCCCATGTCGTAAGCCTCCTCGACGGTGCCGAAGAGCACCTGATCAAAGCGGTTGGGATAGGTGAGCAGCTCGTTGTGGTTGATCTTCACGATGAAGGGGATCTTGTGGGCGTACTTGCGCGCCACGGAGCCCAGCACGCCGAAGGTGGAAGCAACGGCGTTGCAGCCGCCCTCGATCGCCAGTTTCACGATGTTCTCGCCATCGAAATAGTCCGGATTCTTGGCGAAACTCGCGCCGCCGGAGTGCTCGATGCCCTGATCCACCGGCAGAATGGAAAGATATCCGGTGCCGTGGAGCCGCCCGTTGAAGAACATGCGGTGAAGATTGTTCAACACGCGGAGATTGCGATCGGAAGCCGCGTAAACCCGGTCGATAAAATCCGGGCCGGGAAGATGCAGGCGTTCCTTGGAAATCTTGGGAGACTTGAAACCCAGGAGGGCTTCCGCCTTTGTGCCCAAGAGTTGTTCAATTGCACTTGTAGTTGCTGTTGCCATGGTTCTCTCCTCAATTTAGTCGCGAATTCCGGTAGCGAGCAGTGCTCCCGCGGCCTGGTCCACCAGCCAAAGCAGCTTGCCGTGCGCCGGCTGAATCAATTGCGCCGGAAGCTGCTCCGGCTCATAGGGTCCTTCCAAAACCGCTTTCAAGGCCGGAGCCTTATCTGCGCGAGTGACCAGAAAAATCACCCGGTTCGCCTGGTTGACGGCGGGAGCGGTAAGCGTGATGCGCTCCGTAAAGAGCTTTCCCACCCAGTTGCGAACCACAATGCGATCGGGTGGAGCGTGTAGAGCCTTAGTGCCCGGGAAGAGCGAAAGGGTGTGACCATCATCACCCATGCCGAGCAGAACCAGATCGAAGCGGGGAAACGTCCCAGCTTCTATTGTAAAGTATGCGCGAAGAGCCTGCTCATATTCCAGTGCTGCTTTTTCCGTGTCCGCGTACTCGCCCTTGATGCGGGTAATGTGCGAGGACTTCACCAGGGCCTTGGAAAAGAGGGCTTCGTTGGCCATGCGGAAGTTGCTGTCGGCATGATCGGGCGGCACGTGGCGCTCATCGCCGAAAAAGAAGTGCATCTTTTCCCAGGGAAGCTGCGCGCGCAGGCCGGCATCGTCCGCAAGCAGGGAGTACAGACTCTTCGGCGTGGAGCCGCCGGAAAGCGCTACGGCGAAGGAATCGGATTCCGCGACCGCTTCGTTAGCGGCCTGGACGAAAAGGTCCGCGGCGCGGCGCGTGATCGCCGCAGCATCCGGCAGAATCCGCACTTCGCGTTCGGAGGGTCCGGTCATCAGGGCGTACCTACTTTGTCCTTGTCGCGTGACGCCTGGGGGACGTGCAGATCAACATCGTCCTCGCCGATGCGGCGCCAGGAGCGACCGTCGCGTTCAAGGAGTTCTTCCGCTTCGATAGGTCCCCAGGATCCGGCGGCGTAATTCGGAAAGCCGCGGGCCGGCAGCGCGCGCCACACATCAATGATGGGCTGAATCACATTCCAGCCGGCCTCGACCATATCCGAGCGCTGAAACAGCGTGGCATCTCCCGCCATGCAGTCGCGCAGCAGCCGCTCGTAACCCGTGCCGTGCTCCGCGCCAAAGTAGGTGGCGTAGTCAAAATCCATGTTGACCAGACCCAGCCGCATCACGGAACCCGGCACCTTCGCGCCGAAACTGAGCGAAATGCCTTCGTCCGGCTGAATGTGGATGACCAAGCGGTTGGTTTCCAGATTGCGCACGGCGGTATTGCGGAACAATACGAACGGCGTACGCCGGAACTGGATGACGATCTCCGTGGCGCGCATGGCCAGGCGCTTTCCCGTGCGCAGATAAAAGGGCACGCCGGCCCAGCGCCAGTTGTCAATCAGCAGCTTCAGGGCGACGAAGGTTTCCGTATTCGAATCGTGCGCCACGTCCGGTTCATTGCGGTAAGCAATCACCTTCTGCCCATCCACGTTGCCTTCGGCATATTGGCCGCGCACCGTGCAGGTCAGCACATCCTCGGGACTGAGCGGCTGAACGGCGTGCAGGACTTCAGCTTGCTTGTTGCGCACCTCGTCGGCTTCAAACGAGATCGGCGGCTCCATCGCAGTCATGGTCAGGAGTTGGAACAGGTGATTGGGCACCATGTCGCGCAACGCGCCCGCCGTTTCGTAAAAGGCGCCGCGATGCTCGACGCCGACGGTTTCGGCGGCGGTAATCTGGACATGGTCCACGTAATTGCGGTTCCAAAGCGGCTCGATGATGTTGTTGGAAAAACGGAAGACCATGACGTTTTGCACGGTCTCCTTGCCGAGATAATGATCGATGCGGTAGATCTGTTTCTCGCTGAGAACCTTCTTGAGTTCCGCGTTTAACTGCCGCGCCGATTCCAAGTCATGGCCAAAGGGCTTTTCGACGATCACTCGCGCCCAGTTGCCGTTCTCCTCCTTCGTGAGTCCCGCGGCGCCGAGCTGTTGAACGACCGGCGAAAAGAATCTCGGCGCGACCGCGAGATAAAAAAAGCGGTTTCCGGCGATATTGTGCTGCTTTTCCGCGTCAATAATCTGCCGCTTCAGGCGCTGGAACGCCTCCGCATCCTGAAACTCGCCCTTGATGTAATAGATGCGCTCGGAAAGCCAATCCCATATCTTCAGGTCGATGGCCTCCGGCGTGAATTCCGGAATCTCTTCACCCAGAACTTTGCGGAAAGATTCCGTGGTGTAATCGTTCATCGCGAATCCCACGATTGCGAATTGTTTGGAGAGCAGATTCTCCTGGGCGAGATTGATCAGCGCGGGGATGAGTTTGCGCTTGGTCAGATCTCCGGTGACGCCGAAGATGACCATGACACACGGCGCGGCCTCGGTGGCGGTTTCCTCGTGATTCGTGCTCATCGATAGGTGTCCTGTCTGCAGGCCCGTGGCCATCGGCCGCGCCGTTCAGTGCCCGGATTTCTTTTCGACGTGTCCGCCAAACTGGTACCTCATGGCGGAGAGTACCTTGGCGGCGAAATCGTCTTCGCCGCGCGAGGTAAAACGCTGGTACAGCGACGCCGTCAGCACTGGCGCCGGCGCCGTCGATTCGATGGCCGCAAGAACCGTCCAGCGGCCTTCGCCGGAATCGGAGACACGGCCGGAGAAGCGCTCCAGGGTGGGCTGATCGAGCAGGGAAATGGCCGTCAGGTCGAGCAACCAGGAGGCCACGACGCTGCCGCGCCGCCAGACTTCGGTGATGTCCGCAAGGTTGAAATCATACTGATAATGTTCCGGATGGCGCAGCGGCGTGGTTTCCGCATCGGCTTCGCGATGGGATTTTCCGGCGTTGGCATGCTTCAGAATGTTCAGGCCTTCCGCGTAGGCGGCCATCAAACCGTATTCGATGCCATTGTGCACCATCTTCACGAAATGACCCGCGCCGGAGGGACCGCAGTGGAGATAGCCCTCTTCCGCCGTGCCAGGAGCCTTTTCACGGCCGGGAGTGCGGTCAATGTTCCCGCGACCCGGCGCCAGAGTCTTGAAAATGGGATCGAGATGCTGCACCACTTGGGTTTCGCCGCCAATCATCTGGCAGTAGCCGCGCTCGAGTCCCCAGACTCCGCCGCTGGTGCCCACATCCACGTAGTGAATGCCTTTGGCGGAAAGTTCCCTGGCGCGGCGGATGTCGTCAACGTAATAGGAGTTTCCGCCGTCAATCAGGATGTCGTCCTTGCTCAGCTTGGGAAGCAGGTCGGCAATCGTGGCATCCACGACCGCAGCAGGCACCATCAGCCAAATAGCGCGGGGCTTTTGTAGCTTGGCCACAAACTGTTCGAGGGAAGCGGCGCCCGTGGCGCCTTCACCGGAAAGCTGCATCACGGCATCGGCGCTGCGATCGTACGCGACGCACTGGTGTCCACCCTTGATCAACCGGCGCACCATGTTCGCGCCCATTCTTCCCAGTCCGATCATTCCGAGTTGCATCGTGAGCGTCCTCCACGAGGATTTTGTCCGACGGGCCGGTGAATCAGGACAGCGCTTGCTGCACGGCTTTCGCGAGCTTGGCGAGATCGCCCTTCACATTCTTGCCAAGGTGCACGCGCAAGGCGCGCCGGCCGCGTTCCGCGAGCACCGCGAAATCGCCGCGGGCTTGTGCTGCCTTGACCACACCAAACGTGTACTTCTGTCCGGGCACGGCCAGGTCCACAGCATCGTCGCAGGTAATCTGGAGGAACACGCCGCTATTCTGGCCGCCCTTGTAGGCTTGTCCCGTAGAGTGCAGGAAACGCGGGCCAAAGCCGAGGCAGGTGGCCACTTTCTTGGCGTCACGCACCTGGTGGCGAATGCCCTGCAGCGCGCGCTCATTCCGCGGGTTCATGGTGATGTAGCCCAGCACGGCAAAATAGTCGCCCGGCCCGATGCGCGACAAATGCGCCCGTAAAACGTCCGCGAGTTTCGCGCCATTTTTCAGCGCGGCGGCATTCTTTTCGTCCGCAAACAGTTTGATACCGCTGGCTTCAAAGAACGGCGCTTCCGCAGGCAGTTTGCCGTTGGCTTCGTATTCTTCGGTCAGCTTGCGTGTTTCGATCTTGCTGGCTTCCACATCGGGCTGATTGAACGGGTTGATGCCGAGAATCGAGCCCGCCACCGCCGTGGCGATTTCCCAGCGGAAGAATTCCTGCCCCAGGTCGTACTTGTTCGCCAACACAATGCGCAAAACGGGATGGCCGGCTCTCTCGAGCGCGTTCACCGCCGCTTCTTGCGCCTTGTTGGTTTCGTTGCTGAGGCGAAGATAAACGAAAACGCGGTCGTTGCCGTAGGCCGCGGGCTTGGCGAGTTTCTCGCGGTCCACCGGAATGATGCCCTTGCCGATTTTCCCGGTGGATTCGGCGACCAGTTGTTCCAGCCAGGCGCCAAGATCGAAAATTCCGGGCGAGGTGATAATCGTAAGTTTGTCGCGGCCGTGATTGGCCGCCACGCCCAGGATCATTCCGAGCACCGCGCCGGGGTTCACGTCCGCAGCGCTTCCGGAGCCGCACGCTTTCACCATCTCTTGCGTGGATTTCAGGAATTTGGCGAGGTCCAGGCCCATGCTGGCGCCGGGCACCATGCCGAAATTCGAGAGTGCGGAGTAACGCCCTCCGATGCTGGGAACTCCCGCGAAAATATGGCGGAAATGGTCCGTTTCGGCGACCTGTTGCAGCTTCGAACCGGGATCAGTGACGGCGATGAAGTGGCTGCCCACTTTATCGGGACCCACCTTGGCTTTAATTCGTTCAAAAAAATACTGCTTGAAAATGTTGGGCTCCAGTGTGCTGCCCGATTTACTGGACACGATGCACAGCGTCTTGCGCAGATCCAGCTTCCTCTCCAGCGCTTTGATCTGGCCGGGGTCGGTGGAATCCAGCACATGCAATTCCGGAAAGCCGGGAATTTTCCCGAAGGTCAGGCGCAGCACTTCGGGGCACAGGCTGGAGCCGCCCATGCCCAGCAGCAAAACGTGGCGGAACTTGGCCTTCCTTACTTCCTGCGCCAGCTTCCGGAAGGTAGCGAGATTCGCGATTTGCTCTTGCGTGATGTCAAGCCAGCCGAGCCAGTTGCTCTCGTCCGTGCCGCTCCAGAGCGAAGCATCCTTCTTCCAGAGGCGCGCGACCTTGTTGTTGTTTTTCCAGTCCGCAAACGAAACGTCAACTGCCGCGGACAGGGCTGGCGGCAGTTTGTAAGTCAGTTTGTTGAGGCTCACGCGCGCACCCCTGCGCTTTTTCCCGTGGCGTCCAGCAATTGCTTGAACGCATCCGCGAAAAGCTTCACTCCGTCAAGGAGCAACTTGTCCGTAACATCCTTCATGGAGATGCCGGCCTGGCCCAGGTTGTCCATAGTTTTTACGGCGCCAGCGACATCCTCGGTCAGGCTTTTGCGCAATTTGCCGTGGTCGCGGAAGGCGTCAAAGGTGGCCGGCGGAATGGTGTCCACGGTATCCGCGCCAATGAGCTCTTCCACATAAATGACGTCGCGGTATTTCGGATTCTTCGTGCTCGTGCTGGCCCACAGCAACCGCTGCGTCTGCGCGCCCTTGCCCGCCAGCGCCTTCCAGCGCGGCCCGCCAACAAGCTCTTGATACTTCTTATAGGTGAGCTTGGCATTGGCGATGGCGATCTTGCCGCGCTCGCTTTCCAGCAGATCCTTTTTCGCGCCAGTGGCCGTCTTTTCCAGTTCGTCCACCTTGGAATCCACCAGCGTATCAATGCGGCTGACGAAGAAGCTCGCCACGCTGGCGCTGTGGCTGATGTCCAGCCCCTTGGCGGCGCGCGCTTCGAGAGCGGCGATATACGCCTCTGCGACTTTTTCATACACCGATTGCGCGAAGAGCAGTGTGATATTGATGTTCAGCCCCTCCTCCAGGAGCTGGCGGATGGCCGGGAGGCCTTCGGGCGTGGCGGGCACCTTGATCATCAGGTTTTCACGGCCCACCGCTTTCCACAGCCGCCGCGCCTCTTCCAGGGTGGCCTTGGTGTCATTAGCAAGATAGGGAGAAACTTCCAGGCTGACGTAGCCGTCGCGGCGCTTGGTCTGCTGGTACACGGGCTGGAAAATGTCGCAGGCGTCCTGGACGTCGCGAATGGCGATTTTTTCGTAGAGACCCTTGGCGTCAAAAGATTTGGCATCCAGCGCATTGAGGATGTCGGAGTAAAGCGTGCTTCCGGTGATGGACTTCTCAAAAATGGCGGGGTTTGAAGTCATGCCCCGCAGCCCATCGTTCTCAATCATCTTCTTCAGCTCGCCGCTGGTGAGCAGATCGCGGCGGATGTAGTCCATCCAGGGCGATTGCCCATAGTCCAACAAACCCTTGAGGGGGTTGGTGCCGGACTTGCCTCCGACATTAGGAACAGTTGCTGAGGTAGTCATGACGCTTCTCCTTTGTTCGAGGGCCACGGGCTTAAATTGTACGACGGGCAGAGGGCGCGACACGCGCTGCATTTCAGAATTTTGACATCTTATCTTCCAAGGCTTTAACCTTCGCGAGGCGCCGCAAGTGACGCTCCTCCCCGGTGAATTGCGCGCCCAGGAAGGCCTTCACCAGATCTTCCGCCAGCATGACGCCCACCACGCGTGAACCCATCACCAGGACATTGATATTGTCGTGCTCTACACCTTGATGCGCGGAATAGGTGTCGTGGCACATTCCCGCGCGGATGCCCACAATTTTATTTGCGGCGACGCTGGCGCCCACGCCGCTGCCGCAGATCAGCACGCCGCGCTCGGCGCGCCCATCGAGCACAGCGCGGCCCACGGCCTCGGCAAAGTCCGGGTAATCGGAAGGCCTTTCGTCATATGCGCCCACGTCTAGCACATCGTGGCCGAGCGACTCTAACAAGCTGGCCATCTCGTTTTTCAATTGAAAGCCCGCGTGGTCCGATCCGACGACGAGTTTCATGGTTGCCTCACTTGCCCAAGAGTTGTTTCGCCGCTGCCACAACCGTATCAACGTCAAAGCCAAAGTGTTTCAGCAGGTCCTTCAGCGGCGCGGACGCGCCGAAGCTGCGCATGCCGATGATTTTGCCCTTGGGGCCGGTGTAGCGCTCCCAGCCGAAGGTTGAAGCCATTTCCACGGAGACACGCGCGGTCACGCTCGACGGCAGGACGCTTTCCTTGTAGGCGGCATCCTGCTTTTCGAAGAGTTCCCAGGACGGCAGGCTCACCACGCGAGCCTTGATGCCCTCGGCCCTCAGTTTTTCGTACGCGCCCACGCACCATTGCAATTCCGTGCCGGTGCCAATCAGGATGACCTCCGGCTTGAGGCCATCCGCATCCGCCAGGACATAGCCGCCCTTGGCCACGCCGGAAGCAGGCGCATATTTTGTGCGGTCCAGCGTGGGCATGGCCTGGCGGCTGAACACCAGCGTTGATGGCCCGTCTGCGTGCTGGAGGGCGGCTTTGTAGGTCTCCGTCACCTCGTTCGCATCGCCCGGCCGCAGTACCAGCATATTCGGCATGGCGCGCAAGGAAGCGAGTTGCTCGATGGGCTGGTGCGTCGGTCCGTCCTCCCCCACGCCGATGGAATCGTGCGTGAAGATGAAAAGCACCGGAATCTCCATCAACGCGGCGAGGCGCATACTGGCGCGCATATAGTCGCTGAAGTTGAAAAAGGTTGCGGCAAATCCGCGCAGCCCGCTGAGGGTCATGCCGTTGACCGCGGCGCCCATGCCGTGCTCGCGCACGCCGAAGTGGACGTTGCGCCCCGCGAACTCGTCGGGGAAAAATTCGCCCGCGCCCTCGAACGTCAGGTTTGTCTTGTTCGATTTCGCCAGATCGGCGGAGCCGCCCATCAGCCAGGGAATGTTTTGCGCCAGGACGTTGAGTACTTTGCCAGAGCTTTCCCGCGTGGCCATGCCTTTGGCGTCTGCGGGAAATACCGGCAGATTCTTGTCCCAACCGGCGGGCAGCTCGCGGCGTTGCATCTTGTTCAGGCGCCCGGCCAATTCGGGAAATTGCTTGGAGTAGCCGGCAAAGAGCGTTTCCCATTTTCCGCGCGCATTCGCGCCGCGCGCGCCGAGATGGTCCTGGAAATGTTGGTACACGCCGTCGGGCACGAGAAACTTCGCATCTTCCGGCCAGCCGTAATTCTTTTTTACCAGCTTGACTTCCGTTTCGCCCAGCGGTTCGCCGTGCGCTTCATAGGAATCCTGCTTGTGCGGCGAGCCATAACCGATGTGCGAATCCACAACCAGCAGCGTGGGGCGATCGCTGGTCTTCAAGAATGTTTCGTAACCCCGCGCCAGCTCCAGCAAGTCGTTGGCATCAGCCACGCGCGTGACGTTCCAGCCATACCCGACGAACCGCGTCATCACGTCTTCGTTGAACGACCAGCTTGCCGGGCCATCAAGGGTGACTCGGTTGTTGTCGTAGATCCAACAAAGATTTGATAGCTTGAGGTGGCCCGCCAGCGACGCCGCTTCTCCGGCCACGCCCTCCATGATGTCGCCGTCGCCACACACCGCGTACACGCGGAAATCGAACAGCGCAAATCCCGGACGGTTGAAATTTGCCGCCAGCCATTTTCCAGCAATGGCCATGCCCACACTGTTTCCCACGCCTTGACCAAGCGGCCCGGTGGTCGTCTCCACGCCCGTGGTGAGGTGCGATTCCGGGTGGCCGGGCGTCCTGCTGCCCAGTTGGCGAAAGCGCTTGATCTCGTCCAGCGAGACAGAAAGCTCTTTCTGGACTTCGCCTTTGGCGTTTACCGCGCGCACGCCGGCCAGGTGCAAGGTCGCGTAGAGAAGCATGGAAGCGTGTCCCGCGGAAAGCACGAAGCGATCGCGGTTTGGCCATAGCGGATCCGCGGGATCATATTTCAAGAAACTCTGCCACAACGAATAGACAACCGGGGCCAGGCCCATGGGCGCGCCGGGATGGCCGGAATTGGCCTGTTGCACGGCATCAATGGAGAGTGTCCGGATGGTGTTGATGCACAGTTGATCGATGTTTTGCTGGTTCACAGTGTCTCCCTTGCGGATCAGGGGATGACCGCAACGTGGGTTCAGGGGTTAGATGCAGCGCCCGCAGATAAAGCACCCAAATTGTACAGCAAAAAAGGCTGGGCAGGCTTACGCGGCTGGCGTCCCGGCGATTCTCAGGCGCCGAGCAGCAATAATGGCGCCATGCAGGTGCTGGTCTTTTCCGCCAAGCCCTGATGCACGCTCTTTTCGCTCGTGTTGCGCTAGCCCTTCGTATTCGCTAGATTGGAATGGCCGGTGCCCGGGTGGCGGAATGGCAGACGCTGAGGACTTAAAATCCTCCGGGGATTTTTCCTCATGTGGGTTCGACTCCCACCCCGGGCACCATCGTATCCCCTTATATTGCTGCTGGCGCGACGCGATCAGGGGTTTCTCCCGAGACACAATTTTGAAGTTGTTCAAACCGCGCAGTGACGTGTCATCTTGAGGGACGCGCTGGGCGTTTACCCCGACCTGGCCGGGGCGCCCCGAAAGACCTCAACGGACACATCGTGCTCAATTTTGATTGAGGCCCTTCGACGATCCTCATCGGATCGCCTCAGGGTGACAAGGTCCATCTGGAACAGGTCAAGATATGAATTGCAGCTTGTGAGAAGTACGGGCTAGCCATGCGGCATGGTGTCTCGCGGTGAATCGCGGCACGCCTTGCTGACTTAGAAACTTCCCATCGTTTTATGCAAGCCTCCTCCTGCAATCCTAACTACACTTCTTTTGGCCCCTGAGTTTTCGCTCGGATACGCCAATGGGTGAACGTGGATACTATGAACACGCCCGTCAAGGAAGCTCCGGATCAAGATATCTCCTCGCAGGGGGCGCGCGCCGCCGCGGGAGAGATTGGGCCCCAAAACACAGGACTTTCCCGCTACTGGATCACCGCGATCCTGTTCCTCGGCGTATTTGCTTTTTGCGTCCCTACCATTCCGTCCGCCGACATGTGGTGGCACCTCAGCACTGGCCGTTACATCCTGCAAAACCACTCTGTCCCTCATACCGAGCCGTTTTCCGCCACGATCGCCGGAAAGCCCTGGACCGTTCATGAATGGCTCTCCGGCGTCATCTTTTACTTCGCCTATTCCATGATCGGTTCCGCAGGGCTCCTGCTCCTGACTGCCTTCGTTCTCACGCTTTCCTTCTGGTTTGCCTATGAGCGCTCCGGAGGGCCCTTGTTGGCCAGAATTCTCTCGCTGGCTCTGGGTGTATGGACAGCCAGCGCCATTTTTTCCGTGCGTCCCCAAATCTTTTCCTATCTTCTGTCTGCTGTTTTTCTCTTCGTGCTGAGCCGGTATTTCCAGAACGGTTCTTACAGGTTGCTTATGTCGCTGCCTCTGCTCACGATTCTCTGGGTTAACCTTCACGGCGGTTACGTCCTTGGCCTCGCGCTCATTCTACTTTTCGCGGCAGGCGCTGTCGCCGATTGGCTGGCGGGTCAGGCGGACGCCGTCCTGACGAAGCGCCGGGTTGTCTGGCTTCTACTGGCCTGCGTTGCCTGTTTGATTGTCGTGCCTCTCAATCCCAACGGCTTCGCCTTGTATACGTATCCCATTGAGACCCTCAAAGCCTGGGGAGCCCAGACGGACATTATGGAGTGGCGTTCTCCCGATTTTCACTTGGCGATCTTTCGTCCCTTCGCGGCGCTGATGCTACTCACTGGGGCCGTGCTGGCCCTTTCTCCAAAACGGCCAAGGCCCAGCCAAGTCCTGCTCCTCATCTTTTTCTCCTATGCCGCGCTCTATTCCATGCGCAACTTGCCATTTTTTGTGCTGGTGGCTTTCCCCCTCCTCGCTGAGTATGCCTTCTTGTCCGCTTGGAAATTCCCAGCCTTGCGTTTTGGCCTCCAGAGAGCTCTTCAGGCCTCCGCCGTGCTCCTGGCCGCCGTGGTGTGCGGCAATGTTGTAAGCGACCACATCGCCGCGGAATTAGACGGGGAGCAGTCCCGCTTTCCCGCGCGCGCCGCTTCGTTTCTCGATGCCCAGAAGCTACCTGCTCCTCTCTTCAATTCGTATGATTTTGGCGGGTACCTAATCTGGCGGCTGTATCCGCGCTATCGAGTGTACATCGACGGCCGCACGGATCTTTACGGGCGTACATTCCTCGATAATTTCATCCAGGTCTATGAAGTCAACGTGGATCCCCGGGTTGCGCTTAATCACGACGGTATCCGCACGGTCCTGGTGGAAACGCGTTCGAATCTGGCCGCGTTTCTTCGCACGCAGAGCGAATGGAAACGCGTGTACGAAGATCCTGTCGCAGTCATCTTTTCACGCTGACTTTTTCAATTAGCTGCGTTCGCCTGGAATTGGTCAACTTCGGATTTCAGGTGGAGATAAGGGCGTCGTAATAAAGTAAAAGGCGGTGCTGTTCAGCTGGGGGGAGGAAGCAGCACCGCCTTGTTACTCGGGATGCGGATCCCGGGGACCGGGATTTCGCTCCCTTGAGGAAACTCAACCGCGAACCGTCAACACCGGGCAAGACGCCCTGATCACAACATTGTAGGCAATCGTGAGAGGCACATGGCCTGCCAGACTCTTCCGCGGCTTGGCGCCCATAACGATCAGATCCGTCTTCGATTCCTTAGTTGCCAGCAGAATCTCTTCCACGGCGACACCAAAGGTGACCCGGAACTCTGGTTTGCACCAGTTCTCGGTGCCGGCGGGCATGAGCTGCTTCATGCGCACCACATTGATATCCCGCTGCCGGGCCACGCTCTCTTCCGTATAGGCCGCAGCGCTTTCGATGACATGCAGCAGCGTCAGATTCGCGCCATGCTCTTGGGCGAGGGAGAAAGCGTAAGCGGCAGCTTTCTCCGCACCAGGCCCAAAGTCGGTGGCGAACAAAATGTTCTTCAGCTCTACTTCCTTTTTCACGGTGTCCTTCACCAAGGGACCCACCGTCAGAACCGGACTGTCGGACTGCCGGAAAATCTCCTCGGCAACGGAGCCGATCAGGATCTTCTGGACCTTGCCGCGGCCGTGCGTGCCGGCCACCACCAGGTCGATCTCGTGCTCGGCGATCAGCTTTTCCAACGTCGGCCAGACGTTGCCCTCTTCCATCAGCACTTCATGGGGTACGCCGCGCAGTTTCCCGGAAATCAGGATGTCAGTAATTCCTTCTTCGGCGGCCTGGCGCACCTTTTCGTAGGTGGCCTGCGCCAGTTGTGGCTCGGCGAACTGGAAAGGATCCGGTGTAATGACGTGGGTGAGGTAAATCCGGGCATCGTAGCGTTTGGCCATCGCAATGGCGTAGTCCAACGCGTGGTCGGAGACTTCCGAAAAATCGGTGGTCACAAGAATCTTGGTGAGGGAAACCCTCTTGTTCTGGTCGGTCTTGGCCTTCTCCTTGGGCTCCATTACTTGCGGCATGACTTTCTCCTCAACTTCCCCCCTGTGGTCCAGACTGATGGCAGCAACACCTCAAACCAAGAAGAGTGCACGTTCCGTTCCACAATGTGCGCTTCTTAGTCGCTGGAAAGAAAGAGGTTGCGTCACTTTTGAAGTTTACTGCTGTGTTACTGAGCCAACTTCCGCAGATTTGTGCGCCGAATCACCTAAATCTGCGGGCCATGAACAACAGGAACAGACTAACCACCAGCCCCAAAACTTGGCCCAAAAAAGAAGCAGCGGCCAGCTAATGGATGAGCCCCTCATACGGGCGTTCGCGGTCGACTACTCGATGCTTCGTGGTAGTCGTGCTGGCCGCTGCAAAGTCATTTTGTGGGCGCCCCTTGCCACGACGTTTCCGTTTCAGGCTTGCGGCATGAAAGCAAACGCCCTGAAAGGAACGCCCACTGCGCAGCTATTCGACAATCGCTCCATTGCCTAATTGCTGCGCGTTGTTCTGTCTTGCATCTAGGGTTCCTTTGTGGCGCTCCCCGCTTGCTCCAGGATCTTACTGTAAATACGGCTGTTAGAAGCAATGCCATGGCGTGGTGCAGACGGGGACTACCTTTCCATGGGGCATTTCACTCTGCCCCGTGTTTTCTCACCCACAGCTACATGCTTCAACCGGGGCGCGCTCGAAGCAGGTACGTGGGGGGCCGAGCTTGACCACTAGGCGCCACCGCCAGGGGCCTGCCGTTCCTCTCGACTCTTTCTCTTTAACTTGGAAACGTGGACGCGGAAGGAATCGACGCTCAGGGTTTCGCCGGCGCCGCGGGTTCTTCCTCTTCGTTATGCGACAGCCCAAACTTCTTCATTTTGTAGCGCAGCGCGTCCCGGCTGATATTCAAGAGCTTCGCCGCCTTGATCTGGTTGCCATGCGATTGCTGCAGCGCCAGCTCCACGAGCGCATGCTCCACATCCTCAAGTGAAGTGCCACCCTCGGGAATCGATAGAGCAGGCAAGCGCCGTTTCCCCGGAGCAGGCTGTGCTTCCACCGGGGCGCCCAGCTTATTTTCCCCCAGCACTGCGCCGCCCTTGCCGCTGGCCACGGTGAACGGGAGGTCATCCGGCCGCAACTGGTTGCCTTCCTCGAGAATCATGGCGCGTTCCAGCGCGTTCTTCAGCTCGCGGACATTTCCCGGCCAGTCGTAATTCAGCATCAGCCTTCGCGTCTCCTCGCTCAGGCCCTGCACGGCTTTGCGGAACTTCTTGTTGTAGTGCGCCAGGAAAAACTCCACCAGCGGCACAATGTCTTCCTTGCGTTCGCGCAATGCCGGCAAATAAATGGCGATGATTGCCAGCCGGTAGTAGAGATCCTGGCGGAAACGCCCTTCCCGCACTTCTTTTTCGAGATCCCGATTCGATGCGGCGATGACCCGCACGTCCACCTGAATATCGCGGACGCCGCCCACGCGCCGGACCATCTGGTCTTCCAGAACGCGCAGGAGCTTTGCCTGCAGGAGTGGCGAAAGCTCACCAATCTCGTCCAAAAACAGCGTGCCGCCGTCGGCAACCTCGAACAGGCCCTTCTTCATAGCCTTGGCGTCCGTGAAGGCGCCCTTTTCATGGCCAAAGAGTTCCGCCTCGATAAGGGTTTCGGGGATTGCCGAGCAGTTGATGGCCACGAAAGGGCGTTCCGAGCGGGAACTGCGGTAATGAATGGCCTTGGCCACCAGGTCCTTGCCCGTGCCGCTCTCGCCCTGAATCAGAATGGTGCCGGCTTCACTGGCAGCGACTTTGTACACAAATTTCATCAATTCGGTGATCTTCCGCGATACGCCAATGACCTCGTGATAGCCTGCGCGGCGCCGCACCTCTCCGCGCAGCGATTCCACCTCGGTCCGCAGCGCGCCCGCTTCCAGCGCGTTCTGCAGCGTCACGCCCAACTCTTCAAAATTGATGGGTTTGCCGACGAAGTCGTAGGCGCCCATGCGCAGCGCCGCTTTCACGTCGTCGAGTTGCGGGTCCGCGGTCATCATGATGATGCTGCGCGTCTCTCCCGCCTGCTTCAGCTTCTCCAGGACTTCCAGCCCGCTCATGTCTGGCAGGTGTACGTCCAGGAGAACCGCGTCCACACTCTCGCCCTGGAGATTGCGCAATGCCTCTTCGCCCGTTTCTGCCTCTACGCTCTGGTAGCCGTATTCGGTACACTTCTGCGTCAGCGCCCAGCGGACGAGCTTTTCGTCGTCAACGATAAGGATTCGTTTTTGGGACATCTACTTATTTTATCACCATGCTCAGTTTACAGCCGGTCCTTCTTTGGGCGCTCCACCGGCAACTCGATGCGGAAACGCGAGCCCTTTCCCAGCGCACTGCTCACTTCGATCTTGCCTCCATGCGACTGCACGATACCGTTGGCCAGCGATAACCCCAGGCCCGTGCCTTCGCTGCGCGTGGTGAAAAACGGCTTGAAGATTTTGGGAAGCGCTTCGGCAGGTATCCCTTTCCCCGTGTCGAACACTTCCACAATCGCCTGATCTTGCTCCCGGGCGGTGGTCAATTCCACTTTGCCAGCACCGGAGATGGCCTGAATGCTGTTCAGCAGGAGATTCAACACCACCTGCTGGATCAACGCAGGATCATGCTCCACCAGCGGGAGAGAAGGATTTGGCGTGAACAGGATCTGCACCGGCTTGTTGCGGACCTGCTGGCGCGCGAGCATCACCGCTTGCTCAATCGTGGCGTTCAGATCGCTGGGGCGGAAGGCAGGTGGCCGTGGCCGCGCGTAGAAAAGCAGGTCGTTCAGGATGTCCTGAATATGCCGGATCTCTTTTTGGACGTCTCCCATCACCGAGCGGCTGGGGCTGTTGGCGGGCAAGTCTTTGCCCATCACGTCCACCACACCCGCAATTCCGGCAAGCGGGTTGCGAATCTCATGGGCCAGGCCTGCGGCCAGTTCGCCAAGCGTCGCCAGGTGTTCCGCGCGCGCCATTTCACGCTGGTGAAATTCTTCGAGTTTCCGGCGGCTCTCGTTCAACTGCTCGACCATCTCGTTGAACTGGCGGCCCAGCCGGCCGATGTCGTCGTCGCGCTTGGCAAACTCCACACGCGTGGAGAGGTCGCCATGGCGCACCCGCTCAATCGTTTCCATCAATTCTTCCAGCGGGCGCTCCACGAGGACGAGCAGCACGGAGAGCAGCACAAAACAGAGCAGGATGGCAAAGCCCAGCGCCGCCAGCAGAATCCACTGGGCGTTTTGAATTCCCAGTGTCCGCAAAACCAGCGTCACGACGGCCAGGCTCAGCGCCAGCACCCCGATGATCGGGATGAACACTTTCCATTGCCAGCGGATTCCTGTGGCTCGCCGCACGGTCGGGGGCAGTTTCATCCTCGTATCTCATCAGAAGAAGAGCATTTCGCGCAAGTCGGCACTGTGACTCCGGAGGTACCGCCTCGCCGGGAGACACATTTCGGCACACGCCACCGATAATTTCGCCCCGTTTTCCGCGCCTTCCTCTAGAATCACATTTACGAATTTTCCGGCCCGCCTTCTGCGTGCGCGCCTGCGGGGGTTTTGTGCCCACATCTGATTCTTTCGATCTGGTTGTGATCGGCTGTGGCCCTGCCGGCGAAAAGGCCGGCGCTCAGGCCGCGTACTTCGGCAAACGCGTCGCCGTGATTGAGCGCGCCCAGGCCGTCGGCGGCAGTTGCGTCAATACCGGCACAGTCCCCAGCAAAACCCTGCGCGAATCGGCCCTTTACTTCTCCGGTTTGAAGCAGCGCGGCCTTTACGGCATCGACTACTCGCTGAAGGAAAATCTGACCATCGGCGATTTCATGCATCACGAACGCACGGTGGTTGAAATGGAGCGCCAGCGCATTCTTAAGAATCTGGAGCTGCACAAAATCGAACTGGTGCGTGGCCAGGCCTCCTTTGAGAACCCCCACACCGTGATTGTGGGCGGTCCGGCGGGGACGCGGCGCCTGCGCGGCGAGGTCATCCTGATTTCCACCGGGTCCAAGCCTCACCGGCCCGCGGAGTTTGCCTTCGACGATGTGCACACCTTTGACTCCGACACATTCTTGCGGATGAATCGCATTCCGAAGAGCCTTGCGGTCATTGGCGGCGGCGTCATCGGTTGCGAGTACGCCTCCATTTTCATGGCCCTGGGCGTGAATGTGACTCTGGTTGACGGCCGTGACCGCCTGCTGCCATTCCTGGACGCGGAAATCGCCAACCGCTTGCGCGATCGTTTTGTTTCGCTGGGAATGAACTTGTGGTTCAACGAGCGCCCGGTGAGTGTGGAAAACACTTCTTCCGGCGCGCGGCTTTTCATGAAGAGCGGGAAGACGCTGGAAACGGATGCGGCGCTCTTTGCCGCGGGCCGCCGCGCCGCGGTTGACAGCTTGGGGCTGGACAAGGCGGGGCTGGCCATCAACGACAAAGGCTACCTCGGCGTGGACGATCACTACCGCACCGCCGTACCGCATATCTATGCCGCCGGCGACGTCATCGGCTTTCCCGCGCTCGCTTCAACCTCCATGGAACAGGGCCGCGTGGCCGTGTGTCACGCTTTCGGCCTCAAATACAAGGAGCGCGTGCCCTCGCTTCTCCCCATGGGCATTTACACCATTCCGGAAATTTCCGCTGCGGGTGAAATTGAGGAGTCCTGCAAGGATAAAGGGATCGATTATTGCGTCGGGCGCGCCCTGTACGAGAACAATGCCCGCGGGCATATCACGGGCGATACTTCCGGCATGCTCAAGCTCATTTTCGCGCGCACGGACCGCAGGCTCCTTGGCGTCAGCCTGATCGGCGAATCGGCCACCGAATTGATTCACATCGGCATGCTGGTTCTGGATAAGGGGCTCCCCATCGATGAGTTCATCGAGCAGGTTTTCAACTATCCGACACTCAGCGAAATGTACAAATACGCCGCCTACGACGGCCTCGGCAATCTCGCGGGCCACAAACTCCGCGAAGGCTAGAGTCCTGAATTGCAAATTCACAAAAGCAGATTCCTCGGGACCCGCGCAGCGCGGGACCCTCGGAATGACAGGGATAGTGCCGTGACAGGTGCAAACTATTCTTGACTCGGATCGCCTCAGGATGACCCTGAGATGTTGAACTTGGACCTCGGATGAATCGTAGTTTGCGAGAAATCCGCGTCAGTTGCTGCAATTAATTCGTGGGGTTTCGCGGAAACTTCTGGTAGGGCAACCGCACGCCATCAATCAAAATCTGATCGGCACGAATCTGTGTGGGCGCTGCAAACTCCGCCGCGCCTCCAGCGGCCACATAATCGTCCTGATCCACGCCGTCACCGCTGACGCCCAACCCTCCGACCAGCGCGCCATTGCGATACAGCCCCAAGCTCCCAGGAAAAAAGACGATGCCACTTTTGTTGGCATTCGGCGGACCTGCCTGAAATCCTTGCGTGCAGGGATTCGCCACATCCTGCTGGTACAAATTGAAAAATGGTCCGGGGCCCGAGCCATCGACCCCTGGCGGGAAAAAAGGCTGTGCGCCAAATCCGATGGTGCGATTCGTGACCGCGGTTCCGCTAGGCACCTGAATCAAATCGGCGGTGGTGCGCGAACTGCTGTTGAAGTAGGCCATGTTGCGCGCCTTGGTTACAGCCACATCAATGCTGAATACCGTGGAATCGGTCATGCGCCGAAGACCGATGATCGTGCCGTCGAGATCCGAGACGGCAATCACCATGCGCGCCTTGGAACCCAGCGGCAAGCGGATCACCGCGGTCGTTTGTTGCGCCGTGGCTTCCGCGTTGCTCAAAATCTGCTGCACATCCGATGCGCTCAGCCCGCCAAGAGGTCCCGCCGCAGGCGTTACCAGATCGCCTTCCGGTGGCTGGCCGCTGCTGGCAAGCGGCCCAATCAAAAAACTTCCCGTGAACGTTCCTGGATTGACTCCCGCCGGCGGGGTCGTCTGATTGACGAACGGCAGCGCGATGCCGTAAATAAACACAATGCCCGGCGCCGCCGGTGACGGCCCGAAGCCATTGGAAGTCGCTGCCGCGAATGCGGCATACTCGGCGACGTCCTGAGGTGCGCCCGCCACACCTACGCCGCCTACCACCACGCCGCCGCGAAATATCGGCACGCCGCCGGGATTCACGGCGTTCGGATCGTTGTCAAGCAAATCCGCTTTGCCGGTGATGATGCCGGGGCCCGTGCCACCGCCCAGAGCAAGCGAGGGGGAAACGCTCTGCCCCGGAAGATAGTTCGCGGCCAGGATGCACCCGCGATTCGTGTTTTCGATGCCGTAGAGCGGCGCAGGTTGCGTATTTGTCACGCCGGGCGGGAAATGAATGCCGCTGATGAAACGCACCGTGCGGGAAGAGAGCGGCGCCTGATCATTGCTGAAATAGGCGGCCGTGCGGGCTAGCGCCACCGCCAGGTCATTCACGTTGACCGAGGCCCCAAAGTTTCCAACACCGGTTGCGCCCGCGCCGGGCTTGCGATAGACCGCGAGCACGATTCCGCCACGATCCACAACCGCAATCACCATGGTATTGGTGTCCGCTGCCGTAGCCGCCGCCTGCACAATGTTTTGCACGTCTACGGCGCTCAGCGCAGGAACGACGGGGGGCAGCGTCGCGCTGCTGCTGCTCGGGGAAGTCACGTTGCCGCATCCAAGCAGAACGAAAGCGAGCGCCAACGCCAGCGAGAGCGTCAGAATCATGCCGAAAACAAGCGTGTTCCGCCGTTGCTCGTAAGCGCGGCGCGACTCCACAGGTTTTCGCAGGACGTGTTCCATCGCGGGTTCCTCTCGTTGGTAACACACCGTGCGAGAACCGAACAACGCGCATTCCCCGCCGATGATGCCAAATGTTAACGGTCCGCCATCCGCACGGGCCGTTATCGTCTATTCGCAGGCGCCGCGAAAAAGGGTTGCCGGGTGCGGCTGAATCCTGTTTAGTTGTCAAGTACTGTAAACTGTCACGCGGCCCAACCGATCAAAGAGCATGCGCGTTGCCTTTTCGCTCAATTCGCGTACGTCCCGGCTGCGCCCCGCAATCGTTCTCACTTTTTGTCTCGCCGCTCCCATCTTCTCTGAGGCTCAAGAGTCCAAGACCCATCCGCCTTCCGCGAATGTGACGCAGGAGGCCGGTCCGCCGAAACGCATTCCCCGGCAACAGGCGCTCACGTCGTCGGCCATCGATGGGGTGGTTCGCGAGCAAGTGTCCGAAGGTGTTTATCGTCCCGTGGCGGGCGCGCGCATTCAGTTGAAAAATCTGCAGACCAGTCAGATGCTTTCGGCACAGGCCGCGGGTGACGGCGTATTCCGCATCGTGCCGGTGGTTCCTGGCTCTTACGATCTCGAAGTGCAAGCTGAGGGCTACGCAGCGTTTCGCGTGGCCTCGCTGGCTGCCAACGCGGATGAGGTGGTCACGCTGGAGATTACACTGGTTCCCGCGCCGATGGCGGAAATGCCCTCGCGCCTGCCGCGCCAGCCCGAACTCGGCCCTGCTTTGCCGGCAGAAAATCCGGCTTCGCTCGGTTCTTATCGCGAATTCCGCCAGCGCCTTGATGGCGATCCCAACTACATTCTGGAGCTTGCACCCGACGTACTGCCTCCCGTCGCCGACGTGTTCAATGCCGTGCCCAATCGCTGGGCGTTGGAACAGCCCGATTACCGCCGCTACGCTCCCCAGGGCGAATACATTTACGTCAAGCCGCGCTGGTACGATCCGTTCAACCGCAATCGCTTCAAGGGCGACGAACCCATCTGGCCGGAGTTTCTGGGCCAGCAGGTGTTCTTCAATTTCACCGGCTCCGCGGAAACCTTTCTCGATGGCCGCCGCGTCCCCACGCCTAGCGGTGTCAGCGCCGCGCAACCCGGCAGCACGGAGTTTTTCGGCCGTGGCGGGCAGTTCTTCCTTGATCAAACATTGCGCTTCAGCTTCGATCTATTTCACGGCGACGCTTCGTTCAAGCCCGTGGATTGGCGCATCCGCATCACCCCAGAAGTGAGCCTCAACTACCTTGATGTGCAGGAATTGGGCGTCGTCAGCCCGGACGTGCGCAAAGGCACGACGCGCTTCGACTCCCATCTTGGCCTCCAAGAAGCCTTCGCGGAGGTGAAGCTGCACGACTTGAGTCCCAATTACGATTTTGTTTCCGCGCGCGCCGGAATTCAGGAGTTCAACGCCGACTTTCGCGGCTTTCTTTTTGTTGACGAGCAGCCTGGGCTGCGCTTCTTTGGCGATCTTCACAGCGATCGCATTGAATACAACGCCGCTTATTTTCATTTACTCGAGAAAAACACCAACAGCGGCTTGAATACCTTCCATCGCCGCGACCAGCAGGTGGTTCTCGGCAACGTTTACCTGCAGGACTTTTTCTTTCCCGGGTACACCGCGGAGTTCATCGCGGCGTGGAACCAGGACGACCCCAGCATCCACTACGACGACAACGGCTTTCTTGTGCGTCCCGCGCCCATCGGGAATGTCGTGAATCAAGGCGTTGGCCCTATTTCTCATGGCATTCGCGTGGGCTATTTCGGCTGGCTTGGCAGCGGCCACATCAAGCGGCTCAATCTCACGCACGCGTTTTATCAGGCTGTGGGCGAAGACACCTTCAATCCCATTGCCGGGCGCCGCGTCACCGTGAACGCGCAGATGGCCGCCGCGGAACTTTCGCTCGATCGCGACTGGATTCGTTACCGGATTTCCACGTTCTATTCCTCTGGCGACGGCAACCCGCGCGATGGCCGCGCCCGCGGCTTCGATGCCATCGTGGATCTGCCGAACTTTGCCGGCGGTTTGTTCAGTTTCTGGAACCGCGAAGCCATCCGCCTGACGGGCTCCGGCGTGGAGCTCACCACGGAAGACAGCCTCCTGCCAAGCATGCGTTCCAGCAAGGAGGAAGGCCAGGCCAATTTTGTGAATCCCGGAATTTTTCTGGTAAACGCCGGCGCCGATTTCAATATCACTCCGAAGCTCAAGGGCTTCGCGAACTTCAATTTTCTGCGCTTCATGCGCACCGAGCCCCTGGAATATGTTCTGTTTCAGTCGCCGATCCGCCACACGATCGGCGAAGACCTCGGCGTGGGCGTGCAGTACCGCCCGCCGCTTTCGGAGAATATCGTGCTGACCGGCGGCGCCGCGCTGCTGCAGCCCGGTCAGGGCTTTCGCGATATGTATACCGGGCGCACGCAATTCTCGGTTTTTGGTGTGGCCAAGTTTACGTTTTGAGGATGTGGATCGTGCGAAGGACGGACAGCATACTCATGAAGACAGGATCGCCATTGCTTACGAGGATTGCTCTGCGGAATCGCCGAGCGCCCCTGCTCATCCTCCTTGTGGGCTCGATCCCCTTTCTCCCGGCCCTAATCGGCGTTTATTCGCGCACTGCCGCTGCCGCAGCGCAGGAACCCCAAAACCCCGTGCGCGGCCAATCGCAGGAAGAAGCCGATCGCAAATCGTCCGGGTGCATTTCGTGCCACACGGCAACCGACGAGCCCACCATGCATCCCTCCAAGGGCGTGCATCTCGGCTGCACGGATTGCCACGGCGGGAATGTTTCCGTCAGCGTTGCCAGCGGCACGGCGCCCTTTTCACCCGAATACAAGGCCGCGAAGGAAAAGGCCCACGTCCAGCCGCGCCAGGCCTTCTTCAAGAATCGCACCACGATTCCGGAGCGCGCTTATGCGGAATGGCTGAAGGAATCCGCCGAATACGTGAAGTTCGTCAATCCGGGCGACCTGCGTGTTGCGCCGGAAACGTGCGGCACCGCGGGCTGTCATCCCAGCGAAACGCGCGCGGTTGCCACCAACATGATGACGCACGTCGGTTTCCTTTGGGGCGCGGCGCTCTACAACAACGGTGGCTTTCCGTACAAAAACACGCGTTTCGGCGAGAGCTATGACAGGGACGGCGTTCCGCAAGCCCTGAAAACGATTCCACCGCCGACGCTGGAGGAAACGCGCACCAAAGGCGTGATTCCAGAGTTGACGCCTCTCTACCGTTGGGAAATCTCACAGCCGGGCAACGTTCTACGCGTGTTCGAGCGTGGCGGGAGCAAAAAAGGCGAGCTAGGCAATCCCACGCGTCAAGAGCTTCCCGGCAAGCCTGATGACAAACTCAGTGATCGCGGCCTCGGTACGGAGTTGCGCACCGATCCCGTCTTTCTCGGTTTGCAGAAAACGCGGCTCCTTGATCCCATACTTTCTTTTCCCGGTACCAACGATCATCCCGGCGACTACCGTTCCAGCGGCTGCTCCGCCTGCCACGTTATTTACGCGAACGACCGCGACCTCGCGCATTCCGGGCCCTACGCGCCGTTCGGCCATCTCGGCTACAGCGCTTCCGCCGACCCCACGATCCCCAAAAACGAGTCCGGCCATCCCATGAAGCACGCCTTCACGCGCGCCATTCCTTCCAGCCAGTGCATGATCTGCCATGTTCATCCCGGCACGAATATGGTCGCCACCTATTTCGGTCTCACCTGGTGGGACAACGAAATTGACGCGGACAAGATGTATCCCACACAGCAGCACAATCCCACGGAAGAGGAGAAATACGAGTCCTACCTGGGCAATCCGGAAGCCGCCGCTGCCCGCGGCCTGTGGGGCGATCCCAAGTTCTTGGAAAAAACCGGCAGCCCCGAATTCAACGCGAAACTCAAGACCACACAGTTCGCCGATTTCCACGGCCACGGCTGGATTTTCCGCGGCGTCTATAACCACGACCGGAAAGGGAACTGGCTCGACAAAGACGGCCGCACCATCGCCTTCGATGATCCACAACGCTTTCAGAAAGCCGTGCATCTGGCGGACATTCACCTGGAAAAGGGCATGCAGTGCGTGGATTGCCACTTCGCCCAGGACAACCATGGCAACGGCAAAATTTACGGCGAACCCCGCGCCGCCGTGGAAATCGATTGCGTGGATTGTCACGGCACGATTCGCCAGAAAGCCACGCTGCTCACCTCGGGTCCCGCTGCTCCCGATGGCCTGCGCCCCGGCGAACCGCGCGGCCGCCATCTGGAAACGCTGCGCACGCCTTCAGGCTTGCGGCGTTTTGAGTGGCGCGGCGACAATCTCTACCAGCGCTCCATGACCGATCCCAACGTGGAATGGGAAATCATCCAGACGAAAGACACGGTCACACCGGGCAATCCGCACTTCAGCCAGAGGTCGTATCGCGCCAAGTTGATGAACAAAGGCGGTTACGCTTTAACGCACACTCCGGCTGACGATTCGCAACTCGCCCACGGCAACTCCTCCATGACCTGCTACGCCTGCCACACTTCCTGGACGCCCACTTGCTTCGGCTGCCACCTCCAGATGACCGCCAATGTGCGCCGGCCCATGTTGCACAACGATGGCCTCAGCACCCGGAATTACACGAGTTACAACTTCCAGGTGCTGCGCGATGATGCTTATTTCCTTGGCGTGGACGGCACGGTCACTGGACATCGCATAGCGCCCGCGCGCTCTTCCTGCGCCGTGCTGGTCAGCTCGCAAAACGCGAACCGCGAGTGGCTCTACTACACGCAGCAGACCATTTCCGCCGAAGGCTTTTCCGGCCAGGCCTTCAGCACCTTTGTGCCGCATACCGTGCGCGCGAAAGAGACCAAGCAGTGCAGCGATTGCCATGTCAGCGCCGCGAACGACAACAACGCCTGGATGGCGCAGCTCCTGCTGCAAGGCACCAACTTCATGAATTTCATGGGCCGCTACGTTTTTGTTGCCACGGGCAACAAGGGTTTTGAAGCCATCACCGTTGCCGAGCACGACGAGCCCGAAGCGATCTACGGCAGCGATCTGCAGCGCGTGGCTTACCCCGACAATTTCAAGAAGTTCGCCGCGCACAATCGCGAGCTTTCCGCCGTCGCCGGTCACGAAGGCAACGTGCTCGATATTCAGGCGCGCGGGGAATACGCCTACGCGGCTACTGGAAAAGGCGGCCTGCGCATCTACGACATCGCCAATCTGGACAACAAGGGCTTCTCCGAGCGCATCACCACCGCGCCGGTATCGCCGCTGGGCCAGCAGTTTTATCTGCCGACGAAAAATGCGGTGGCCGTGGCCTCGCCCACGACCCTGGGCGTCGATCCGCTGCGCGCGCGTCATAAGGAGAATGAGGAGCAGGCCATTCACCTGCTCTACGGATTCCTTTATGTCGCTGACAAAGAGGAAGGGCTGGTCGTCGTCGGTAATCCCGACCTGAAGGCCAAAAGTCCCGGGGTGGGCACGCTGCTCGATGGCAACCCCACGAACAATTTCCTGAAGCGCGGCCTGGCGTTCAATCCCGATGGTGCGCTCACCGGCGCGCGGCGCATCACCATTGCCGGCACGTTTGCGTACATCCTTACGGACAAGGCGCTCGTCGTCGTGGATTTGGACAATCCCGCCGTGCCAAAAATCACTGCCACCCTGGGCGCGCCGTATTTGAATGAGCCGCGCGGCATCGCCGTGCAATTCCGTTACGCCTTTGTCGTTGACCGCGACGGCATGAAAGTTCTGGATGTCACCGACCTGGCGCAACCCAAACTGGTTGCCGGCGCCGCCGTGCCTCTTGTAGACGCACGCAACATCTACGTTGCGCGCACCTATGCTTACGTTTCCGCCGGCAAGAAGGGTCTGGCCTTAATTGATGTGGAAAGGCCGGAAGCTCCCAAGCTTGATCAGTTCTTCACTGCGGATGGCCAGCTTAACGATGTCAACGACGTGAAAATCGGCATGGTCGCCGGCAGCGCCTTCGCCTTCGTCGCCGACGGCAAGAATGGCCTGCGCGTTTTGCAGATTCTTTCCCCATGGGATGATCCCGCGCATTTTTCCGGCTTCAGCCCGTGCCCCACGCCCAAGCTGATTGCCACCGCGCGCACCAAGGGCCCGGCGCTCGCCATCTCCAAAGGCATCGATCGCGATCGCGCCGTGGACGAATCCGGCAACCAGTTGGCCGTCTTTGGCCGCCGCGGCGCCCGCCCCCTGAATCGCGAAGAAACCCAGCGCCTGTACCTGCGCAACGGCAAGCTCTACACGGTCACCGACGAGCCCGTGGAGCGTCTCCAGACGCACGCCACACCGGGCAATTGACCGAGCCACACCCCAAATTCAGCATTAGTGGGGCGTGGCCGCCAGTGCTTGCCCTGTTTGTCAACCTTTTTCTCCATCGCTTTTTCTTCGATTCAAAATTCCGCATTAGCTACTCCCTAACGCCCTCATTCTAAAGTTTTTCCCGCAACTAACTCATTTCCTTGCAACCGATTACCCTTTCGGCGCATCCAATCCAAGTCTAACAATCCGTTCACCTTTTCCTCGCATAGCAGTTATCAAAATTATTCTTGGGGCAATTCCAGGATCACGGTTAACGTGTAATTGTGAGGAAGCTTCCGAGCCGCCAGTCCGGCTCGCGCCCGCAGTGGCGGGCAGAAAGAAGGAGTACTTTTCATGGTGAAGCAGTATCTTCTGGCCAGCGATTTCGACCAGACCCTTAGCTTCAACGACTCAGGCGTCGTGCTCAGCGAGCTGATCGGCTTTCACGGGTTTCGCGACAAGGTGAAAGGCTTGTCCGAGATCCACCTGGTGCAGCAGGGCGCCGAACTCTCGTACCTGATTCTTCATGACCCGGATTTCCGCCGCGTGCGGCGCGAACACCTGGTAGAAACGGGCAAGCGCATCCGCCTGAAGAACGATGTCGATCTCTTCGCGCGCTCGCTCGAAAATCTTTCCGAAGGCTACAAGATCTCGTTCTACGTCATCTCCGCGGCGCCTCAGGAGATCATCCAATCGGCGCTGGAAGGCATCGTGCCGCCCGATCGCATCGTCGGCACGCGATTCCGCTTCAACGAAGCGACCGGTGAGGTTCAGTCCATCATCCGCGCCGCCGCGGGTTGGGGGAAAATCACCGCGCTCGAAGAGATTCGCGCGTCCCTGGGCATCAGCACGGACAGCGTCATCTACATGGGCGATGGAAGTTCCGACCTGCCGGTGATGATGCACGTCAACCAGCACGATGGCCTGACCATCGCCGTTTCCGAGGCGCAATTCATCACCCGCGTCGCGCGCCGCACGGTGCTCAGCGACAACACCATGAGTGTCCTTGTGCCCGTGCTCGAAGAAGTGCTGCGTTGGGATTCCGCGCAAATCCGGCGTTTCTTTGCCGCACACGGCCTGACACTGCGCGAATGGGACAAAATGCGCACCGATATGCTGACCATCGAGGAATCCAGTCTGCCGGTGCCGGCGCAACCCCAGTAAAGCGCAAGCCGCACAGGACGCGGATCCAGCGCGGGCAAGAGCAGCACCCAGAGAGAATTTATTCCAAGGAATTGGCTTTACGGTTCGAAGCGAAATTCGATGACCTGAGTGGTTTCATTCGGCGCGGCCTCAAATCTCATCATCAGCGCCGCCTTTTCCGCTTCGGCGGCCAGCAACGGGTGGCCTCCGACAACGCGCGCCCGCTTGACCTTGCCGTCCGGCGCGATGACCGCCTCCACCTTCACGACGCCGCTGAGGTTCATCCGCTTGGCGAGGGCCGGATATTCGGGTTTCACCGCCAATTTGACACGCCGCGGTGCCTCTCCTTCGGCCGACTGGGCGCGAAGCAATGGCCAAGAGCCGAGCATCAAAGCAGCCGCCAGCAGTGGAACCGAAAAACCCCGGATTTTGTGTTGAACTGGACGACCCGTACATCGATACACGGAGATACCCTCCGTTCTTTACAAGGAGGCAAGCTCCATGCCACTTGATTGGCCCACGGGCCGAAATTGCCAGATTTCCAAGTGCAATGTTGACAAGAAGTTACGTAGGCCATCGCTGTTTGGGTGAAACGAGCAAAGATAAACTCGTCTCAGGCTCACTGGCGGAGTGCGAAAACGTATCGTCTTGAGATGACTATCGTGCGAGCCGGCGTGGGAGAGCATTTTTGATGCCAGTTTGCTATGCTCTCTGTTTTGCAAGGAGGTTGCAATGTCCCGCAAAAACATCCTGATGCTGGTTGGCGATTACGTCGAAGACTACGAAGTGATGGTGCCATTCCAGGCCCTGCTGATGGTCGGTCATGTGGTCCACGCCGTTTGTCCCGGCAAGAAAGCCGGCGAGACCGTCCGTACCGCCATCCACGATTTTGAAGGCGACCAGACCTATTCCGAGAAACGCGGCCACAATTTCGCGCTCAACGCCACCTTCGACGAGGTCAAGCCCGAGGACTACGGCGCGCTGGTAGTTCCGGGAGGCCGTGCCCCGGAGTACATTCGCCTGAATCCCCGCGTGCTGGAAATCGTTCGTCATTTCGCCACCGCGAAGAAACCCATCGCCGCGATTTGTCACGGTGCGCAAGTGCTCGCTGCCGCTGGAGTCTTGGGAGGGAAGAAATGCAGTTGCTACCCCGCGGTTTCTCCCGAGGTCACGCGCGCGGGGGGCACGTTTGCCGAGCTGGCCATGACCGATGCGATGGTGGACGGCAATCTGGTCAGCGCACCGGCATGGCCGGCGCATCCCGCGTGGCTCGGGAAGTTTCTGGGCGTGCTGGGAACGCGCATCGAGCCGTAGCGTCTCGTGTGGCGTGCCGGTAATGCTGTCGCGGCGCGTTGGAACGCTGCGTATATCAATCTGATTTAAGCATTTACAGCTAGAGCTTGTCTCATAAATGGATTCAGTGGAAAGGAAAGAAATTCCTCAGGGGCTGAAGCCCATTCTATGGGGCGTTTTGATGTCGGCGCTAAAGCTCCGACCCCCTAAGAAGCATTTATGAATGGCTTCTAGCCAACGCCTCGGCGCCAGATTTTCTTCGCCTACACCCTTTCTAAATTCCTTTTCTTCTTACATAATCATTGGTTCTCTATCCCACACTAAGGCGATCCTTGCGCTATGGCTAATATCAATGTAAAGAAAGGCGTAATTGGCATCCTGACCGGCGGCGGCGACGTCCCCGGGCTAAATCCGGCGATTCGTGCCGTGACATTTCGCGCGCTCCGCGAGGGTTACGAGGTTATCGGCTTCCGTCGCGGCTGGGCGGGACTCGTGGACATGGTCCGCGACGAAAAGCACGACAATTCCGACAACTTCCAGCGGCTCACCGAAGAAGTCGTGAATCGTGCCGGAAGAACCGGCGGCACCTTCCTCCATTCCTCGCGCACCAACCCCGGCCGTGTCAGCAAGAGCAGCGTTCCCGAGCACTTGAAGGGGCAGTTCAATGCGGAGAAAAACGATCTCACGCCGGAGGTCCTGAAGAACCTTGCCTGGCTGGGCATCGAGTACATGATCCCGATCGGCGGCGACGACACGCTGAGCTACGGCGTGCGCCTGTACCAGGAAGGCGTGCGCGTCGTCGCCATCCCCAAGACGATGGACAACGATGTGCCCGGAACCGACTACTGCATCGGCTTCAGCACCTGCATCACCCGCACCATCCAGATGACCAACTCGTTGCGCACCTCGGCGGGCTCCCACGAGCGCTTCATGGTGCTCGAAGTTTTCGGGCGCTATGCCGGCTTTACTGCGATGTTGCCGACAATGGCCGGGGCGGCCAATCGCTGCGTCATCCCCGAGCATAAGTTCGATATTGAACAACTGACGGAACTTCTGGTCCACGATCGCAACAAAAATCCCAGCCGCTACTCCATCGTGCTGGTTTCCGAAGGCGCGATGTTCAAGGGCGGCGAAATGGTCTTCCAGCGGGATGCCGCGGATGCCTTCGGACACAAGAAGCTGGGCGGCATTGGCGACCTCGTTTCCGAGGAACTGACCGCTCTTTCTCCTAAATTCAACAACGGCAAGAAAGTTGAGTGCATCAATCAGAAACTCGGCTACCTGGTGCGGTGCGGCGATCCGGACGCGATCGATTCCATCGTTCCGATGGCTTACGGCAATCTGGCGCTGGACCTGATCCTCAGCCGCATTCACGGGCGCCTGGTGGTGTTGAAGAACGGGCGCTATGACAACATGCCCATTGACACCGTCACTGCCACGAAAAAAGTCGTCAACGTGAAGGAGCACTATAATGTCGAGCGCTTGCGCCCGGTTTATCAGAGCTTCGAGATGAAGCCCCTGTTCCTGATGACCAGCGAACTCAGCTGATTTCCTAGGCCGCGCTGGCCACCCGAGGGTGTGCCCCTCGAAAATGCCGTCAGAACAAAACACGGGCATGTATCCGGGCGTGGATGGTGCTCATCTATCTTGAAGTACGCTTCAACTGAGGTGCCCGCATGCAACTCCGCAAACTTGGAAAAATCGGACCGCTCGTATCGCCTATGGGCCTTGGCTGCATGGGCATGTCGGAATTTTATGGCTCGCGGAATGACCCCGAATCCATCGCCACGATTCACCGCTCCATCGATCTCGGCATCAATTTCCTGGACACCGCCGACGTCTATGGCTACGGCGACAACGAAATTCTTGTCGGCCAGGCCATTCACGATCGCCGGGAGAAGGTTTTTCTCGCCACCAAGTTCGGCATCGTGCGCGACCGTTCCAACCCGAACGTGCGCGGTGTGAGCGGCAAGCCGGAATATGTGCGCGCCTGCTGCGAAGCCAGCCTGAAGCGGCTCGGCGTTGAACTGATCGATCTTTATTACCAGCACCGCGTCGATCCTGAAACGCCCATCGAGGAAACGGTTGGCGCCATGGCGCAACTCGTGCGTGAAGGCAAGGTGCGATATCTCGGATTGTCCGAAGCATCGCCGGCCACGCTCCGCCGCGCGCACGCGATTCATCCCCTCGCCGCGCTGCAGACGGAATATTCCTTATGGACGCGCGATCCGGAGGACGAAGTGCTGAAGACCACGCGGGAACTGGGCATTGCGTTCGTGGCGTATAGCCCGCTGGGCCGCGGATTTCTCACCGGGCAATTCAAGAAGTTCGAGGATCTGGCGGCGGATGATTACCGGCGGTTCTCGCCGCGTTTTCAGGGCGAGAATTTCCAGAAGAATCTGGATCTCGTCGCGCGCGTGGAAGCGCTGGCGCGGGAAAAGCACTGTACGCCGGGGCAGCTTGCGCTGGCGTGGCTGCTGGCGCAGGGCGAGGACATCATTCCCATTCCCGGTACAAAGCGCCGCAAATATTTGGAAGAAAATGTGGGCGCGTTGCAGGTAAAGCTCACCGCGGATGACTTGCGGCGAATCGAAGAAGTAGCGCCCAAGGGAGCGGCCGCCGGCATGCGCTATCCCGAAGCCATGATGTCCCTGGTCAACCGCTGACGTTTGGAGTGCGGCGGCTTGCCGCCGCTTTTGCAACTGTCACTCAAACGAAAAACTCCGCCGCTAAGCGCCGCAAGCCGGCCGCGAGACTCTTATCTTCCGCCGGTCCGCAGTGCGGGCAAAGTAAACGCCGGCTTCACTTCCTTCCGCTTCGACCAATCGTGGTACGTGTGGCACTCAAAGCAGCGTGATTCCGCATGCTCCGGGCCCGGCGCGTGGCAAGTCTTGCAATTTTCAATCCCCGGCAGCAGCACGTCGCTGGCCTCGGTGCTGCTCAGCGCCTTCGCATGGCAACTCGTGCAGGTGAAGCTGCGATGCGCGTCGTGATCGAACTTCGCATGCGGAAACCAGCGTAGTGTGATTTTCGCTGGAGCTATGCCGGGAAGCGATCCAACCGGTTTCGATTCTGATTCGGTGCGGCTGGGAATCCGGACAACTGCCTTATCCACGGGGGTCTCGTACAGGTGGCATTGCTTGCAGGTCTTTCGCGACAACAACTCTTCTGCATCCGCCGTGCGTTCCGCTACCCACTGAGCTGGCGTCAGAATGCGAGCTTCCGGTTGCAAGGGCTTCCCGGTTAGATCGCGGTTGGGGTCGCGCACCACGCGCAGTTCAGCCGGATGGGCAGCGATGTACTCCTGAAACTTCTTCAGCAAGGACGCGTGCACCACTTCCGGCTTGTCATGCGGCACCCCGAACTCAAACCGCTTGTCAAATGTGAGCAAATGGCACCCGGCGCAGGCGGTGGCAAATCTCACTGGCACCATGGTTTCACGCCCGGTCAGCGGCTTCGTGGTCCAAAGGGCATCGTTTGGCAATATATCTGTGGCGTCCGCACTGTATGAGCTCGCGGCCATGACGTAGCCTTTATCTGCGTATGGCCACGCCTGATTCACGCCAGCCGCGCGGTGGCAATCGCCGCACTCCAATTGCACGATAGGCCCGTTGGGCCCGCGACGGATGGGCTTCATGTGAATGGCGTGATTCAGGCGGATCGTGGCCGAATCCTTGGCCCCGCCACGCAGCGCCGCAAATTCCGGATGTCCATCCTCCAGACTCCGAATATGCGCTGAGTATTTGAGAATCCTGTCGGTCGCGCGTAAATCGCCATGGCATTCGGCGCAAGCCTGGTTACTGGAGGCGCGGATATTGATGCGCCCGCGATGCTCGGCGTGGCATGTGGCGCACTGCGGCACCTGCGCTTGCACCTGGTTCTCGTGATGGACTGGGCCGTCATGGCAGGCGAGGCAGGCGCTGTCGGAGGCGGTGGAAAAAAACTCGCCGGCCTTTTGCACGTGGCAAGCGGCGCATTGCTTTTCCAGCACGGCGTGAGGCTCGCTCATCCGGCCGCTGGAGTAGACGCGCGAATCGTGGAAAAAGCCGCGCCAGGTGATCCAGACGAGCGCCATTAGCGGCACCAAAATGCAGAGCCACAGCTTGGCGCGCTTGTAGGGCGTCGGCCTTTTGAAATAATTCAGGTCGATGCGCTGCGCCAGCTTCTTGGTTGTGCGTGTTCTCGCCACTCGTCACTCGCCACTTCTTCTAATATCGCAGCGCCACAACCGCGTGCACCGCGCCTAGCAGGATAAGCGCCAACGAAAGCGGGATGTGTACCAGCAGCCAGCCATGCAGCCAGCGATGCAGGCGTTCCTGCCGCCGCAGTTGGCGCGCTTCGCCGCAGATTTCTTCGAGTTCCATGAGCGTGTCCCGCGCGGTTGCTGGCAGCAGCATCTGCAAGGCCGCAAACGCGCTCTTGGCTTTTTCCGCGTCGCCCAATCGCTGCCCGCGGCGCATCGGCTCTTCCAGGAACACGCGCATCTCCTGCAGGTAAAAGCGCGTCAGCGGCGCGCTCTGCTCCGCATTCAAGAGCACTACTTCTGGCGCAGCGGCAACCGCGGCGCTGGCGCCTGCGCTGACTGCTGCGGAGGTGCGCAGCGGCACGGCGGAAGCCGCAATCGGCCGCAACGCAGTGAAGCCCCCCGCGCGCAATTCCCCGGCGGTGTCGCGTTTCGCAAACCCCAGCGAACCGCAGAGCGCTTCCACGGCGCGGTCCGCCTCTTCGCGCAGCGACCTGCGAACATTTCCAATTTCGTCGTAGATTGTTTCCAGCGGCACATCGGTGGTCATCAGCCGCGGCACGAAATGTTGCAGCGCCGCGCCAAACAATCCGCTCGCCACCGTAATGATCAACAGCCACATCAGCAAGCGCGTGAGCGTGCCTCCAAAGTGGAAGCCGCCGTGAAACAGAATCAGCGGCAGGCTGAGCAACCCCAGCCACAAATGGCCGCGCATCCAGGCTTGCGCGCGGCCGAGGCGCCACGTGGGGACGCGTTTCCGAGCGCCGAGCAGCGCCGCGAAAATCATGAACGCGAAGCCCACAATGCCGAACGCCAGCCCCATGGCGCTGCCGCCGCGGGGACCTGCGGTCGCGTTCACGGCGTAGAACGCATACACGATCCCGCTCACAAGGAAAAATCCCAGCGAGAACCAGGCCCAGCCGCGTTGTGTGGCGTCCATCCTCATCGCGCTGTCCTCACTGCTTCGGCCCCGGGCCCATCATCCCGGCAAAGAATTTCCGCGGATCAACACGGTGCGCGGCATCGTGCGGGCAAGCGTACACGCAACTCGGCTCTTTCAGGTGCGTGCACAAATCGCAGGAGGTGGCTTTTTGTTGCACTACGGCTTTGCGACGCCCCGCGTGTTCCGGATCCTCTGCCATGATTTCAAATGGGTGCAGGTTGATGTTCCCGTAGGGGCAATTCTGCGCGCAGAGGCCGCAGCCGATGCACCAATCTTCGATGATCACTTCCAGCGAATTGCGCCGCCGGATCGAGCCCACAGGGCAGCCCACCATGCACAGAGGATCACGGCACTGCCGGCAGGACGTCGCCACCAGGAAGTTCTCAAAGCGCAGCCCCTCGCGCACCAGCCGCGTCACGCCGTCATGAGCGTCGGCGCAGGCATTTACGCAGGCATCGCAGCGCGTGCATTTCTGCAAGTCCAGGATCAGCAGGCTTTGTGCTTCCATGAGCCCTTGCGAGAGGAACTGCTCGATGGGCACGCTGTGCACCATCTGCATGCGCTGCGCATTCGCCGCGTGCCGTTCCGCCGCCACCGCTTCCAAGCCCACGCGCACGTTCGGGAATCGCTCCACCATCTGACGGAAATCGTCGCCGGAAATCTTCACTACCTCCACGTGATCCAGCGCCGTGCATGTCGCCGTGCGCACACCGCCGCCCAGCAAGCCGATTTCGCCGAAATAATCGCCACGCGACAAGTACGCCAGCACCAGCTCGCCGCCGGGATACTCCTCGGAAATTTTCACGAAGCCGATGCGCACCAGATAAAAACTGTCTGCCGTCTCGCCCTGCCGCGTGATTACTTGCCCGGGCGAATAGCGCACCAGTTCCACGCTCTCTTTCAGGTGTTCGATGAAGTCCGGCGACAATTCCGCGAACATGGGCACGCCGCGCAGGTGCGTCTCCAGCGCGCGCCGCCGGTAGTTCTGCTCGATCTGTGCGCGGAACGTTTTGTTCTTCATCATGATGTCGAGGACGTTGCGCAACATCTCGAACGCCACGACATCGCTTTCCGCGCGCACCGTCGCCGAGCGCGGATAGAAATTCATGCAGGTCATTTCGCCGAAAAGATCGCCGGGGCCAAGCTCCGCTACCGGGTTGCCGTAGGAAAGGTCCACCGAGGCATCAATCGGAATGCTGCGATCGCGCGCTTCTTCTTCGCGCTTGTCCTGCTCGCGCCCCACCAGCACGCTGGTCAGCCGCTTGAAAAAGCCTTGCGTGCCGCCTTGCGTCTTCACGTGGGCAATCGGCGTGGCAATCGCCACCTGCGCGTTGCCTTCCAGAATGTAAAATGCGGTCGAGCCAAATTCGCCTTCGCGGCAGATCACTTCGCCGCGGCGGTAGCGCCGCTTCACGATGGCGCCGCGATTCAGTTCCAGGAACGTACCGGAAACGCCCGCAAACACCGGCAATTTGTGCAGTTCCTCCGCCGTCAGGCTCTGCGCGTCGCGGCCCGCGGCAATGGCCGTGCCCACCACGCCTTTGTTCGTTAGCGCGCCTGTGGGGCAGGAGACCATGCACTCGCCGCAGGAAATACAAGTGGAATCGCCCATGGGCGAATTCAGGTCAAACGCGATGCTGGCGGAATAACCCTTGCCCATGTGCCCGAGCACGAAATTGTTTTTGATTTCGTCGCACCCGCGGATGCAGCGGTCGCACAGGATGCAGGCATCGTGATCCACGGCAATCGCCAGTGACGAATCGTCCACCCCACGCGACACCGTGCGGCGCGGGAATCGCGGCGTTCCCACCCCCGCGGCCTTCGCCAGCGTTTCAAGTTCGCAATCGCCGGAATGTTGCTGCCGTGCACAGGGCGATGGATGGTCCGCCATCAGAAGTTCGAGCAGCGTTCTCCGCGCGGCCAGTACTTTCTCCGAATTGGTGGAGACCTTCATGCCGGGCTCGACCGTCCGCACACAGGCGGCGGAGAGCACACGCGCGCCGGTATCCACCACGCACAATCGGCAAACGCCCACAGGCGTCTGGTTCTGCAAATGGCAAAGCGTAGGAATCGCAATGCCGTGGACGCGCGCGGCATCGTAGACGGTCGTTCCGGCGGGCACCTGCACGAGCTTGCCTTCGATCGTGAGTTCCACCAACGCTGTTGTCGTCACGCTCATCTTGGAGTGCGGCGGCTTTTTTACCCTGAGCTTCGAAGGGCCGCCGCTTTTACGATGTCAGCCCTTTCTCGTCCCAAGCCTTTTGCCGTTTCCTCTCCGCCCCCTCGGTTTTCCCAGCTCTGCATTCTCTGCGTTAGAGCTTTTCTCTTAAGGTCGAATCCCCACGCGTTGCAATTCCGGCATGCCCGCGCTCGCCGAAAAACAGATCCCGCTGGGACACCGCCCCTGCAACACGTGCGCATCAATCTCCGCCCGGAAATGCTTCAGCACGGATTGAATAGGCGCCGGCGCGATCTGCCCCAGCCCGCAAATGGAAGTGAGGCTCATGGCCTGCGACAACTCTTCCAGCAGCGCCAGGTCTGCGCGATACTGCGCTTTGCTCACACCGCCCTGCGTCCAACGCGCCAGCAGCTCCACCATCTTCTGCGAGCCCATGCGGCACGGCACGCACTTCCCGCACGATTCGTTGCGGTAGAAGCGCACCGCGGTCAGCGCCATGTCCAGCATGCAAGTCGTGTCGTCGCAGACCACAACCGCGCCGGAGCCCAGCATCGATCCCGCTTCTGCCAGCGCCTTGAAATCCAGCCGCACATCCACCATGGACGCCGGCAAATAGCCCGAGGACGGTCCCGACGGCGCAAAGGCCTTCAACTTGCGCCCGCCGCGAATCCCGCCCGCGTGCCGATAAATCACTTCGCTCATCGGCGTGCCCATCGGCACTTCAAACACGCCGGGCCGCGCCACGTGGCCGCTAACGCCAACGAATTTCAACCCGCGCGAGCCATGCACGCCCGCGGTTTTGTACCACTCTACGCCGCGCGCCAGGATCTGCGGCACATTCGCAAACGTTTCGACGTTGTTGATCACCGTGGGCTTTTGCCACAAGCCGACTTGTCCGGGGAAGGGCGGTTTGTTGCGAGGTTCGGCGCGATGGCCCTCGATGGCTTCGATCAGCGCGCTTTCTTCGCCGCAGATATAGCCACCCGGGCTCACGAAAATTTCCAAATCGAAATCGAATTCGCTGCCAAGAATCTTCTTACCCAAAAGCCCGGCTTTGGCGCAGCGCCGCAGCTCTTCGTCGATAATCTCTTCCTGCAATGGGTATTCGTGGCGGATGTAGAGAATGCCTTTCCTGGCGCGCGTCACGAGGCCGGCAATCAACATCCCCTCGATCACCAGATGCGGCAGGTTGCCGAGGATGAAGCGGTCCTTGATCGTGCCCGGCTCGCTTTCATCGGCGTTGCATATGACGTACCTCACCGGGGCAGCCTGTTTGCGCACCAGATCCCATTTCATCGAAGTGGGAAAGCCGGCCCCGCCCATGCCTCGGAGTTCCGCTTCTTTGAGCGTGGCCAGCACACCATCCCAATCCTTTGTGGCAATCAGCCGCCGCACCACGCCGTACTTTTCGCCTTCGCCGTACGGATCGGAAGCACAGGCCGCACGGCCCTCACCTGGATGTTCGGCCCGCAATTCGTCTTGGCGGATAACCCGCCGTGCCAGGTCTTCCGCGCGTTCGGGCGTGACGCCCGCGAAAATCTGGTCATTGACGGCGACCGCGGGCGCCTGATCGCAACGTCCCAGGCAACTCACGTCCTTGATCTGCACATCCTCCGGCCGCGCGCCGGCAAAGCGCCGCAGCAATTCGGCGCGCAGTTCGCAAGCGCCATTCAGGCGGCAGCTCATGTCCGCGCAAACGCGGATTTCCGCCTTGGCGGGTGGCTTCAGGCGAAAATGGGGATAGAAGCTGGCGACGCTGTGAATCTGGTAGAGCGGCGTTTGCGTGCGCTGGGAAAGGGCTTCCAACTCCGCTTTTGGCAGATACCCGCAGCGCAGTTGGATGGCTCGCAGTTCGTCAAAAATCACGATGGAATATCTCGCGAAACTGCGCCGCACGTGCCGACCGCCCCCGGCGCGCTTCGGGGTTCAGAATATTGACGCATAGTAGGGGCAGCGCGGCGGGAAGTAAAGCGCGGCACGTTGTCTTTTCGCGCAATGACCCCAAAAAGCCAACGCTTCCGGTTGACTTGGGGGCAGACCGAAGCTATAAGCGAAAAGACGTTTCGCGTCTCACCGCATGCGGATTCATTGCCAAAAGAGATACTCGCGGCTCGCGCTGCTTTTTGCAGCGGTCTTTCTGTGCATGGTTGCCGGGGATTCCGCGGCCACGGACACGCCGGAGCCGATCAAATATATTGGTCCAGGCTCCTGCGCGGCCACCAGTTGCCACGGCAGCGTCAAGCCCATTGCCGGCAGCCGCATCCTGCAAAACGAATATTCCACCTGGATCCTGCAGGACAAGCACAGCCGCGCGTATCAGGCGCTCACCGGCGACGTTGGGGAACGCATGGCGCGCATCCTGAAAGTCGGCAGCAAGGCGGAAGAAGCGCCAAAGTGTCTGGTGTGCCATACGCTCTACACCACCGCGGAGCAGCGTGGGCGCTCGTTTGAAATTGCCGAGGGCGTTTCCTGCGAATCGTGCCACGGCCCGGCGTCCGCTTGGCTGGGCCCGCATACCACGCGCGATTGGCCGCACGACAAATCATTGACTTTGGGGATGCAGGATACGCGCGACGTCATTCACCGTACGCAAAAATGCCTGGAATGCCATCTCGGCACGAAAGAAAAGTTTGTAGACCACGAGATGATCGCCGCGGGGCATCCCGATCTCTATTTTGAGCTGGACTCGTTTTCCGCGGTGATGCCGCGGCATTGGAAAGTGCCGCGCGAATCCGCTCCGGGCAAGCCCGTGGAAGAAGCTGCCTGGACCGGCGTGCGCGATTGGAGCACCGGCCAGGCGGTGCAGCTCAGCGCTTCCATGGATCGCCTGGCGTGGCGCGCGCGCGGCGAACGCGCCGACAAAAAAGATCCCTGGCCGGAGTACGCCGAGCTTTCCTGCTTTGCCTGCCACCATTCCCTGGGCGCGGCGAAGGATAGCTGGCGCCAGGAGCATGGCTACGAAGGCCGCCGCCCCGGCGATCCCGCGTGGAACGCTTCACGCTATGTGGTTTTCCGCTTGCTGGCGAAACAAGTGGATTCCGCGAACGGCCAGGAACTCGACCGCCAACTGCTCATAGTCTCCACCGAAATGAGCAAGCTGAACCCGGATCGCCGCGTTGTTGCGGATGCCGCCGCTGCTGCCGCGCCGCTGGCGCAGCGCATCGCGGAGCGCCTCTCCACGATGCAATACGATGAGGCCATTACGCTGCGCATGCTTCAGCGCATCACCGACGACGCGGAGAACATTTCCATTTCCGATGAACGCGCCGCGGAACAAGCGGCCATGGCCCTCGATTCCCTGTACATTGCTTATAGCAAAGACACCAGGCCCGCCGACGCTGCCGAAGCACGCGCCGCGATCAACGCGCTTTTTCAGCAACTTGAAAATCCTTCCTTGTACAACGCCGATCAATTTGCCTCGGCGCTGCGCCGCATTCGCCCCCTGCTGCATTAATTTGGAGTGCGGCGGCTTGTTCACCCTGGGCTTTGAAGGGCCGCCGCTTTAACGGTTGTAACGCGAGCAACAAATTTCGCCCCCGAAGCACAGACCACCTGCGAGAAGCCTAGGTCTGGCGAAGGAAACTACGGGCGAGATCCGCAGGACAATCGCTGATGCTTTACGCCATGTGCAGGCGGCGGGCGACGACGAAGGAATAGTGGAAGCCCGAAGTGATCACCAACGCGGCCACCGCATACCCCAGGTAGTATGCCAGAAGGCCGGCGCGATCATTGGCATACGCCGCGGCCAGCACGGTGAAAAACACCAGCGCAATCTCAAAAAACGTGGTGGCCTTGCCAAGAAGGCTGGGAGGAAATGGCCGGTAGCCCTGGATTATAAGAATGACGGCGGCGACCACGAGCATCAGTACATCACGGCTCAGCACCAGAATCGTCAACCACCAGGGGATCTTCTTCTCCATCGCCAGCGCCACGAACGACGAGGAGAGCAGAAGTTTGTCGGCGATGGGATCGAGGTAAGCGCCGAGGGCCGATTTCTGATCGAGCCGGCGCGCCAGAAGTCCGTCCACCGCATCGGTGAGCGCCGCGCACACCAGCACCAGAAGCGCCCACCGGTATTCCTCATAAAGAATGAGGATCAGGAAAAACGGCAGAAAACCGAGGCGCAAAAAGGTGATCTGATTGGGTACCGTCCAGATGCGGGCTTTCATTGGCTGTCAGGATAACGCAGATCAGGCGAACTGGGCGAGATAATCGGTCAGCGTGCGGCCGATCTTGCGCTCAAAGATCTCGGCCATGGAGGGAATCGAGCCCGAAGGCTCGTCAAGCGAGATGCGTTCGATGCGCGTCATGGGGAAAAACACCGTGGGCAGGCCGACGCGTTCGGCGTCCAGCGCGTTGATCTGGCTGACAAAATGATCGAAGGAGTTGAGATCGATGCCGCGGATGGTTACCCCGCTAGGATTAATGTCCAGCAGGATGCCCCAGATTTTTTCTTTGGGGGAGTGCAGGCTGATGATGACGATAGAGTCGGGTTTCATAAGCGCCTTGCAAAGAATGATTTCCTCTAGTCTACAGCATGGTCTTAGGGCTTGGGATAGAGAAGCGGCGAAAGCGTCATGAGTCCAGCACAATCGCCGTCAGCGGGCGGTTCCTTTGGCGGATTCGTAGGCCTGGTTGAGCCACCACAAAGCTTCGCGCAGATCGGCATCGCTGGATAATTCGAAGGAGAACCATCCTTTGCCCGGCACGCGCGTGGAAGTGTCGAGGCGCGGCTCCTTTTGCGCTCGCTGGAACAAGGCCGTGGGCATCGGGTCGAATTTGAGAATGATGGAGGAAGAAGTGAAGAGGCCGCGAGAGTATGGCAGCGCCGCGAAGATGGTCCGCCGACGGTAAATCGAACGGAAACCAAACATGCGCTTGCAAATGACGCCGGGCCAAGTTTTCAATTCGGCTTCGAGCATGGCGGACCAGCGCTGCATCTCTTCGGAGATGGCGGGGAATCTGGGTGTGTCGCGGCGCTTTGAATTTCTACTGGCAGGTTTTCTCGCATGTTTCATGGGAGATGCCCTTAGATTGCCATCGGAGCGGGGCCGCCCAGTGGAAGGAGCAACTTTGGCTCGGTGAGCGACTGCACCTGTTCGATGGTGGCATCGGGAGCGAGTTCGCGCAGCAGCAGGCCCTCGGGCGTGACGTCGATGAAAGCGAGTTCCGTCACGATGTAGTCCACAACTTCCACTCCCGTCAACGGCAGCGTGCATTTTTTCAGGATCTTGGGTTTGCCATCGCGTGTGGCGTGCTCCATGGCGATAAACACGCGCTTCGCGCCCGCCACCAAATCCATTGCGCCGCCCATGCCTTTCAACATTTTTCCGGGGATGGACCAGTTCGCGAGATTCCCTTTTTCATCCACCTGCAGGCCACCGAGAACGGTGAGGTCGATATGGCCGCCACGAATCATAGCGAAGGAATCAGCGGACGAAAAATAGCAGGTGCCTGGGATTTCGGTGACGGTTTCCTTGCCGGCGTTGACGAGGTCGGCGTCAACTTCGGACTCCAGGGGATAGGGGCCGACGCCGAGCATGCCGTTTTCCGATTGCATGACTACATCCATGCCTTCGGGAATGAAGTTGGCAACGAGCGTGGGAACGCCGATGCCGAGATTGACGTAGTAGCCGTCGCGCAGTTCGCGCGCGATGCGCTTGGCAATGCGTTCGCGTTTTTGGTCATCGGTCAGGGGCATAGGAGATTCACAGTCAGCAGTTTACAGTTGAAAGGCAAACCAATTCTGACCGGTCTAAAGACCGGCCACTACACTTTGCGCACGGTGCGCTGCTCGATGCGTTTTTCGAATTGCGCGCCTTGAAATATGGCATCAACATAAATCCCAGGCGTGTGCACGAAATCGGGATCAATCTGCCCAGGCTCGACCAGTTCTTCTACCTCAGCGACAACGAAGTCAGCGGCCGTGGCCATCATAGGATTAAGGTTGCGCGCCGTCTTGCGATAGATGAGATTGCCCCAGCGATCGCCTTTCCACGCTTTGACGAAGGCGAATTCGGCGCGCAAGGCGCGTTCCAGAACGTACATGCGGCCGCCAAATTCGCGCGTCTCCTTGCCTTCAGCCACCACCGTGCCGAAGCCGGTGGGAGTGTAAAACGCAGGAATGCCCGCGCCGCCCGCGCGCAAGCGTTCGGAGAGCGTCCCCTGAGGATTCAATTCCACTTCGAGTTCGCCGCTGAGCGCGAGCTGCTCGAATTGCTTATTTCCCCCGATGTAGGTGGAGATCATCTTCTTGACCTGACGGCTTTGCAGCAGAACGCCGACGCCGCAGTCTTCCACGCCGCCGTTGTTGCTGACGATGGTAAGGTTCCGGGTGCCTTTGCGGCGCACCGCGGCGATAAGGTTCTCGGGAATGCCGCAGAGGCCGAAGCCGCCGATAAGGATGGTCATGCCATCACGAAGATCTGCAATGGCGTCGTCCGGGGATGCGATGCGCTTGTCCACTTCTCACCTTCTCTGCGACGAGTGAAGGCACCGCCAAAAGTCTACTCCATTCGCCAAGAATTCAGAATGGGGAACCCGTCCGCAAAAGTGAATCCACACGCATAGTGCATCGCTTTTCACTCTGCGACCTTGAGGCCGCATTCCGCGCGGTGTTAACTTTGGTCTTGCGGAAACAACCGTTTTGTTCGTCGGCCCTAGTTATTGGGCGCCCGGGGAGGTGGCTATGAAAGTAGCCTATCTTGATATCGAAACGAACTACGTCGGGCAATTCAAGAGCGACGACGACCGGTTTTTCCGCGACTCCAGGAATCACTTGATCACGGTTCTCGGTGTCAGGCTTCTGGACAATGACGGCGATGTGTTCGTGCAGCTCTTCGATAAAGAGGTTACGAGAGCGAACTTGGCCAAAGCTCTCGAGGGCACTACGAAAATCGTGACCTATAACGGGCGCTCCATTCCCGATCCCATCAAGCAAAGAGTGGGGTTCGACTTTCCCGTCATTGCCGCGCAATTGGGCATTGTTTTGGACAAGGAGTATCAACATCTCGATCTCTGCCCGGAATGCTGGAAGCGCAACTTGTATGGCGGCCTGAAAAAGGTAGAGCAAAGGCTGGGGCTTTGGCGGAAATTCCCGGACCGGGAAGGCGCCTGGTCCATGGAAGCATTCCGCGCTTATGTGAAAACGGGCGACGAAAAATTGCGAAACGAGTTGCTCGCCTATAACCGCGAAGACGTCTTCATGCTGCGTGAACTGGAGCTTAAACTTGCGAAGCTCTAGCGCGATACCACAGGGCGGCTGCGGTTACAGGCTGCGGAGGAGTTTGTACAGTTCGTTGGCGGCGTCGAAATCGGCTTCAAGTTCGCGGGAGCCGAGGCGTTCGCGGAGATCGTCGAGGCGGCGCGCGAAAAGATCGAGCGCGACGGAGAGCACTTCGCGATTGGTGAGCACAATATCGCGCCAAGTGCTGTACGGGCTGCCCGCAAGGCGCAGCGAATCGCGCAGGCCCGGCCCCGCCAGTGTGATGGGCAGACCGTTTTCGTCGAGGCGATCGTAGAGAAACGACGCCAGCGCCACAGCGGCGAGCTGCGGGAGATGCGAGGCGAGGCCGACGGCGTAGTCGTGCTGCTTTGCGCCGAGCCACACCGGGCGCGCACCTATTTTCCCCAAAATTTTCACGAAGGCGACGACGCGCGGATCGCGTATTTCCCCCGTGTCGCTCGTCAGCGCATATGTGGCCCCGCGAAATAAATCCGCGTCGGCGTGCTCGAAGCCGGAAAGTTCACGCCCGGCCATGGGATGCCCGCCAAGGAAGTACGGCCCGCCTTCCTGAGGGAACAATTCCGCAGCGGCCTGTGTGATGCGCTGCTTGGTGCTGGAAGCGTCCGTGACCAGCGCGTGCGACGCCGCGCCCCGCGCAATTTCCGGCAACAAATCGAGCGTGACGCCAATGGGCAACGCGATGTAGATGAGATCGGAGTTGTGCAAGGCGGATTCGAGCGAATCGGAGAAGGCTTCGTCGAGCGCGCCGCTTTTTCGCACCTGCTGCGCCACATCAGCGCGATCCCAGCCGGCGATGTGCGTGTCCGGCGCATATTTGCGCAGTGCAAGGGCAAAGGAGCCGCCGATCAGGCCGGTGCCGAGGATGGTGACGCCCTGGATCAGGTGAGGAGCCATGTCGGGATCAAATTTACAGTGGACAGTTTACAGTTCTCAGTCAAAGAAGGAATAGAAATATTGGCGCAAAGACGCGCGGCACATGGAGAAGGGAAGTACTTTGGCTCTTTGTTGCGTGCGGCGCGGAATCTGGGTAATTCAGCCATGTGGCTCAGTCCAGGCGGCGGCCGACGGCGGGTGCGATGATGCGAAGTTCGCCTATGAGCTGCGCAAAGTTTGCGGGATAGAGCGACTGCGCGCCATCGGAGAGCGCACGGTCGGGGTCGTTGTGCACTTCGATGAGCAAGCCATCCGCGCCCGCGGCAATGGCGGCGCGCGCCATCGGCGGAACTTTGTCGCGCCGTCCGGTGCCGTGGGAGGGGTCGGCAAAGATCGGAAGGTGCGACAGCTTCTGAATCACGGGAATCGCGGCGATATCCAGCGTATTGCGCGTGGCCGTCTCAAAGGTGCGAATGCCGCGCTCGCAAAGGACTACGTTGTAGTTTCCGCCGCTCAGGATGTACTCCGCGCTGAGAAGCAATTCTTCGATGGTGGCGGACATGCCGCGCTTCAGCAACACCGGCTTCTGCACTTCGCCGAGGGCGCGCAGCAGAAAATAGTTCTGCATGTTGCGCGCGCCAACCTGGAAGATGTCCACGTACGCGCCCATCATCTGGATTTGCGAAGGGTCCATGATCTCGCTGACGACGAAGAGGTTGAACTTGTCCGCGGCCTCCCGCATCATCTGCAGGCCTTTCTCGCCCAGCCCCTGGAACGCGTAGGGCGAAGTGCGCGGCTTGAAGGCGCCCCCGCGCAGAATCCTGGCGCCCGCTTTGGATACGGATTCCGCAATGGAGAGGATCTGCTCGCGCGATTCAACGGAGCACGGCCCAGCGGCGACAACGATTTCGCTCCCGCCGATTTTCACGCCGCGGCCCAGGTCAATGATCGTGCCATGCGGCTTGAACTGGCGGCTGGCCAGCTTGAACGGCTGCGTGATGCGCACGACCTCGCGCACGCCTTCGAGAAGCTCAAAATCGCGATGATCGAAATCACGATGGACGCCGACGGCGCCAAGAACGGTGTGACTGGCCCCGGTCGAGCGATGCACGTCAAAGCCGCTGGCAATCACGCGGTCAATGACGTGCTGGATCTGCTCGTCGGTGGCTCCTTCATGCATGATGATGACCATGGTGTTAGGCCTCAGTTCCTGTAATTCGGGAGGGAAAATACAAAAATCGCATGCGCGGCGTCATTTTGGCTCCTTGTCGGGAGGTGGATCGCCGTGCATGGCCAGGCGCTCGGCGGAACGCGCTTCGTCAATGATGCGTTCAAAAAGGCGGCGAATCGCGGCATCCGAGAGCGGACCCTTGTTTTCGTTTTCGGCGTTCGCCAGCACTTCGCTTTCGCGATCGGGCTGGTAAAGCGGAATGTTCGATTCTTGCTTGATGCGGCCGATTTCCAGGGCGCAGTGAGAACGTTCGTTGAGCAGTTCGACGAGTTTCTTGTCAATTTCATCGATGCGGCGCCGCCAGTCGGATATGTTCATGTGGTGGCCTCATGGCGGGAGAGGCCGTGGCGCGCGGCTTCTTTGAGCGCGCGAACGCGTACTCGCAATGCTGTGGCGGCGGCTTCGGGCGAAGCGGCCTTCTCAATTTCGGAGACCAGCGCGGAGCCGACCACCGCGGCGTCCGCAAGCCCGCCCAGAACGGAAACGTGGCCCGGCAGCGAAATCCCGAAGCCCACGGCAATGGGGAGTTGCGTGAAGCGGCGCGCTCGCCGAAGGAGAGCGGGCAAATCGTCGGGCAACGCATCCTTTGCGCCGGTCACGCCGGTGCGCGAAATCAGGTACAGAAATCCGGAGGAACACGCGGCGATTTTCACGAGGCGTTCATCCGTGGAAGTGGGCGCGGCCAGAAAGATAGTGTCCAGGTGATGCGCCTGCAAGATGCGGCGATACTCCGCCGATTCTTCCGGCGTGAGATCGGTGACAAGAACGCCGTCGGCGCCGGCTTCCGCGGCTGCGGCCGCAAATTTTTCCAGGCCCATCTGGAGAATGGGATTGAAATAGCCGAAGAGCACCAGCGGCACCTGGCTGGACTGGCGAATTTGTCGGACGACAGCCAGCACGCCGGCAAGGGTCGTGCCGGACTTCAAGGCGCGTTCGGAGGCGCGCTGAATCGTGGGGCCATCGGCCAAGGGATCGCTGAAGGGCACGCCGAGTTCGACGACATCGGCCCCCGCTTCGGCCAACGCCAAAACGTAGTCCCGCGTCGCACTCAACGTGGGATCACCCGCGGTGATGTACGCGACGAGGCCGAGCTCGCCCGTGGCGCGCAGTTCAGCAAAGCGCTTCGCGATGCGAGTTGTAAGAGCGATGGTCATTCTGTGTTTCCCACCGGGCACGGCGTGCACTTACTGGACGAAAGCATATAAAAAGTGGCGCCCAACGAACACGGCTTCAAGGGGATTTCCCAAGCAACCGGGTGTAGGTGTCCATGTCCTTATCGCCGCGGCCGGAGAGATTCATGATGACGAGATCGCTCGGCTTAAACTGCGGCAGGCGCTCGATCAGGCCTGCGAGAGCGTGCGCGGATTCCAGCGCGGGGATGATGCCTTCCGTGAGCGAAAGAAGCTGCGCTGCCTCGAGCGCGGCCTGATCGGAGACCGCGGCGTATTCGGCGCGATGCTGCTCGGCAAGCCAGGCGTGTTCGGGCCCAACAGCGGGATAATCGAGTCCGGCGGAAATGGAATGGGTCCTGGCGATCTGGCCGTCTTCGTTTTGCAGAACGTAGGTGTAGGTGCCCTGCAACACGCCAGGCCGCGCGCCCGTGAATCCTTGATGGGCGGCAAGACGCGCGGCGTGTTCGCCAAGTCCATTGCCGCGGCCGCCAGCTTCAATGCCCACAAGCTTCACATCGGCGTCTTTCAAGAATTCGTAGAACAACCCGATGGAGTTGGAGCCGCCGCCGACGCAGGCGTAGAGATGCGTGGGCAAGCGTTTCTCTGCTTCCAGAATTTGCGCGCGAGCTTCGCGGCCAATCACCGCCTGGAAATCGCGCACCATCGTCGGATAGGGGTGCGCGCCCAGAACCGAGCCCAACAGATAATGCGAAGTGCGCACATTGGTAACCCAATCGCGCATGGCTTCGTTGATGGCGTCCTTCAGCGTGCGGCTGCCGGATTCCACGCCAATCACTTCCGCGCCGAGCATGCGCATGCGCGCGACGTTGAGCGCCTGCCGCGCCATGTCTTCCGTGCCCATGTACACGGTGCATTGCAGTCCGAGATGCGCGCCCACGGTGGCGGAAGCCACGCCATGCTGCCCCGCGCCCGTTTCCGCAATGATGCGCGGCTTGCCCATCCTCACGGCAAGCATTCCCTGCCCGATGGCGTTGTTGATTTTGTGCGCGCCGGTGTGCAGCAGGTCTTCGCGCTTCAGGTAGATGCGCGGGCCGCCGAGTTTCGCGGTGAGGCGCGCAGCAAATTGCAGCGGTGTGGGCCGCCCGGCGAAGTTTTTCAACAAATCCTGGAGCCGCGCTTGAAACGCGGAATCGGCTTTGGCGAGCTCGTACACGCGTTCGAGTTCAAACAGCGGCACCATCAGCGTTTCCGGAACGTAGCGGCCGCCGTAGGAGCCGAAGCGCCCGGGTGTGGTGGCGGGCATGGTGATTTGGGTGCTCATGGGTTGAACGAACATTGTACAGCGAGATGGGATGGGAGCGGAGTTTCGACGGATTCTCAAAGGGTGGCGCGAGGGAAGGCACCCGGGTGCAAAAGCGACGCCTGGTGCGCCTCGGCGATGCTGTCAGGATGCAGCTCGAATGGGGCGCAGCAGTGCTGCGCCCCTACCATGACAAGTCGCGCTGAGCGCGGGCCACCTCGTCGAAGAAGGCGCGGAGTTTGCCGGGATCCTTCTTGCCGGGGCGCGACTCGACGCCGCTGGCCACGTCCACGGCGTAAGGGCGCACGGTGCGAATCGCTTCGGCGACGTTTTCCGGCGTGAGGCCCCCGGCGAGGATGATACGGTGCGAAGCCGCGAGTTTGCGCGCGAGGGACCAGTCAATCGTTCTGCCCGTGCCGCCGAATTGCTCGGGCTTATTCGGATCAGGAGCGGCATCCAGCAAGAATGCGGAAGCCGTGCGGAAACGCGGGAATTCCTTCAGCGAAAAATTCGGGCCGACGTGTAGAACTTTGATCACGGGGATGCGTTTAGCGCAGAAGTCTACGTGGCGGGCGCACTCGTCGCCGTGAAGCTGCACCGCGTCCAGGCGCAAGCTTGCGGCCAGAGCGGTGACGGCGCTGGGCTTCCAATCCACAAAGATGCCCAAGGCGCTGATGAAGGGAGCCAGCTTGCGCCGGATATCCCAGGCATCAGCTGGAGAAACCGCGCGCGGGCTCTTCTCGTAAAAATTGAAGCCCAGGGCGTGCGCGCCGAGTTCGCTGGCCAGGCGTGCATCGGCCGGATTGGTGATGCCGCAGATTTTGACGCGGACCATATGGAATAGTGTACGCGAAGTGGGGCGGGGGAAGGCACCGTGAGGACAATCTGGCGGCGGGTCCGTTTCCGGTTCGCCGAAGCCGGTAGCCTCACACCTGCAGAACGTCGCCTTCGCGCGCGACCATCTCATAGAGGACTGGGTTGACAAAAAAACCGAGCAGCAATCGCGAAAGCAGCCCCGCGACGACCACGATGGCAAATGGCTTCTGGGTGTCGCTGCCCACACCGGTAGACATCGCGGCGGGGAGAAGCCCCAGGCATGCCACCAGAGCGGTCATCATGATGGGTCGCAGGCGGAGGAGCGAGGCTGCCTGCGTGGCTTCGCGTATGCTCTTCCCCTCCAGGCGCAGTTTGTTAATGTAACTCACAAGAATGACCGCGGTTTCAACGGACACGCCGAGCAAGGCGAGCAGGCCCAAGGCGCTAGAGACACTGAAAGGCGTGTGGGTGAGCTTCAGGGCAATCAGAGCGCCAACCGGTTCGGTGATGAGCACGCCGAAGGCGATGGTGACCGGGAATTTGAAGTTGCCGTAGAGTGCGAAAAGGATCAGAAAGATGAGCAGCACAGCGAGCGGGCCAATGACGTAGAGCTGCGCCTTGGCATCCAGCAATTCGCTGTATTCGCCGCCCCAATCCAGGCGGTACCCTTCCGGAAGGCTGACGCTTTTGGCGATGTTTCTCTGGCCCTCGTGGACGAGGCCTTCGAGGTTGCGCCCTTCAATCGAATACTGGATGCCGATGTAGCGCGAGTTGTTCTCGCGATAGATGAAGGAGGCGCCGGTGGATTCCTTGATGGAAGCGAGTTCGGAAAGAGGAATCTGTTGGCCCGCGGGAGCAGGGACGAGGAGATTTCCGATTTCCCGTGCATCGGAGCGGAACTTCGGATCCATGCGCACCACGAGATCAAAGAGTTTTTCTCCCTGAATTACCTGGGTGGCGGCCTGGCCGCCGACGGCGGCTTGCACGACGGCCTCGACGTCAGCGACATTGATGCCATAGCGCGCAATTTTTGCGCGATCGGCGTCGATGATCAGGCTGGGCTGGCCAAGTTCGCGGACCACCGTGAGTTCGGTGAAGCCTGGCGTCTTGTCGAGGACATTCTTAATTTCAACGGCCTTTTTCTCGAGAACATCGAGGTCCGGCCCGAAGATCTTCACGGCGAGCGCCGATTTAAGGCCCGTAAGGGCTTCGTCGACGGCGTCCTCGGCAGGCTGCGTGAAATTGAAAATCACCCCAGGATAGGAGTCGAGTTTCTTTTGCAGGTCCGCGATGAGTTGTTCCTTGGTGCGCACCGATGTCTGCGACCATGAATTGTCCTTGTACGGCTTGAGGCCAACATAAAATTCGCAGTTAAAAAAACCTGTGGGGTCCGTGCCGTCGTCGGGCCGCCCAAGCTCCGAGCCCGTTACCGTAACCATGGGATATTGGATGAGCAGATCGCGGACCTGCGGCGCAAATTTAGCAGCTTCTTCAAACGAGATCGTGTAAGGCAACGTGGCGCGGACCCAGACGGCGCCTTCATCCAGATGAGGCAAGAACTCTCCGCCGATCAGTGGAATGAGCAGGAGGGTAGCGCCGAAAATCAGCAGTGAGGCAACGATGGTCGTTCCCGGGTGATTCAAGCACCACTCCAGTTGGCCGGCGTACTTGTCGCGAGTCCAATTGAAGATGCGGTTCTGCTTTTCCTTGACACCACCCTTGAACCAGTAGGAAGCAAGCACGGGAACGACCGTGAGCGTGAGAATGAGTGCGCCGAGCAGCGCAAAACCCATGGTGTCGGCCATCGGATGGAATAGTTTTCCGGCCGGCCCCTTGAGGGCATAGATGGGCAAGTAGCCGGCAATAATGACGGCCACGGAATAAAAAATGGGGCGATCGACATCGCGAGCAGCCGCCAGAATGACGTCGCTCAGTTTGTATTCGGTGCCGTAGCGCAGACCAAGTTCGCGGTAGATGTTCTCCACCATGACGATGGTGCCGTCAATGATGATGCCGAAATCAATGGCACCAATGGAGAGAAGATTGGCGGCTTCGCCGGTCAAGTGGAGAAAGATGAAAGCGAAGAGGAGAGCGAGGGGGATGGTAAGCGCGGTGATGACCGCGGCGCGGAAACTGACCAGGAAGAAAATCAGGACGAGGAAGACAAGGACCATGCCGCGAAGAAGATTGCCCTCGACGGTGTCCGTGGTGACACGAACAAGGTCGCTGCGGTCGTAGAACGGGCGAACTTTCACGTCGGGCGGCAGGAGGGTCTTGTTGATCTCCTCGGTTTTCTTCTCTACGCCCCGGAGGACGTTTTGTGTTTGCTCGCCACGGCGCATCAAGATGACGCCTTCCACGGCGTCGTCGTCATTCTTCTGCTTGGTCTGAAAGCCAAAGATACCGAGGCGCGGGGCGTGGCCGATCACCACGCGGCCGATGTCCTTGATGCGAACGGGCACGCCGTTCAAGCTGGCGACAACGATCTCGCCGATGTCCTCCGTGGTTTTAACGAGGCCCAAGCCGCGCACGTAGTAGAACTGTCCGCCTTGCGTGTAGAAGCCGCCGCCGGTGTTGGCATTGTTGGCGTTGAGCGCTGCAACCACCTGCACGACCGGAAGGTGATAGTTGTAGAGCTTCACGGGATCCAGAAGGACGTGATACTCCATCGTGGGCCCGCCAAAACCGGAATCGTCGGCGACGCCCGGCACGCTCTTGTAGGCACGCTCGATGTTCCATATCTCGTAAGTATGCAATTCCATCGGAGAGCGATCGGGACTCTCGATGACGTAGCGATAGACGAGGCCGCTGGGGCTGAAGAGCGGGGCCATGCTCGGCGCGACACCCTGCGGCAGCGTGGCGTCGCTGATGCGTTGGAACACAACCTGGCGCGCGAAATAAGAATCCACGCCTTCGTCGAACGTCAAGATAACGTCCGACAGCCCATACAGCGAGATGGAGCGCATGACGTGGAGGCGCGGCGAGCCGTTCATGGCCAGCTCAAGCGGGAGCGTGGTAAGTCGCTCGACTTCTTCGGCCGCGTGGCCGGGCCACTGCGTGATCAACTCCACCATCGGCGGCGACAGATCCGGGTAGGCGTCCACGGGCATTTGCTGGAACGACCAGGTGCCAACCACGATAACCAAAACCGTCAGCATGAGCACCAGGAAGCGCTGCTGAAGAGCGAGTTGGACGATGCGATGAATCACCGGATGTCTCCGAAGCGCTCCTCTTAATGTTGCAGGGAATTCTTGAATTGCAGGAACAGGCCGCCGTCGCCGACGACGCGTTCGCCCTCTTTCAAGCCGCTGGTGATCTGCGTGCGGCCTTTGCTGTTGCTCCCGAGCGTGACCAGGCGCCGCGCAAACTGGTTTGCATTCGTCTGCACATACACAAAGGGCTGGTTTTCGGTGTCGCGCAGAACGGCGGCGTCGGGAACCGTGATGGCGTCGGGAATGGAGCCAGCGCCGACGAGCGCGGTCACGAACATGTCCCGCTTCAATTTCTTCCCGGGATTCTGGGTCACGATGCGCGCTTGCAAGGTTCGCGTGGTGGGATCCAGCGCGGGGGCAAAATAGGAAATCTTCCCGTGAAAGAGGTCGGGATAGGATTCGGTGTTGATTTCGACGAGGTCGCCAATGTGCACGAACGGCAGATCACTCTGGTAAACATTCACGAGGACCCAAACGGTGTTGGTGTTGGAGATGGTGAAACACTGCGTCACGCCACCCTGGAGCAACTGTCCGGGACCCACGAGCCGCTCAACAATCTCACCGGTGACCGGAGCAGGAACCGGAATTTGTGCCGTGGATTGCACGGACTGCTTAATCACGGATTCCGGATCCTTCAGGCCCAGCGCCCGTAGGGCGTCCGCGGAGGATTCCATGTCCGCGTGAGCCTGTGTGCGATTGGATTCCGCCTGTTGGAGATCGGCCTCCGCGATGGCGCCGTGGGCGTAGAGATCTTGTGCCCGCGCAAGGAACTTGTCCGCGAGGGCGTAGGAATCCTTGGCTTTGATGTAGGCGGAACGGGCCGCGGAATAGTCCGGGCTGGTAACCGTGAGGAGAGGCTGGCCGGCCTGCACGAATTGGCCGGGGGCCACCAGGATTTCATGGACCGGTCCGCCAATCGCCGCGAAAACCGGGGTGGTTGCAAATGCGTCGTACGCCACCGCGCCCGTCAGGCGCAGCGTGCGTGGAAGAGGTCCCTTTTCCGCGGCCACGATCTGGATGTGAGGCATCTGTTCTTTCGGAACGCTGAAGAGTTCGGCCGTGTCTGCCTTCGATTCGGAAGACGTGAACGAAGTCATCTTGGATTCCGATTCGCCGCGACCCGAGCCGCAACCCGAGAGAGAAAGGCTGAGGGGCGCGGCGATGGCCACGATGGCGACGTTGGCCACTAGGGCTTGGAAGTTCATGCGTGTTTTTGTGCAATGCTTCATATCAGATTCCTCGTACCCACGGCCTGGCGCATCTGTTCGAGCGCAAGCATGTAGTTCGCGAGCGCCTGGCGGTAGGCAAGCTGGTTGGCCCGGTAGGTTCGTTCGGAGTCCAGATAATCAAGCAGACTGGCGGCGCCTTTGCGGTAGGCGTATTCACTGATGTCGCGCGATTGTTTGGCCTGATCGACGTAGCCACCCTGATAGAGCTGAATGATCTCATCATTGGTGTGGAGATTTTCGTAGGCCTGGACCACGTCGGTGGAAACCTGCTGCGTGGTTTCGCTGGCCTGCTCTTGCGCCTGGGTGATGGCGTAGCGTGCGCGCGTGATTTCGCCCTGATTGCGATTGAAAATGGGGAGGGGCATGTTGTAGTAAAAGGCGCCGGTATTCAGGCCTGCCGTGTGGGTGTAATTGAAAGTGCCGGTGATGTCCATCTTGCCGTTGGCCTGCTGCAAGGCCAACTGGCTTTCCGCGGCGGCCACGGCTTGCTGCGCCGCCCGGAGATCAGGCCGATTGATGGCCGCCAGGGATTTCAGTTCATTCAGGTTGGCGTGGACCGGTTGGTAGTCGAGTGTGCCTTGTACGTCGTAATCATCGGGAACGGACTCAAAACCGAGCAATTGGCGCAGAGCCGCCAGGCTTTGCAGCTTGGCCAGTTTGGCGGCGGAAACGTCGCTTTGGAATTGCAGCAACTGGAGCTTGATCTTCAGAAAATCGCCTTCGCTCAGGTCGCCGACGCGAAATCGCTCTTTGCTGATGTCCACGGTCTTCTGGAAGCTTTCGAGGTCCTGCTGCGCGAATTCCAGGGTCGATTCCGCCAGCAGGACATCAATGAATTGCTGGCCGACGTTGAAGACGAGTTGACGCTCGCTGTCGGAGACTTGCGAGCGCACCACGGTGGACTGATCCTGCGCGGCCTTAAGACGGTGTTGGCGTTTCTTGCCGCGCTCGAACAGATAGCCCACGCCGGCATCGAATTGCGCCTGCTGGTCGATGTAGTCCGAGCTGAACTGGTTGGGTTGGAATATCGGAAGGAACTGGGCATCGAGACCTAGGGTTGGATTGGGGCGAAGGTTGGCAGTGACTTCTTCCGCCAGGCTCTGCTGGATGGTCGAGCGCAGCGCCTGCAACGCATGGTTATGCTGGAGGGCCATGCGAATGGCGTCGTCCAGCGTGACCCGAGCCGAGGCAGATTGCGTTGCGCTGGCCTGCGGCGGCGTGTTCACCGGAGTGGGCGCAGCACCTTGCTGGCCCGCTGCGAACACCGGCGAGACCAATAATGTCGCAGCCAAAACCATTCCTTTCCTCAAGTGATGACTCCTCGTGCGTCCCTGTCAGAGGGCCGCGCAACAATTGGGTTTGGAAATGAAGGGTGAAAAGCGACGCGTTAAACGGCGGGAGGCGCTCGCGGCGCCACGTTGCGGAAAACGACCTGAGGAACGGCCGCCATCACACTGGGGACGACCATCTGGTTGATGGCCGGCGCCATCGCCATGATCAGCGAAGGAGTGGCGATAGCCATTCCTGCTGTGGTGCAGATCGGGCAGAAGTGCGAATCCGTTGTGCTGGAGTTCAGGTCCGCGCAGCAATGCAATTGCGCCCCGAGAAAAACGACCCCGAGGAGTATAGCCAGGAAGTAAACTTGCTTTGTTTTGCAACGCGTCAAGCTGGTGTTTTCTCTTTGATCTAGGAAACAAAAGAATAGTACACCCGTCTCGCCTGTTCGCGACACTTTGAGACGATCTTCAATGAAAGCACTGCCAAGGGGTTGCCAACAGCACCAGCACTGCCCGCAGTAGTCCTAAATTTCATTGCCATCCACCGAAACGACGGCGAATTCCTTCTCAGTTTCCGGCTTGCGCGGGCATATCATCTTCTGCCAAAGACGGCTACTGAGGCGGGGGAGTGAGGAGTTGCGTGAGGGCGGCGGCGGGATCGGGGGCGAGCATGAGGTGCTCGCCAATGAGGAAGGCGTCAAAGCCGGCGGCGCGGAGTTTCTGCAAGTCGCCGTGGGTGCGCAGGCCGGATTCGCTGACGGCAATGCACTCGTCCGGGATGTGTGCAATCAGTTCGTAGGATGTTTGCATGCGCACGGCGAGGGTTTTCAGGTCGCGATTGTTTACGCCCACGATGCGCGCACCGGCTGCCATTGCGCGGGTGACTTCTTCGAGCGTGTGGACCTCCACGAGGGGTTCCATGCCGAGTTCGCGGCCAAGGGCGATCAATTCCTGCAACTGAATATCCCCAAGAGCGGCCACAATCAGAAGAAAGCTGTCGGCATCATTGGCGCGTGTTTCCCACACTTGCCAGCGATCAAAGATGAAATCCTTGCGGAGCACAGGCAGGGCGACGCTTTTTCGGGCATCGCGCATGTTTTTCAACGAACCGTGGAAGAACTCTTCTTCGGTGAGGACGGAAAGAGCGGCAGCGCCCGCATCTTCGAGCGATTGCGCCAGGGCGGGGGCGTCGAAGGGATCGCGAAGAACGCCGCTCGAAGGCGAAGCGGGTTTCAATTCCGCCACCACGGTGATGGCATCGCGGGAGAGCGCGGCGGCGAAATCGCGCACGGGCGGCGCGGCCTGCACGCCATACTTCAGGACGGTTTCCGGCAAGACGCGCTTGCGGTGCTCGACCCAGGCGCGGCGGGATTCCAGGATGCGGTCCAGCACGGTTCCAGTGTTGGCGTGGGCAGACATAGGCATAAGTTTGTATGCTAGGGAGACAGCGAGAGCGTGTCAAATGCGAGTTTGCGAGGTCGGCGACTCGCGGCGGGCGCTGGGAACGAGTAACTTTGCGGCGCCAGAGGGAAAAGGATCAATCCATGGGATATAGCGAGAAATACAAAGCGTTGCTGGAAGCGATTGCGGAGGAGGCGGACGCGATTGCGGGCCGGTATTTTCGCGCGGCGGAAATGCGCGTGGAGCGAAAGATGGACGGCACGGCGGTAACGCAGGCGGACAAGGAGGTGGAAGCGATGGCGCGCGCCAAGGTGGCGAAGAGCGGTCTGCCGCTGGATGTGTTGGGCGAAGAGATGGGCGGTGAAAGCGCGAAGGCGCCGGCGCAAAACGGGCGCGCGCGCATGATCATTGATCCGATTGACGGCACGGAGGAATTCTCGCGCGGTATTCCCACGTTTGGGACGCTGATGGGGATTGAGGAGAACGGGGAGATCGTGGCAGGGATGGCGTCGGCGCCGGAGCTTAGCCGGGGGACGCGCTGGTGGGCGTATCGCGGCGAGGGCGCTTATCGCAACGGGCATCGCATCCGAGTTTCCAAGGTGACGCGGCTCGCGGACGCGATGGTGTTCACGACAGGTACGGGACCGAGCAAAGATATGGAGGTGCGCGCGATGATACGCCGCCTGGCGGATGCGGCGCGCAGCAGCCGTTCGATGGGCGGCTTCTGGCAGCACATGCTGGTGGCCGAAGGCGCGGTAGATGCAGCGCTGGACTGGGTCTCCAAGCCGTGGGACCTGGCGCCGATCGGGATCATCGTGGAAGAGGCAGGCGGAAAGGCGACGACGATTGAGGGCGAGCGCAGCATCTATAAAGGACGATTCGTCAGTACGAATGGTTTGCTGCACGAAGAGGTGTTGAAGATATTCCGGCGAGGCGCGAGATGATTCGCGTGAAACGTGTCTATGAAAAGCCCGCGAAAGAAGATGGCTTTCGTTTGCTGGTGGACCGCTTGTGGCCGCGTGGTATGACGAAAGAACGCGCCCGCGTGGATCTGTGGATGAAGGAGATTGCGCCGAGCGATGCACTGCGGAAATGGTTCGGGCACGACCCGGAGAAATGGGGAGAGTTCGTGAAACGCTACCGCAGCGAACTGGCAAAGAAAAAGGATCTGCTCGCCGAAGTGAAGCGGCTGGAGGGCGAACACGGCACGGTAACGCTGCTGTATGGCCGGAACGATGCGAAGCAGAACCAAGCGGTGCTGATCGCGGCAGCTCTCAAAGGGCGCAAGTGAAGCGCGAAGCGGCCCTGCGCGTGGTCGCGGAGGAAGTCTGTTCCTGCCGCAAGTGCCCGCGGCTGGTGAAATACCGGGAAAAGGTGGCGCGCGAGAAGCGGCGGGCGTACCGCGAGTGGGAATATTGGGGACGCGGCGTGCCGGGGTTCGGCGATCCCGACGCGCGATTATTCATCCTGGGACTGGCTCCGGCAGCGCATGGAGCGAATCGCACGGGGCGCATATTTACGGGCGACCGTTCCGGCGATTTCTTGTACAAGGCGCTGTACCAGGCGGGATTCGCGAATCAGCCGACTTCACAGAATCGCGAGGATGGATTGCGGCTGCGGAATGTTTACATTGCCGCCGCCGTGCGCTGTGCGCCGCCTGCCAACAAACCACTGCCGCGCGAAATTTTGACTTGCCGTGGCTATCTGCGGCGTGAACTGGAAATTCTGCGGCCCCCGGCTGTGCTGGCGCTGGGGAAAATCGCGTGGGATGCGTATCTGGAAATCCTTAAGCAGGATGGCAAGATCAGTTCGCGCGCGGCTTACAAATTCGCGCACGGCGCGGATGTGGAAATTGCGGCGGGCTTGCCGCGGCTTTTCGGGGTGTACCACCCCAGCCAGCAGAATACGCAGACGGGCCGCGTCACGCAAGCGATGTACGCGGTCGTGCTGCGGCGGATTAAAAAGTTCCTTGTGAGGGCGCCGCGCGCCGCAGGTTAGCGGACATGATTGCGATGTGTTCAAGCTTGGGCGCGCTGGGGCTTGGGTGGCGATTGGACGGTGGCGGGTTGCGGCTGGGGCCAGTACTTTGCGGCGAGGCGCCACAGCAGGAGAACCGCGAGGATGGCGGCGTAGGTGAGCGGGCGGAGCACAGCGGATTTCACCAGCCAATAGTAATGAATCACGCCACAGATGGCGCTGATGTAGATGAGGCGGTGCAGTTGTTGCCAGCGACGGCCGCCGAGGCGGCGGATCCAGCCGGTGGTTGAAGTGATGGCAAGGGGAATTAGCAGGAGGAACGCGGTGAAGCCGACAGTGATGTAACGGCGCTTGGCGACGTCCTTCCACATTTCCGCAAGATCGAAAAATTTGTCCAGCCAGATGTAGGTGGTGAAGTGCAGGCAGGCGTAGAAAAACGCAAATAGGCCGAGCATGCGGCGGAAGCGGATCAGGTCGGGGAGGCGCAGGATCTTGCGCAGCGGCGTGATGGCCAGAGTGAGCAGAAGGAAACGCAACGTCCAGTCGCCGGTGGCGTGGGTGATGAACTCGATGGGATTGGCGGAGAGATCGTTGTGCAAGGCCCGCCAGCCCAATGAGGCGAGCGGCATTAGGCACAGAAGAAAGACAACTACCTTGGTCCATTTGCTGGTGAGGAATTTGCGCATGGGCAGGATGGAAGCTCAGTAGCTCTTGCGCAGGTCCATGCCGTTATACATGCTGGCAACCTGATCGCCATAGCCATTGAACATCAGGGTTTCGCGCTTGAAGAATTCGCCGAGGCGGCGTTCCTTGGCCTGGCTCCAGCGCGGGTGATCGACCTTGGGATTCACGTTGGCGTAGAAGCCGTATTCATTCGAGGCCATGCGGTTCCAAGTGGTGGGGGGCTGCTTTTCGGTGAAGCGGATTTTCACCAGTGATTTGGCGCTCTTGAAACCGTATTTCCAGGGCAGAACCATGCGCACGGGCGCGCCATCCTGATTGGGGAGCGATTCGCCGTACATACCGACGCACAAGAGGGCGAGCGGGTTCATGGCTTCATCGAGGCGGAGGCCCTCGACATAGGGGAAATCGATGCCGGCATACTTGCCCCAGGGCATTTGCCTGGGATCGTAATAGCTTTCAAAGGCGACATACTTGGCTTTTGGCGTGGGCTCGACGGCCTTGGCCAGCGCGCTGAAGGAATAGCCGATCCAGGGGACGACGATGGACCAAGCTTCCACGCAACGATGGCGGTAGATGCGCTCCTCAAGGGGAGCGAGCTTGAGAATTTCATCAAGGGTGAACTTGCGCGGGGTTTTCACTTCGCCTTCGACGGAAACGGTCCAGGGCGAGGTCTGGAATTTCTGCGCGTTTTTGGAGGGATCGGCTTTGTCGGTGCCGAATTCGTAGAAATTGTTGTAGTGGGTGACGTCGTTGTAGGTGTTCTGCTTTTCCGTGGTGCTGAAGGGACTCTTGATCAGGCCGTCGAATTTCGTGGCGGCGAATACCGAAGTGCGCGTGTAGGCCATGTCCCAAAGGCGCGTGCCGGCCAACGCGGCGGCCCCGGCGATGCCCATGCCGCGGAGGAATTTGCGGCGGTCGAGATAGAGAGATTTGGGGGTGACATCGGCGTAGGTCAAATCGGGCGCCTTGCGGATGAGCATGATGGTGTGTTTCCTCCAAGCCTGTGATTCCGGCCAACAGCGGCAGTGAACATGGTACGCCAGGTCGTTCCTGTTGGATGCAGGAAGTGTGCTCTCCAACCATTGTGCACGAGCTAGTGTGCCAGGGACGCCAGGTACTTGGTATATGAGGCGAGAAAGACGAGGAGGTTACGAGCTATTTGCGATCGGCGAGTTGGCAGGGAGGCTGCCAGTCTTTGCGGACACTGTGCAGGGGGAGGCAGGCAGGCGGCTGCAGGAAGGCATCGGCCTTGGATGCACATCTCTTTATAAATAAAATGGTTAGAAAGGAGGCAAACTCAGGCGTGTGGCCCCAGGACTGCAATTGAGACTATGCCCGCCGCAGGAGGGGGAGTTTGCCATGAAAGAACTCGTGAGGAACTTGGTGGTGTTGGGTGCCATGGCTGGGGGGTTGTGGATGCCCGGTACGGTGCTTGCGCAGGAGCAGCGTGAGCCGACGGCGACGGAGGCACAAGAGGCCGTGAAGCCTCCCGAGGGACGCGTTGCCGATGGGGAGCGGCACGGGTTGCCGCTGGAGGCGTATGGCGTGGTGCCGGGGACGCGATTCCTGGTGAAGCTGGAGGAGGAGATGACGACGCGGGCGGCGCGGCAGAATCAGGCGTTTCGCGTGCGCACGCTGGAGCCGCTGGAGGCGGGGCAGGGCATCTATCTGCCGGCTGGAGCGGTGATCACGGGGCACATTAGCCGCGTGGAGCCGGCGGGGCTAACGGGGCGGGCAAAGCTCTGGCTGACGTTTGACGAGATCCACACGCGATTTGGGAAGCTGCCGATCGTGGCCGATGTGGTGGCTGTGCCGGGGGATCACAGCATCAAGCCGGGAGCGGAGCAGGAGGGCGTGATCGAGGGGCGCGGCGGTTCGCAGAAGGATGCAGGACAGGCGGCGGCGACTGGCGCTGCTGTGGGCGCGCTCAAGGGCGTGAAGGACAAGAACGCGAAAGAGGGAGCCCAGGCCGCAGCGCTGTGCGCGCTGGAGGCTTACCTGGCAGAAGCGGGGCGCGGGCAGGAGCTGGATCTGCCCAAGGGCGCGAAGCTGGAGTTGGAGTTGGGACGAGCTTTGTATTTGGTCAAGGAGTGAAAGAGTCTAAGAGTGGAAGAGTGAAAGAGTGAAAGAGTGAAAGAGTGAAAGAGTGTGAAGAGACGGAGATCGTTGGGGGCGGTGAATGGGGATGACCCTTCCCCCCTGCTTCTTAAAAGTGGTGATTCTAAAGGAAGATAAAGCCTTTCTTTTCTATCAGATTTGAAAGTGTTGATTCTAATAGGGGCTGGTTGAGGCAGTTCAGGAAGGCGAGTTTGGATGAATTGGACCGCTGGGACTGGATCGGTGGAACGGCTTTGACCCTGGCCAGTGGTTGCGATGCGGTTGGCTCTAAACCCGCGCTCCAGAAAACTGAGCGCGCAAAAGGTGTGCACCCTTTGAAGGAACAAACCCCAAAGGACGCGGCACCCAACTTCCGTCCAAACGGACCGCGTGTTGGCCACCCGCCATTTGACACCAAAAGGTGAGGAAGGGTGGGAGCCCTGACAGAGTACAGTCGCCTTCGTTAACTTTGTTAATGATTGCTTCGGGAGTAGAGCCACACAGAATGTTCTTTATAGTGCAAGGATCAAGGATCACCATTCGTCTTTTTTGTCGGATAGAGGCAGGATGATTGGAGGAATGTACATCCGTGCGCTTATGTCCGTCACGAATTCCCGGAAATAGGGCCAGATAATAAGGCGAATCTCTGATTCACAGAACTTCTTTACATATTCCTTTGGCGCCGTCTTGGCATATACACGAACATCAAACGTAGCAACGATTTTTATCACATTCGCTTTTGACTTTTCCTGCGTCATGACCACTTCCAGCCGTGCGCGAGCGTTGAAGTAATTGCCCTTAATCCCGGTCGGCTCGGACGTAAATTTGTACGCGACGCTCTTTTCTTCGTCCTTCCAATATGCGTCACGATCGATTTCGCAAGTGGCGTCTTTGAGATTGATCGTGTGCAGGTGCAACGATTCAATGAACGATGTGTACGTGAGTGTCGACTTAGATCGTTTTTCTGTCATGGTTGGCATAATCACCTAAGAAGATATTGCTCTTTGGTTTGAACTGGAACTTTGAATCTGAACTTGGATGCGGAGGCTGGCTTGCGCATGTGCACAACAAAATCGATGTCTCCGGGCAATGTCCCCCCCATTGAAACAGTCTTATGATGTTCCGTTTGCTGCCAACGCACCCAAGAATTTTGCCAGAGGCTTTGACGCGTGCTCAAGAGTGATCGAATGATGTTGAGCGGCTGTCCTTGCGAAAGCAAGTGAGAAGCATAGTGATTTAAGCTTACACCTTGCTTTCGCGCCTCGTGCGCTAGAGAGCGATGTAGTAGTTTTGGAATGCGCAGTACGAATCTGCCACTAAACTCGTCTTCATCTGTCGGCTCCGGGACCTCAAGATCGGCTTTATACTGCCCTTCAATCCACAATTCTTTTGTCTTCTGCACATTTTCTACAGCCTCAGTGATCGTCGCGCCGAAACTGTTACAACCGGGCAAATCAGGGATAGACGCAACCCATGCGCCATCATCCTCCACTATCTCCATCGGGTATTTTAGGTTCAGGAAGTGTTCCAGAGGCTTCCTGGTCGGCGGTAGGGCATTCATTGTCGTTCTCCTTTTCCGATTCAGTTTCCTGATCGTCTGGGACGCTCGCTTCGATAAAAGTTAGAACGTCCTCGATCCCTTGAATTGCACGGTTCGCGAATATGGGAGGTATATGTTCCCTCGAACCGTGTTCCTTTTCTAGGCTGATCGGATACACCCCCGGCACCCCAAAATTATAGACGTACTTGCTCCCACTTCTGTTCTCGCCAAACTTCGGAAATAAGTGCCCATATTCTTTAACAATCTTCTTTATGATCGGCTCAAAATCCGAAAAATGTTTGTGTTTCTGCTCTCGGATATCCGCCAATCTCCTGCGCAGTCTTTTGAGCATGGAAATAGCACTGAGCCCTCATCGAGTTTATAGTACTACATATAGTATCACAGTCCATCACCGTTTCCAGACAAACCGCCTATTAGTAATGGAGAGCAGGTCGCCAAGGATTTGGTGGATCTATTGATTGTGAAGGGTTTAGAGCAATTCGGCGGGGGTCGGCTGGCCCGAATTAGGGAAACGGGGTGCGGATTCGAGGTTGGGGCATAAAATAGAAAAAGCCGGGCGGGGCCCGGCGGGTGGCGCAAGTATTTACGAGGGAGAGTATAGTCCATTAGGAAGGACTTGTCAAGATAATAATTTGTTGGAGGGCGGATTTTTCGCGCGAGGAGCGGGAGAAGGGGAAGGGAGGAGGCGCACTAGGTGAGGGGCAGGAGATTGTGACGCACCTCCGGCGCTATTGATTGCGGTTGCTAAGGGCCCCAGCCCTGACGGGCTGGGCTAACGTATGGCGCGCCTCCGGCGCTGGACCCACGCATGAAGAACTGCAACCCCAAGAGGGCACCGCGTGCCGTGCCCCTACACGGACAAGGAGAAACCCGAGAGCGGAGACAGGGACAAGCCCAAGAGTGAACCGATCTGAAGGTCGGCCACTACAAAAGAGTGCAGGAAAAAGCAGATCCCTCGCTCCGCTCGGGATGACAGAAGGCGGGCAGACGGTGGCGGGGAATTGCGATGGCGGGCTTGGCAAGGGAGGAGGGGCTTGTTAGAGTCGAATCGCCCACCCGAAGTTGCTCCATTCGTGGTATTTATTCAGACGAGGCGAAGCCGCATGGCAGACGAGACACGAGCCGTACGCACGGTAGAGACCGGAGAACACAAAGATCGCGTGCTGATTGTCGAGGACGAGGACAACGCGCGGAAGGGCTACGAGCAACTGCTGCAGCGGTGGGGCTACGAAGTGCTGGGTGTGGCGAGCGCGGAAGAAGCGCTGGCGAAATTCTCCAACTTTCAGCCGGATACGGTGATTGCCGACGTGGAATTGCCGGGGATGAACGGGCTGGATCTGCTGAAACAACTAGGAGACGAGTTGCTGGATGTGCCGGCGATCATCATTACCGGTAAGGGAAGCGAGGAGCGCGCGGTTGCGGCGATTGAGTCCGGCGCGTTCTGGTACATCGAGAAGCCGCTGAAGGGGCCGGTACTGCGGGCGCTGCTGGACCGCGCGTTGAGCAAGGCGCACGACGCGCAGAACCTGCTGGTATTGCAGAGGCAATTGCGCGAGGCGGGGCGGCTGGGGGAACTGGTGGGTGGAACGAAGCCGATGCAGGACGTGATGCGGGTGATCGAAATGGCGGCGCCGAGTTCGGCTTCGGTGTTGATCACGGGTGAAACGGGGTCCGGGAAGGAAGTTGTGGCACGCACCATCCATAAGCTGTCGCAGCGGGCGGGCGGGCCGTTTGTGGCCATCAACTGTTCGGCGATACCCGAAACGCTGATGGAGAGCGAAATTTTCGGGCATGAGCGTGGCGCATTCACGGGCGCGGCGGAACGGCGGATTGGCTGCTTCGAGCTGGCGGATGGCGGCACGCTGCTGCTGGACGAAATCGGGGAGATGCCCGCGCCGACGCAGACGAAACTGCTGCGCGTGCTGGAAGACCGCAAGGTGCGAAGGCTGGGAAGCAAGGTGGAGACGCCGGTGGACGTGCGCGTGCTTGCGGCGACGAACAAGGATCCGGAGCAGGCGGTGTCCAGCGGGCAGTTGCGCCAGGACCTGTATTTCCGCCTGAACGTGTTTCACATTCACCTGCCGCCCTTGCGCGAACACAAGGAAGACATACCGCTGCTGACCGAGCACATGCTGCGCGATATCAATGCAAAGCATGGAAAGAGCGTGCGGGGAATCGGCGCGGAAGTGCTGGACATCTTTATGAGCCACACGTGGCCGGGGAACGTCCGGGAATTGCGCAACATCCTGGAGCGCGCGGCGATCATGAGCGAGAAAGATTTGATATCGCGGGCGAGTTTACCGGGGGAATTCGGGCGGGTGCCGGCGAAAAGCCCGAGCGATCTATCCATTCTCAAATTTCCAATTGGGACGACCGTGGACGCGATGGAGAAGGAATTGATCGTGCAGACGCTGGCGGCCACGGGCAACAACAAGACACGCGCGGCGGAACTGCTGGGCGTGAGCTTGAAGACGCTGCACAACAAGCTGAAAGAATACGGCAGCGAACGCGCGGAAACGGAGCCGTAATAAGGTATGCACCTGGGGCTGCGCGCCAAATTGACGATGGTGATGACGGGGCTGGTGCTGCTGTCGTCACTGGTGCTCTCGCTGGTGTTCTTGGAACTGCTGATGCAGCAGGTGCTGCACGACACGGACAAACGCGCGAATGAGCTGGCGCGCGAGGTGTTCGACACGGCGAAACGCGCGCTGGATGATGCCAAAGCCCAGGGGGTGCTGCCGGCTTCGAGCGATCCGCAGGAAACGCACGATTATGTGCAGCGAGCCTTTGAGATCAGCGAAGGGCTGAAGGCGCGGTTGCAGACGGCCACGGATTTGCCGTCCATTTACGAAGTGACGATCGTGGACCATGACGGCCTGGTGATGGTGTCGAGCGATGAGTCACTGCAGGGGAAAGTGGTGACGCGGCGGCCGCCGCTGGCGCAACTGGTGCAAAGCCCATTTGTGCGGCAGGTGCGCATCCTGGAACAATCCGCGCGGATTTACGAGGTGGATTATCCGTTCAGCGAAAGAGGGCAGCCGTTTGGGGAAGTGCGCGTATCAGTTTCCACGGCGCTGCTGCTGAACGATATCAAGCCGAGAATGCGATGGTGGCTGACGATTGTGGTCCTGGCTCTGGGGCTGTCCACGATTCTGGCAGGGCTGGTGAGCGGCGCGGCGCTCACACCGATCCGGGACATTCTGGCGCAGTTGGAGCGCATTTCTTCGGGCGTCTACGACACACCGGCAACAATTACAAAAGGGCGCCTGGAGAGCACCGACGAATTAGGACAGGTGCGGCGAAAGATCACGCAGGTGGGGCAGCAATTGCGGGGCGTGCACGAGATTTTCAGTTCGCTGCGCGAAAACATGAATTCGGTGATGGCGGGACTCGAGGATGGGCTGATCCTGTTCACGCGGGATGCGCGCGCAGTGATGGTGAGCCCCGCGGCGGAGAAATTTTTGGGGGCGCCGGCTTCGAATTTCTTGGGGCGGCGCGTGACGGATATTTTTCCGCCGGAGCACCCGCTGCACGAGGCGCTGCACCTGGAGGGGGACGAACTGCACGAGGTGGCTTCGGAGACGGAGGTGGAAACACTGGAAGGGAAGAGGCGCGTGAGCGTGAGCGTGCAGGAAATTCAAGGCGAAGGGGAGCGCATGGGGGCGCTGATCACGCTGCGGGACCTGGATTCGCTGGAAAGCATCAACACGCAATTGCAGGTGAGCGAACGCCTGGCGGCCGTGGGGCGGATCACGGCGGGCGTGGCGCACGAAGTAAAGAATCCGCTGAACTCGATGCGGCTGTGGCTGGAAAATTTGAAGGAGTCCCTGCCTGCGGAGACGGATGGCGCGGCGCAGCAGGCGGTGCACGTGCTGGACGCGGAAATCGACCGGCTGGACGCGGTGGTGAAGAGATTCCTGGATTTTTCGCGGCCGATGGATGTGCGCCTGGAGCCGACACAATTGGCGGACCTGTTGAAGGAAGTGCTGGAGGTGGCGCGGCCGGAGCTGGAGCTGACGAATGTGCAGGTGGCGCAATTGATTCCGATTGGAATTCCGGAAGTGTTCGTGGACCGGGCGCTGCTGAAGCAGGCGATCTTGAACCTGGTGTTGAATGCCGTGGAGGCGATGCCGACTGGGGGGCAATTGCAATTGACGCTGAGCCGGCGCGGAGACATGGCGGAAATTACCGTGGGGGATACGGGGAAGGGAATTCCCCTGGAGCTCCGGCAAAAAGTGTTTCAGTTGTTTTTCACGACGCGGCCGGGAGGGAGCGGGATCGGATTGGCGAGCACGTTCCGAATTGTGCAGCTTCACAACGGTTCGATAAACTTTACTTCGGAGGTTGGCCACGGAACGACGTTCCGGATCGAGTTGCCACTAGCCGCGTAAGCATGCCCAAACATCCAGCGCCGAGTCCCACGGAGCGAAGTAAACGCAGGCCGGGAATTCTGCTGCTGCCCGTGTGCTTGAGCATGATGGTTTGCGGTGGGTGCCTTGTGAAGAAGCGGCCTGCGGCGCACTTCGAGAATCTTGTGCTGGCGCATCCGGTGATTCCGCCACTAACAACGGAGAATGAATTGGGCGAAGCGCCGGACCTGGGGCTGGAACCGGCGGCGATGCCAGTGCGGCTGGGAGCACCGCGGAATCCACCGACGAAGCCGAAAGTGGCGGCGTCTCCCACAACGGAACCTGCGACGGCGGGAAAACCGAGCGAGCCGAGCATCGTGCCGGAACTCTCGACGGGCGAGTTGGAGGCGGCGAAAGCGGATACACAGGCAAGCCTGGACGCGGCGCAGCGGAATCTGGCGGCGACGCGCGGGAAGGCATTGAATGCGGCGCAGGCGGATTTGGCGTCGAAGATCCACGGGTTCATGGAGGCAGCGCGAGAGGCCATGCGGAACAGCGATTGGCAGAGAGCGACGAACATGGCGAAGAAAGCGGAGGTATTGTCGCGGGAATTGGCGGAAGGGCTGTAGGGGAGCTGGGAGAAGTGTGCAGGGCGTAGAGAAGGCGATTCACCACAGAGGACACAGAGAGCACAGAGGGAAGAGAAGAATTGTGGAGAGACACGCCTCCCCAGCCCTCACCCTTCGGCTTCGCTCAGGGCAGGCGGGCTGGGCTAACGTATGACGCACCTACGGTGCTGAAATCGCGGCAAGGACAAAATCTGGGCAGGGTTTAGTCTTGCGGAGCCGGCTGCATGATGACGGTGTGGGCGTCTTCGACGTGCGTATAGTGAATCTGATCGGCGTCGAGCTGCAGGTCGCGTTCCAACTGCAGATCCATGGTTGAGCCGCGAGGAAGCGTCGCCTCTGGACCGCGCGAAATCAGCACGGCCCCAAGACCGGCAAGGGCGCCAATTCCGGCACCAATGCCAGCGCCTTTACCGCCGCCTGCGATGGCGCCGATGCCTGCGCCCGTAACTGTGGTTGTGGCAACCGTAGCTGCATCCTTACCCTTGCCGCCGGGCCCGGTCATTTTGCCTTCCGGGTCGGTTTTGGTTTGGCCGCCGTCGGCGCTGTGCGGTTCAGCGTTCAGGTCAATGGTGTAGCCATTAGGAAAAACCAGAGTGTTCAGCTTCAACCGGAGTTCGCCCTTGCCTTTGACGCGGCCGGGGCGCTTGGACTCGGTGATTTCGCCGCGAAGATAAGAGCCAACAGGGATGACGACTTTGTTGTTGATGGTGATGGGGAAGGAAGTGCGGAAATAGACGGAGTCGCCGGGCTTGGCGGTGCCGGTAGAGATACCGTTTTCCAAGGTGACGCCAATGCGAGTTCCGGCCGGGACGACGAGGGTTGCTCCGGTGCTGGCCGGGCGGGGCGCAGCAGGCTTGGCGGGCGTCGCCGGAGGCTGCGGGTCGGTCTGTGGCCCGTCGGGAGCCTGCGCGAAACAGTGCGGGCCGAAGCTCAACGCGAGAATGAAAAGTATCGCGAGAACCTGAAACTTCCGTGCGGTTTTCACTTGCCCCTCCTATGCTCTGCCCCTTCGGATGCGATGCTGAGGTGCGAAGATGCCTATAGCTTCCCACGTCTTTGTAGGGAAGACCAGAGGCGGCCTCGGCGTAATTTGACCAGGAAGAAGGGGGAAGCTAGGCTGTAGGCGCGGAATTCGAGACGGGGAGCCCTATGGCGAAACTAGCACTGATTTACGGAATGCGGCTGCTGCCGGTGGACGATCTGGGCGAGGTGAAAGAGGCCACGGTGGTGCTGAAGAATGGGCGGACGGCGCGCATTGCCATGCACCTGATCGAGGGAACGAAGGAAGAGATCGAGGCGACGTTCCGGCAGTCCATCAATGCGTTTTTTGAGATGTATCCTGAGATTTAGAAGTTGTCAGTGCCCAGTAATCAGTTTTTAGTAAGAGCAAGCCACGGACGCAAGCTCGGTGAGGGGATTGAGGTTGAGATCCTTCGTCGCGGAAAGGCGCTCCTCAGGATGACACCGCGCGAGAATGGCTAAGTGAAAAGCTCGCGCCTCAGAAGGTGGCCGTTACGCGAAATGCATAGGGGAAACAGCTCAGGCTTACCTAAAACTGATTACTGATTACTGATAACTTTGCATCACCGATTGCCGAAATTTTCGGGGTCTTCGTTGGGGTCGCCGAGATTGTCGTTGATGAGAACGGTGGATTGCCCGGTGAGTTCGAAGCGCTTGCGGCACTTGTAGCAGGCGACGAGATCATCCAGGCGAACCATGAAGGAAGTGGCTCTGGCAAACTTGCGGCGATCTTCCTCGCTGACGCCGCGGGGGAGTTCCTTTTTCTTGCGCGAAACCTTCCAGCGCACCGGGGCTTCGAATTCGCCGCGACAACTGGGGCAGATTAGCTTAACCTTGCGGGTCTCTTCTTTCTCTGTGTAAAAGGCTCGCTCGTCCATTAGGCCTCGACCGCCTTCCGCACGATTTCGTCCATTGTAACAAATTCAAGGCCCAGGTCGCGCCAGCGAGGTAGCCAAAACTCGAGGGCCTTGAGGGTGCGCTCACGGTCGCCATTGAGGCGGGTGTGGTCGCCATCGTGAAGGCAAAGGATGTCGCCCGAAGTGGCGCCAGACTTGGCTTTGGGGAGATTGGCCTGGGCGTTAGCGGCAATGGGCTTCATGCGTTCGATGAGCCAGCCGGGCGGCTTGCCGCGCCAGTCGCCGGGGATAAGCGACCAGGTGACATTGGTCATGCCGTGCTGATGGAGGATCTCGCCGAGCCAGGGGCTGCGAACTCCGAAGGGCGGACGGAACCATCGCGGCTTGGCCCAGACAAGCTGCTCGATGGCGTTCGTGCAGCGCTGCAATTCTTCGTGCGTCTCCTGCGGTCCGCAGAAGAAAAGATTCGGATGAGTCTCGGTGTGATTCCCGAGGACGTGTCCACGGGCGGCGACTTCCTTGACGAGATCGGGACATTCGCGGACGAATCTGCCGACAAGGAAAAAAGTGGCGCGAGCCTTGTGCCGGGCCAGCAATTCCAGAAGTTTCGGGGTGATCGCGGGATTGGGGCCGTCGTCGAAGGTCAGCGCCAATTTCCCGGCTGCATCGGTGTGGGAAATGACGGGACCGAAAAGATGCGAGCGAGGAAACACGGCGCCGTAGGCGGTCATGGCCGCGGCGCCGGCCAGAAGAGCCGGAGGAGCAATCAGCCAAGGGTTCATCGTTTGTATTCTGCCACGATGCGCGGGGCAGGGTTACAGAATTGCCGCAATATAGGAATGAGGACTAGATTACACATCCCTCACAACACGGGGCAGGTAGGGTGCAGAGATCCGCAAAGGGGGAGGAACCCAAGACCCAGGCACAGAATCCGTGCCTGGGGCACCCGGCCCACATGCAGAGCTGGCAGGGCTGCCCAATAGGACGGTTGAGCATTTGGACAAAGAGATTTGCCTCGGAGCGCCCAGAGACTTTTTCTCTGCTAGTGTGTTTAACAGGCCAAGGTGCCCGGAGTGGTTCGCTTCCGCGAGTTTTTGGGGTGCACTTCTGCGCACAGAGACATTAAATCCAGGAGAGATCAAATTCATGAAAGCTGTTGCCCGAATCCTCATTCCAGCTATGGTATTCGCGTTGTTTTTTGCGCTCGGCGCCAGCAATACGTTTGCCCAGGGCCGGCATCCCGCCTATCTGCATGCGCTGAGCGATTTGCGCGAAGCTCGTGCTCACTTGCAACGGTCTGACGGAGGCCACTTGCGCCACGAAGAAGAAGATGCCATCCATGAAATCGATGAGGCCATCAAAGAGATCAAAAAGGCTTCGATCGACGACGGAAAAGACTTGAACGATCACCCGCCAGTGGACGCCAGGATGGATTGGCCGGGGCGCTTGCACCGCGCGCTGGAGCTTTTGAACCGGGCGCATGAAGACATCGCGAGGGAAGAGGACAACCGGTTTGCGCAAGGCCTGCAAGAACGCGCGTTGGGTCACATTGACAAGGCGCACCACCATGCGGAAGAAGCAATTCAGTGGGTGGACTCGCACAGGTAAACAGGCCGTAGAATTCGTCGAATGTGTCGAACACCGTGGCGCGATGCGCCACGGTGTTTTTTTGTGCGGGATGAGTTGCAAGCGGGCGGCGCAGGAGGAAGAGGAACCCAAGACCCAGGCACACACGCCGTGCCTGGGGCACCCGGTTAGAAAAGTATCCTCTCCATGGGAGCGGCTGCGACCTTATGAGTTTCAACCGACCTTTTCGGGCAGGCCGCGACGGGTCTTGAGGTCAGTGAGCAAGCGCTCGACTTCAGTATCGCGATCGAGGCGGTTGAGTTTTTCGGCGACGTCGTCAGTAAGCAACTCCACTTCAGCGGTGGCCGTGGCTTCCTTGTGGGTGACGCGTTCCTTCATGCGGTCGAAGGCGGCACTCTTGGAATCGTCGCCGATGGCCACTTGCGCCTTGGCGGCTTTGTCCAGAGCAACGCTACGGCGATGGCGCGCAAGAAGGACTTCGCGCTTGGACTTGGCTTCATCGAGTTTTTGCTCGAGCTTCACCAAGGCGCTTTTCAGGGTTTCGACCTGGGCTTTCTGGTCGCTGACCTGTTCCTGAAAGCTTTGCGCGAGGCGCTGCCCGGTCTGGTAGCGGTCGAGAGCGGCGCGGGCGAGATCGTCCTGGGTTCTGTCCACGGCGACTTCGGCCTTGCGCATCCAGTCCTTGGCGGCGTCTTCCTGCTCGCGCAGCTTTTTCTCGAGGATGTGCTGATCGGCGATGGAGACGGCGACCTGAGTCTTGACCTGGAGGTATTGATTCTCCATGTCGAGGATGACCTGCTTAATCATTTTTTCGGGATCCTCCGCGCGGTCAATCATGTCGTTGAGGTTGGCCCGAATGAGAGTGCTGACGCGTTCTAAAAGTCCCATGGTGATGCTCCTTTCTGTCCTACCGAATCCTTCGTTTTGTAGCTCACCTCTTTAGGGGTGAGGGTTTCCCACAAATGAGAACCTTGCCGCCCGCTAAGGAAACCCTCAGGCCTGAAGGCCTGAGCTACATCCCCCAGGTACAAAACCTGACCGGTCTGAAGACCGGCCAACTACACGGGCTAAAACGGCGACAAGCATTGCCCCAGCGCGCTGGCGATTTGGGCCCAGGCGACGCTGATGAGAATGACCGTTGCCAGGATCACCAGCCCCCAGTACAAACGGCGCTTCCGATGCAACGTGGAACTCATGGCCTTCTCCCTCTCGGAGCGAAGCGCCGGAGTGAGCGGCGAACCCGCCCCGGCGGAAAGAGAATTATGATTTGCCAGGATTGGCGGATTCGGGCTTGGGCGATTTGTCACCGATCAGACGGACTTTGCCGAGGAGATCGGAGATCTTCATGCCGCTGAGGGCTTCGAAGAGCGCAGGGACTTGCGCGGCGATGCGGGTGACGTCACCGGTGAGCTTGTAGGCTCCGGCGGCGTCGCCATTGCCGGTGGAAACGATGGTGACCTTGTCCACTTTGCTGAGGGGTTCGCTGAGGGCGCGGACAACTTCCGGCAAGCTGGAGATGAGCTTATCCATGACGGCGGCCTGGTTGTATTCCTGGAAGGCTTCGGCCTTGACGTTCATGGCGCGAGCCTCGGCGTCACCTTTCTTGAAGATGATCTCGGCTTCGGCTTCACCTTGCGCGCGAATCGCGGAGGCCTGGCCTTCGGCTTCGCTAATCAGGCGCTGGCGTTCGGCGCTGGCGAGCGTCTCGATGCGCTGGCGCTCGATTTCGGCTTGTTTTAGGACGGTGGCGATGAGTTCGCGCTCGCGGCGAGCGATTTCGGCGTCCTGAACCTTCACTTGGGCTTCGCGCTCGACCTGCTGAATGCGGACTTGTTCGAGCATGACGGTCTGTTGCTGGCGATTGGTCTCGATTTCATAGGCCTTGTCGGCTTGCGCCTGGGCTTTCTTGCTGGTTTCCAGGTAATTGGCCCTCTTGATGTCGAGGTCGCGTGTGGCCTCGGCCTGCTTGGCCATCGAAGCGGTTTCTGCGGCAACACGTTCCTGGTCGGCTTGCGCTTTGGCGATGGCGGAGGCGCGGGATGCTTCGGCGCGCTTGATGGCGATATCGCGATCGGCTTCGGCGGTGGCGACTTCGGCGTCGCGCTTGATGCGGGCGATGTCCGGGCGGCCCATGTTGGTGATGTACTCGTTTTTGTCGCGGACTTCCTTCAAGGTGAAGCTGACGACT
>Ga0074045_10000042_pt1 | contig 101625 bp, 71 predicted proteins | sample BogForMeECP23OM2_FD_94442 | JGI IMG/M metagenome (GOLD analysis project Ga0074045, IMG submission 94442) | Bog forest soil microbial communities from Calvert Island, British Columbia, Canada - Bog Forest MetaG ECP23OM2 | ecosystem: Environmental > Terrestrial > Soil > Wetlands ... | reverse complement strand
TCTCCTCCGGGGTCAACGTGACGACATCGATCCCGGCTTTCTGCAACGCCTGAATCATTTCTTCCCGGCCGGTTTTGGCCAGGTGATCGGGGAAGAATCCGCGATTCCCCACGATCATTCCCACGGTCATCTTTCGTTTGTTTGGCATAGTTCGCTCCGTGCGTTTCTCTTCCTGCTACACACGCCCTTTTCCCGGCGCGAAGTGAATACAGTATCCGGCGCCCAGCAGCGCCAAAAGCCCACCCCACCAGATGCTGGCGTGCAGGTGAAACAGCACCACCGGCGCCTGCGGGGGATGGAAAAGCTCGTAGACTCCTGCTCCGAGAATCAGCAAGCCATTCACGAGCAGGGAAATTCCGACAAAAAACCAAATGGATATCGAGCCGCCAGCTTTCATTTTTCCTCACCAGAAAATAATATTCAGGGCCACGAATACGACCCCAACCACCGCCGCCCAAAAAGCCGGCCGGTGGAAAATGGAAACGTGCTCTTCATGGGGGATGGCCGTAAGCCCGTAGACCAGACCTGTCAATTCAGCGTCCGGTTTTGGCCTTGTCGCCAGACTGACGGCAACAGTCACGAAGGCACAGAGGAGACAAGACCAGAGTGCGCGGTACATGTTTTCCGCCATGTCCCGGGCGTACGGCGAAAGCGCCACGTAGCGGAGGGCCGTCGGATCCAGCTTCACCCAGGCCCACATACCCACCGACGAACCGGTGCCGGCCAGCAGGCCCCAGAAACCTCCCGCGGGCGAGGCGCGTTTCCAGAGCATGCCGAGAATCACGGTGGCGAAGAGCGGAGCGATGAAGAAGCTGAACAGCGCCTGGACGTAGTCCATGATGCTTTTGAAGTGAATCACCAGATAGGCCGTGCCGATGGAAATGATCACGCCGCCCAAGGTGGACCAACGGCCCATGCTGACGTAGTGCCGGTCGGAAGCATCTTTCTTGATGAGCGCGCGATAGATGTCATAGGTCCAGACAGTGGTGAAGGCGCTGACGTTGCCGGCCATGCCGGACATGAAACCCGCAATGAGAGCGGTGATGCCGAGTCCGAGCAAGCCCGGCCCGCAGTACCGTGCCAGCATGAGCGGGAGCACTTCGTTGTAGCTATGGCCGCCCGTCGCGACGGCCTGGGCTTCCGGCATGAGCTTCATCGGAAGAAGCGCGATTCCCAATAATCCTGGAAGAATGACAATGAAGGGCACAAACATCTTGAAAGTGGCGCCGATAATCGGAGCCATTTTCGCGGCGCGCAAATCCTTGGCTGCCAGAACGCGCTGGACTACAAGAAAATCGGTGGTCCAATAGCCCGTGGAGATGACCGCGGCGAGGCCGAAGACGATGCCGGTCCAATGGATGCCCATGGGATTGTCTTTGAAATGCCCCATCGTGCTCCACATGTGCGTGTACTCCGCCGAGGCATTCACCGCGATCCTGGCTTTCAAACCGCTCCAGCCCCCGGCTTCCACCAATCCGAGAATAGGAATGAGGAGCGCCCCACCCCAAATCAAAATGAACTGAAGAACTTCGTTAAAGATGGCGGAGCGCAAACCGCCCAGAGAGACGTAGATCGCCACGGTGAGCGAAGAAACCCAGATGCTGACGTTGATATTCCATCCCAGGATGATCTTCAACACCAAGGCCATCGAATACATGTTGATGCCACTCATCAAAACGGTCATGAACGCAAAGCAGATGGAGGAGAGCGCGCGGCTGGATTCTCCAAAGCGCAGTTTCAGGTAGCCGGGAACAGAATGTGTTTTGGAGATGTAGTAGAACGGCATCATGACCAGTGCGAGGAACAGCATCGCGGGGATCGCACCGATCCAATACCAGTGCGCGGCCAGAATGCCGTATTGATAGGACGCGCCTGCCCAGCCCATCAATTCGAGTGAGCCCAGATTGGCAGAGAGGAAGCTCAGCCCCGCGATCCACGCGGTCATCTCTCTTCCGGCCATGAAGAAGTCTTCGCCCGTGTTGGCCCGCTCTTTCAGGTAAAACCCAATGGCCAGCACCATCGCGAAATAAAAAACGATAATCACCAAATCAACGGCGGATAGATGCACTAATCGCGGGACGTTAAGAAATGCCAAGGCGGCTGTCATGGGATCCTAACGAGTCTCCCGTCCGGGATTAAGAAAATACTTTCCCTGGAGTTTGATGTCTGCAGATGAACGTGTTGCCAGAATTGAAAATTCACGGGTTTCGGAACTCCAAACGCGCTGCCCTACATCGTAGAATGAAAATGGCCGTTGGTCGAGTCTCGAGGTTCCTCACTGATACTCTTTCGCTGCGGCGGCCGAACAGCTTGTGTTAAACGCACGCGCTATTCGCCTGGGACTGGGCTTCACCTTCGTTAGCGCGCGGAAAAACGGTAGATCGTTTCTGATTGGAAAGATTGCCCCGGGCGCAACACAGTGGAGGGAAACTCCGGGTGATTGGGAGAATCGGGATAGTGCTGCGTTTCCAGGCAGAACCCCTCCCGTCTGCCGCAGGCAACTCCGTTCTTGCCCTTGAAGGTGCCATCCAGAAAATTGCCGGTGTAGAACTGAATCGCGGGCTCAGTGGTCCAGACCTCCATCACACGCCCAGTGAGCGGCTCATACATCTCCGCCGCCTGCTTGAGCTTGGCCCCTTGCTCATCCATCACGAAGTTGTGGTCGTATCCGTGAGCCAGGCGAATGAATTCGTCGTCTGCGTCAATTCGGTCGCCAACCGTCGTGGACTTCCGGAAGTCCAGCGGCGTCCCGGCAACGGAGCGTATCTCGCCAGTGGGAATCAGATGAGCGTCGCAGGGAGTGAATCGCGAGGCAAAGAGCTTCAATTGGTGAGCGAGCACCGTGCCGCGGCCCGCCCCGGCCATATTGAAGTACGCATGATTGGTAAGATTCAGGACCGTGGGCTTGTCGGTGGTGGCCTGATACGCGATTCTCAAATCCGCGCCAACCACAGTGTAGCGCACTGTCACCGAGAGATTCCCTGGATACCCTTCCTCGCCATCCTTGCTCAAATAGTGAAAGGCAACGCCATTCGCGATCGCCTCCGACTGCCATACAACATTGTGGAACCCGCCCGGGCCCCCGTGGAGCGAATTGTCGCCGTCATTTTTCGCCAGAGTGTCGGTCTTGCCGTCGAGCGAGAATACCCCGTGCGCGATACGATTCGCATACCGCCCAATCGACGCGCCGAAGAAAATGGGTCCATTGGAACGTTGGTTCGCGACATGGCTGGAAAGATCTTGCGGCCCAATGACGATGTCTTCCCAATTCCCGCTGCGGTCCGGGGCGCGCAGCACAATGATTGCGGCGCCATAAGAGCTGATTTGCGCTTCCAACTTTTCGGATTTCAACGTGAAAAGATCGACTTCCTGGCCTTCCGGCATCCTGCCAAAACTCTTTTTGCTCACGTTTTTCGTCCTATTGGTGGCCGCCGCAGGAGCGAAGAAACGTCGCGGAGTCACGGAGGATGAGTCTCGTGTGCGGTTTCAGCACACGCGGTGATTGTATGACCTTGCCGTGACAGAGACAACTCGCCTAGAGCCAGCGATGCGCGGGACGCAATCTGAGCTAGAATCCGAGTGACCATCGAAACCACAGTGCATACCCCGGCCAATTATTCGTCAGCAATGAATTGTCGCCAGGAAATCACCGGCGAGGAGGTACTGCCTTGCGTTCTATCTATCTTGCATTTGCAGTCTGCTGTTTAATGACAACGCCAATCCATCCCCAGGAGTCGTCCGTGTCTGACATCGCCACGATGCAAAAAGCGCGCGACTGGATGAAAGGCTCTGCCACGAAGCTGGAAGCGGAGCTCACCGCCAAATATGGCCAGCCGGAGCAACCGCGAATCCAGCGGGGGCTTCTTCAGATGTCCGAGTACTGGCGCGCGCAGGATGGTGATGCCGCCGAATTCGAGGATTTTGTGCGTACGAATTTCGCCGGCGATCCAGCAACGCTGGATGCCATGTTCAACCGCTACGAGCGCCTCCTGGAGCAGTTGTCAGGCCATATGCATGAGATCAACCGGGAATTTCGCCAGCAAGCGGACCTGGATATTGGTCCCATGCTTCCGTTTGACGGCATCTTTGCGGCCTACGATCCTGCGGCGCATGTGCTGGACGACTTTTTCGCAAACAAGGGCGCCTTCGTGGTGCTTTTGAATTTCCCTCTGACCACCCTAGAGGAGCGCCTGACACAGGGACCAAAGTGGACGCGCCGCCAGTGGGCCGAAGTGCGGCTCGCGCAGGCTTTCTCCAAGCGCATTCCGGCTGACGTCAACCTGGCAATTGCGCAAGCGGGAAGCGATACCGCCGAGTACATTGCGCAATACAATATCTGGATGCACCATCTGCTGGATCAAAATGGTGAGCGGCCATTTCCGCCGAAGCTGCGCCTTCTGAGCCACTGGAATCTGCGCGACGAGATTAAGGCCGACTATGCGGATACTCAGAATGGCCTCCGCAAGCAGCGCATGATCCAGCAGGTGATGGAGCACATTGTCCGGCAGACGATTCCGCAAGTGGTCGTCAACAATCCCAATGTGGACTGGAATCTCCGCACGAATGAGGTCAAGCCCGCCGCGGAGAAGGACTCCGATTCTCCCGCGCCCGCAGGATTACCGGTGAGCAATGCTCGCGAACCGAACACGCGCTATGCGATGCTCTTGGAGGCATTCGCCGCCGAAAAGAAGGCGGACCCGTATTCGCCGACGGCTCCCACGTTCATTGCGCGCCGCTTTGACGAAGACCGCGAGATCCCGGAAAAGCGCGTCGAAGCGATGTTTGAACAGGTCTTGGCGTCGCCACTTGTGCCGAAAGTGGCCAAGCTCATCCAGTCGCGACTGGGCCGCCCGCTGGAACCGTTCGACATCTGGTATGACGGTTTCCGCCCGCGTGGCGCATACACTGAAGCGCAGCTTGACGACATAGTCGCTAAAAAGTATCCGACGGCAGAGGCCTATCAAAAGGACATTCCCAATCTGCTGGTTAAGCTGGGCTTCACTCCCGAAAAAGCCCAGTTCCTGGCGAACAACATTATTGTGGACCCCGCGCGAGGTTCGGGCCACGCCATGGGTGCGGAGATGCGAAGCGAAAAGGCGCACCTGCGCACGCGAGTTGAGAAGAACGGGATGAATTACAAGGGTTACAACATTGCCGTCCACGAGATGGGCCACAATGTCGAACAAACTTTCTCTCTGAATGAGATTGATTACACCTTGCTCAAAGGCGTGCCCAATAACGCTTTCACGGAAGCCTTGGCCTTTGTTTTTCAGGGGCGCGATCTGGAACTGCTCGGCCTCGCGGCACCCGATGCAAGAAGCGACGCGCTGAAGACTCTGAACGATTTTTGGAGCACTTACGAAATGAGCGCCGTGGGTCTCGTGGACATGGGCGTGTGGCACTGGATGTACGATCATCCCAAGGCCACGCCCGCACAACTTCAGGTTGCCACCGTGGAAATCGCCCAGAACATCTGGAACCGCTACTATGCCCCGGTGTTCGGCACGAAAGACGTCGTGCTATTGGGCATCTACTCCCACATGATCGATTCGTTCCTTTATCTGCCGGACTATTCGATGGGGTACATGATTGCCTACCAGATCGAGGAACAGATGAAGAAAGCGGGAAACACCGGCTCTGAATTCGAGCGCATGGCAAGGATGGGCGATGTCACCCCGGACCTGTGGATGGAGAATGCCACGGGAAAGCCCGTTGGACCGGAACCGCTCCTGGCGGCCACGGAAAAGGCTTTGGCGCTCGTTACCGCGCAGCCCTAACCTGGGCGGGAAGCGTCCCTGCGAAAATTGCGTGACACGGGTCAGCGCGTGATGCCCATCTGATAGGCCAGCACGATCTGTGTAACGACGTATTGATAGTGGGCGTCCGTGTCTTGCAACTCGGCGTCGGTCTCCTGCAATTCCGCCTGGCTGAATTCCACGATTGAGCTCAAGCCAAGTTTGTATCGCGCGCTGGCAAGTTCCAGCGCCAAGGCGGCTTGCTCCCGGAGTTGCTTGGTCACCGACAGGCGCTCGAAGGCTTTTTGAGTATCGAGCCAGCTATTGCGGACGTCCCGGGCCACATTGTCCTGTAAATCCTGGAGCTTCTTGCGCTTCATTTCCGTTTCCAGGTCCGCGCTCTTGGCGCGAGCGTTGAACAGAAACCCGTTGAAGACTGGAATGTTAACGTTCACACCCACGGCACCATACCAGTTGGAAATCTGTTCGTCGCGAACCGGCGCTAAGCCTACAACCCCGATGGCGCTTACCGTTGGCCACCACAGGTCGTGTTCCGCTTTGCTGAACTTGGTGGCGGCCGTCACATCATTTTGCAGGGCCTTCACCTCCGGGCGCTGATTCAATGCCTCTTGAATGAGTGGAGCAGGATCGGCCGCAGGCGGCTCCACTTGGGTTGGGGGCTCCACGGCGGCGAAATCCTGACGATCGGGAAACGCCAGAATGGCTGAGAGCGTGGAGAGCGACGCCTCATAGTTATTCTGCGATTCCAGCAACAGGAGTTTTGCGCGCGCGAGATCTACCTTGCTGAAACTCAAGTCGATTTCCGATCGCAATTTCGCATCGGTCAATGCCTGGATTTGATCCACCAAGTTCTGCCGGGCCCTAACCGTTTCCTCCGCCACCTGGAGCAGCGCTTTCGTCTCCAGCGTGTTGTAAAACGCCTCGTCCACGGCCAAAACAATTTGCTGTTGCGTGGCAACGGCGTTCTCATCCTGCGCTTTTGCTGCAAAAACCGAACCCGAAACCAGGTTCTGCGTCCTTCCGAAGTCGGTGATCAACTGACTCAGCGAAGCCCCGGCCGCTGCTCTCGGATAGACCGTCGGATTTGTCAGATATCCCGCGGAAATTCGGCTGCCCGGATCCGAATCCACCGCCGTCACACTCAGACCCACCTGTGGCAGCATCGCCGAGCGCGCCTCGCGCACAAATTCTCGCGCTTCCAGGGCCTGCAGCCTTCCCACGGTGATTTGCGGATTCTTTTGCAGCGCGATCGCTTCCGCTTCTTGAAGCGTCAAAGGCCGAGCGCCTGGATTTGCCGAAGAGGATGCACCTGGCTGGGTTTGCGCCGTTGGTGTTTGCGCGGGAGATATACAACTCCACACTCCCAAGAGCAGGAGAAGCATTGTTGTTTTCTGCCTCATGCCTGCACCTCCGCAGTTTCCTCCTTGTGATGGACCAGCAGATACGCCGGAGGCACAAGGTAAACCGTCACCACAACCGACACAAGCAGCCCGCCGATGATGGCTCTCGCCAGTGGCGCGTACGCTTCGCTGCCCGCTTCGATTCCCAACGCCAAGGGGATCAGCCCCAACAGAGTGGCCAGCGAAGTCATCAATACAGGGCGCAACCTCTGACGCGAAGCGGTGGCCACTGCTTCCTTCACAGGTTTCCCTTCCTTATGCAGGTGGCGCGCAAACTCCACAATCAAAATGCTGTTGGACACAACAATTCCAACCATCATGACCAGGCCCATGAGTGACATCACGTTAAGGGTGGTATTCGTCATTAAAAGGAACAGCAGCACTCCCGCGAGTCCGGGTGGAACCGCCAGCAGAATGATGAATGGATCCGTCCACGAAGCGAATTGCGCAACCAGGATCAGGTACACCAGCACTACCGACAAAATCAGCCCGATGCCAAAACTCCGAAAGGACGCGCGCATGCCCTGCACCGATCCGCCGAGTTTCACGCGCACGCCCTCGGGGAGTGGCGTCTTGCGGATAATCTCTTCGATCTGGCTGGTGATCGTTCCAAGATCTTCTTTTTTTGGCGCCACGTACACATCCATCACGCGCGCCAATTGGTAGTGGTCCACTTCCGTTGGAGCGGAGATGTGGCTCATGGTCACAACGGAATCCAGGGAAGTCGGCTGTTGAATCTTGGGGCCGCGCAAGGGAATCTGCCGGAGATCCGCCATCGTTTTCACGGTCTCTTCCGGATATTGCACGGTCAGCAGGTAGGGATTGCCATTCTTGGGGTCCACCCAGTAGTTCGGGGCAATCATGGCGTTCGAGGTCAGCGCGGTGATCACGTTGTCGACCACTTCCCGTTGGGAAAGCCCTAGTTGTGCGGCCTTTTCGCGATCCACGTTCAATTGCAGCGCAGGATAATCCACGTCCTGCGGTATCAACACATCGCTGACGCCCGAAAGCTGCTTCGTCTCCGAAGCGATTCTGGAGGCTACCGCATGCGCCGCGTCCATGTCGCTTCCGCTTACCTGGATGTCGATTGGCGCTGGCAATCCCAGATTCAGCACCGCGTCGACTAGCCCGCCCGACTGAAAATACACCGTGAGTTGCGGGAGTTGCTTCTGAATTTGCTCTCGAACCCTCCGCATGTATTCGTAACTACCGACCTTGTGCCCTTCCTTCAGACTGGCCTGGACAAAGGCGGTATGTGGTGCCGAATTCGAGGTATAAATGACCGAGAAGTCTGGAGTGATACCAATGTTCGAGACGATCATTTGCAGTTCGTTCTTCGGGATCACCTTGCGAATGATCTGCTCGACTTGCTTGACGTATTCTTCCGTCAACTCGACGCGGGTGCCGGAGGGAGCTTTAAGGTTGATGACAAATTGTCCCGCGTCCGTTCTGGGAAAGAAGGAAACACCGAGCAACGGATAGAGAGAAAGACAAAGGAGTGAAACCCCGGCAAGACCAACCACCGCGGCCACCGGTTTTAACAGAGTCGTTGCCAGGCTCTTGTCATATCTCACGAGCGTCTTGTCAAACCCACGGTCAAAACGCTTCACTATCCGCCCGAGTACGGATGTGGCGTCGCCTTCGAGTTCTTCATCTGCTTCATGCTTGTGCATGAGCTTGGCGCAGTACAACGGCACCACGGTCATCGCCACCATATACGAAGCAAAAAGCGCGAAGACCACCGAGGAGGCTAGGGCGATAAAGAGGAAGCGACTAACGCCATAGAGGAAGACTACGGGAAAGAACACGATGGCCGTGGCCAGGGTCGCAGCCAACACAGCCAGCGCTACTTCGTTGCCGCCCTTTTCCGCCGCCACTTCCGGCGCTTCCCCCATTTCCAGATGGCGGAAGATGTTCTCCAGTACGATCACGGAGTTGTCGATCAATCGCGAGAACACCAGCGCAAGCCCTCCTAACACCATGGTGTTCACGGTTCCGCCGCCGGCGTTGATGGCCAAGAATGCCGCCAGCGCCGAAAGCGGAATGGACAAGAACACGGCGGCCGTCGCTCGCATACTTCCCAGAAACAACAGAACCATCCATCCCGTGAGCACCAGTCCGATGGCACCCTCAGTGATCAAATTCTTGATCGCCGTTTTCACGAAGACGGACTGATCGAACACGACCCGGGTGACCAACTGCTTCGGAACATCAACCAGTTGCTTCAAGGCATCGCGAATTCCGTTAACGACTGCGATGGTGTTGGTGTCTCCACCCTGCCTGAGGATGGGCAAATAGACAGACGGCTGGCCATCCACGCGCACGATGTTGGTTTGGATCGCCTGGGCGTCCACCGCTGTTCCCACGTCGGCGACCATCACGGAGGACTGACCAATGGTTTTCAGCGGCATGGTGGTGATCGCGTCGGCATCAGGCGCCTGCGCGTTTGAATAGAGGTTGTAATCGAAGGGCCCGATTTTGACGTCGCCAGCGGGCAAGATCAGGTCGCTCTCGTTGATCTGCCTAACAACGTCCATCGGACTCAACTGGTGCGCCTGCAATTTCAGCGGGTCAACATACACCATGATCTGCCGGTACTTCCCGCCGAATGGCTGCGGCACCGATGCCCCGGGCACGTTGGCAATCTGGTTTCGCACGTTATACTGCCCGAGGTCATGCAACTCCGTCTCGTCGAGTCCCTGGCCTTTTAGCGTCACTAGACACACTGGCAAACTCGATGCATCGAACTTCAGCACGACCGGCGGCAGCGTTCCTTGTGGCAAGCGCCGCAATTGGGCCATCGCGAGGTTGGCAATAATGCTGACGTCCGAATCCGCGTCCGTTCCGGGTTGAAAGTAAATTTTGACGAGGCTCACGCCCGGCAGCGAACGTGATTCGATGTGGTCCACGCCGCTCGCCAAGGTGAAGAAACGTTCAAACGGGTTGGTGATGCTCGCTTCGATCTGCTGTGGAGGCATGCCTGAATAAAATGTAGCGACCACCACCACGGGAATGTTGATCGGGGGAAACAGGTCCACCGGCATGCGTACAAGCGTCACCGTGCCGACAATCGTGATCATCAGGCAGCAGACGATGATGAAATAGGGATTGCGAATGGAAAAGCCGGCCATTAGCTCGCTCCTCCCTTTTCCGAACCGGGGAGTGTTATTTCCTTGGGGAGCACCCTTTGGCCATCTCGGAACTGGCTCCGGTTACCGATGATGACGCGCTCGTTTTCACGCAATCCCGAGAGTACTTCGACGCGCGATTTCCCCTGCAGTCCAAGCTTGACGTGACGTTGCTGCACGGTGTTCTGTGCATTCACCGCTAGTACCGTGGCATCACCCTCGCTCTGCGTTACTGCTTCCATCGGAACTACCAGAACATTCTTGCGTTCCGCCAGTTGCAACACGGTTTCCGCATACATCCCCGGATAAAGCTTTCCATCGCGGTTTACGAAATCGATCTCCGTCTCCATCGTCCGCGTCTCACTATCCAGGGAACTGGCAAACCGCGACACTTTCCCAACAATGTCCTCGTTCAGCGCTTGCACATGCACCTTCACCGGATCGCCGAGATGAATCTGCGCGGCTATCGATTCCGGAACCGGCAGGACCAGCCGCAATTTCCAAACCTCGGCCAGTCGTACCACTGGCATCGCCTGGGAGCTCGAGGATGTACCCGCCGCGATTAGCGCGCCCGTATCCGCGTACCGGACAGTGATAACGCCGTCGAAGGGCGCAACGATGCGCGTGTAATCAGACAGGGCGCTGAATTGCTTCTGATTCGCTTCCGCGACTTCCAATGCTTGCTCGGCTGCATTCAACGCCGCCCGTGCACTGGATACTCCCGCTTCCGCTTCCAAGTCTTTCGCTTGTGCGTCGTCTACTTCCTGCTGTGCCACCAGCCCCGCTCTCTGTTGTGCTGCCTGGCTCAAGCGGTCGAACATGGCGTGAGCCGCGGCGTGGGTCGACTTTGCGCGTGCGACGTCTCCCTCTGCTCTGTGGATTTCCTGTTCTGATCGCCGGACCGCGGCAGTGGCGCCCGCCAATTCGGCAGCGAGTTCAGGCACTTCTAGAACTGCCAGCGTCTGTCCTTCTTTTACGTGGTCGCCCACATCCACGTAAATTGTGCGGATGTAGCCAGCCACCTTGGCATTAATGTCAACTTCTTGAAACGGCTTGAAAGCACCCGCAATCGTGAGGGTGTTTTCAATCGTGCCGCGCTGCACCGGCGCGACCGCTGCGATCACCTCGCCGGACTCGCCCGATGATGATTCCGGATCACGTGCCTCCGTCCGGGAATGGCCCAGCCATCGCCATCCCGCGGCGAGCGCCAGAACCAAAACAATCCCAAGAATGATTTTTGTTTTTCGCGTCATGCGTGTTCCTTGATTTTCCGAGGAGTCACCAGTCCGTCTGGCTCTCCTGCATCCGGAAATATTGAGATCCATCCAAGCTTTGAAACGCTTCCAGCAACTTACTTGGCCTTTGATTTGTCGGGAATAAAATGGGAGCAATTACGCCGAGGGCGGCGGACGGAACCACAAACTCGAGGAAAAATCGGGGGAGATAACGCGGTCCCGCGTGAGAACGATTGCCAGTTGAAACTCCTGGCCGCCTGAGGTCGCTATGATCTCACCGGTTCGTTCTACCAGCAGGGCGTCCGCGGCCACTTCTTTTGAGACAGGGGAGAAATGCTGCAATTCGGCTGCCCCCACCGTGGCGCGGTTCCGCGACAGGTGGTGCACCGATAGGCCGGTTGAGGAATGAATGACTGACAGAAAGGGATTGTAAAGGAGCAGCCCTGCGAGCAAGAGGCAAACGACTGCCTGCAGACGAGGCGAACGAACTCGTGGCTCAGGTGCCTTCTGCCTAGCTCTCATCACTCTCACCCATTCAGATTAGTAGGAGCCACGTTCGGGGTCAAGGGATGCCCCGCCAGCTCTTTCTTCCCCCAGGAGTTAATCAACTTCTCAATCCTTGAGCGCTGCCAGATAAGCGCAGGGCTGTTACCCTGGAGTGAGCCGTCAGGCGTAATTCCGATAACCCCAAGCGAAACTGCCGATACCTCATGGATGAAGCTGACGTCCCATTCGGCTTGCTAGTGGAGGATGCGACGCAACACGGCCAAGACTTGTGTTTGGAAAATAGTGGTTGATGATTTCATGAAAGCCGGCGCCTTCCTCCGCCATGGCCCTCGCGCCGCGCTGGCACAACCCGACTCCATGCCCCTGGCCAACTCCCTCCAAAATGACCTCGGTCCCCTTTTTCTGCTCCTGGAAATTGTTGCTTAACACCGCGTTCCATCCCAGTCGCCTATCCACAGCCAATCGTCCGGCTTCACGATGATCGGAGAGAACCGCGGCATCCTTCGCGGTCATGCGCCGGGTCCAGCGCACAGGATTTTTGTAGCAGAAATCGCAGACCACGGAAAAATAGGGATACCCGCCAGAGGAAATGCCAATATCGGCGGGCGTGAGAGTGTGGCCCCCGCAACTGCGCGTGAACATCGCGGCCACGGGCTTATCGTCAAAAGTAATAATCAAGTCTCGCGTTGCTTCCGCAGCGCGTGCGGCCGGGCTCCCGGGTTGCGGTACTTCCCGCATAAACTGGCAATGCGTGAGATCGCAGAAATCAAACTCGGCGTGACGCCCTGCTCCAGCCGCGAAATAGGAACGCGTGACCACCGCTTGAGCTTTCAATGCCTCGAAAGGTGTGCCGGCCAGGGATTCGGCCTGGACCACGGAAGCCACCGCCGTTTCCAGATCCATGGTGATGATCAGCATCAGCACGCCGTCCACTATTTTGACGTCGAGCGTACCGCGGTACCTTCTCTCCAATTTGCCGGGCACAACAAGGACGAAATCAGCCGCGTTCTGGTTGCGCCCGGCCGCATGAACTTCCCTTGTGCGAATCTCCTTACCGGCGAGGTTCAGGAGCAAAATGTCACCTGAAGCGCGGATCTGAAGCCTTTCGTTGGGTGATCCAGGTTGAAGAAAAAAAGTCTGCCCGGAAGCTGTCACGACGATTGCCTCCCCGTCGCGAGAGCCAAGAGTGAGCTGATGAGGATGGAAAATTCCCAGAACTCCGATTCGGACGCTCTGCGCGTTGGCCAGCGAACTGCTCAGTAGAACAATTACAAGGAGCGGCATCCAATTGCAGCGCACCCGCCTATTCCTCCATCCGGCTTAGCATGCGGCCGGCCGTTTCCGCGGCTTTGGCTCCCGCGATCCCATGCACTCGGACCATCAGAACGATCTCCGGCGCTTGCGCAGGCACCAGCGCCACAACAAATCCGTCGCCGGGCGCGTGGGGTGCATGGATGCACGGCGCGGTTCCCGTCTTGACGAAAGCTTCGGAATGCTTCAACGCGCGGCCCACAGCGGCTCCCGTTCCATGTTGCGCCGACCGCAGCATCCCGGCCAATATTTCCCGAACACCAGGCTGATCGCGCCGGCGATAGAGTTCGAGGTACGCGCGCGCCATGCGCACTGGCGAAATCTTCCACTGTTCCCCGAGGCCGATGAGGCTCGGTCCTGTAAAATTAACTTCAGGGGATTCCAGATCAAAGGTCCTGGTGACGGGAAGAAGCTGCTCCGAGGTGACACTTTCAGCCAACGAACGAAAATAAGAATTGCACGAAACGGAAATCGCCGAGACGATGTCCAGCTTTCCGTGAGGGTGCACTTGCCAGCAACCGCTCGCCTGGCCTCTGCACACATAAATGGGATATCGAAAATCATGCGCGCCAGCATACGCGAGAGCCGTAAACGGTTTGACCAGAGATCCGAGCGGGATGGGCTTGCCGGAATCCTCCCAGCGGCTCGCGAGCAGCACCCCCGAGTTCGCGTCCAGCAACAGGTAGGAGACACTGCTGACGGAGAATTCACGCTCCAATACCTGCCTGGCCGATTGCGAAAAAAGAGTACGCGGTGGAGTGGCCAAAGGAGACTGCGCTGCATTGCGGCCGGGCAAGCAAGGCAGGAGCACAAGAATCAGGAACGCGGATATTCCGAGCCTGATTAGCGGGCCCATTTGTAAGTAACCGCCTGACTTACCTTGTTACCCGCATCGCGAATAACAATCCTTTCGGAGGACATGCCGGCCAGTGCAGAACTCAGGCTGGCGATATTATCCGAGAAGAAATTCGGAGTGCTGCCGGCCCCGGAGCCCCCCGCCGGCTTATCAAGCAGGCCGGTCAGCTGCGCGAAATTATCTCTTTCTTTTTGATGGTCGAACCCCGCCACAAAAACTGCAGGCTTCAGCGTGGTTTTTTGATTGGCATTGGCCAGCATGCCTGTCAGCAATCCCCCATGATCGGAAATGAGCAAATACTTTCCGCGCACGGCTACGCTCAGTGTCCATAGTCCGTTGAGTTCGAGGTACGTTCCGGTTTTCTGCCATTCGACTCCCAAATCTCCGGCCGTCAAACTTGGGCGCACAAAATCGACGAGCGCGGAACGCACAGCAGATTCATTCCACTCCGACTGGCCCAGCAAGGCCACGGCAGAATGCATGCGGACAAAGACCCCGTCCTTATCCTGTTCCGTGGATTCGACCTGCAACATGGCGGAGACCGGATTCTTCGCGAGCAGATCTTTAAGAGCCGCTTCGGTATTGTCGGCGATGGAAGCCTTTACCGGAGGCTGATCGATGCGGGTCTCCAAGTCCGTGCTGCTGCCAGTTTCACCATTGGTAAGTTCCACTTGCGGAGCTAGCTTTTCCGCAACGCCGGGGCCCAGGTGCGGAGCGAGAATTTTGGTTTCCAAAAGCGCAAGGCAATCAAGCGGCGCCGGGTTCGCCCTGGCTTCATAAACGCTTGCTTGCGTGGGAACGAGGCGCACGATATCCGCAACGCCAGTGGGCCCCGCTTCCCGGGAGGTATCGCCGGTCGCTGCTGTTTTTCGCAAAAGAACGCGCTCTTCCCGGTATTCTTTTCCGGACAGAGTCAGATCGGAAATCGCCGCAGAGTACTGCTTCATGTCCGTAATATTCTGTTGAACCCAATAGGAGCGAAAATACGGGCTCGGCACGATCTTCTCCAGGTTCAATACCATGCGCAAATCGCCTTCCGCGCTTGCCGCGGCAACCGACTGTGACCACCAGGGTTCCGCTTCGATCGAACGCGCGTCGCCGCTCGCCAAGAGCTGGAGCGCGCCCGCCAGCAAGTCTTCTCGCGTGGCGAGGAGCAGGTAGTCGCCAGTGACCGCGAAGGCGACCTCTCTTTCCGATTCCGGATCGCACCGTAAGAAAAATGTAACTCCTCCGGCACTGCGCGTGTCAAACTTCGAGCGCGTCTGCCACAGTGTGGATTGCATGGAACTTGCCGAGGGCAGCCGCGTGATGTAGAGGAATTCAAGTTTTCCGATGTCGAAGATGGCCAGCGCGCTCTGTTTGCCTGCCACTTGCCGCAGCAAATTCGCATCTGTCGGGACTCCTGCGGCTTTCGAGAACTCGGTGTTGGCGTCCTTCAGCCGCAAGAAGAGCCGGGAACGGGAGAACACCTCATAGTTGTTGCTTTTCAGCCACAGGCGATTTTCATCGGAGTTGTCCCAATCCGATAGAAGCGAGGAGAAATCTTTCGCTTGGAGATAAAGCGAAGCTCCGGAAGGGAAATAGCGGGACAGTGCCGGCTCCGGCGGGGAGGTAACCGCCTGGTAGGCTCCCCAGCTCACGCCGAGGCATGCTGCCGCGATAAGCATGAAAATGATCACGCGTTTCATGGTCTTTCTCCCGGCTTTGCGGCTGGCTTTACTGGCGGGCCCGAACGCGCCACAAGCCGCGGCCTCACCAGACGGTCTTGCTCCAAATCGGCGTGAAGTATCGGCTGCCTTGCTGCGTTGAGCTGCTGACGCCGCAAAAGCGCTCTGACGTCGCTAATCTCCGCTGCAAGTTCCTTTCGACGGTCCGGATTTTTCTCGAGCTGTTGGGCCGTCCGGAAGTAGGCGAGGGCCTCAGGGAATTGATGAAGGCGCAACAGAACAACGCCGACCGATTGTGCGAGTTGTGCTTGCTGCACCACCTTAAAGCTCACCGAGGCGTATACGGGCGACGTTTCCTGCTCCTCGGTGCCTTCCTCGGAACTCAGCATCTCCGCCTCGTTGCCAGTTTCGCGGGAAACAACTTGGCGAATGCGCTGGCCACGCAAGATTTGACCGAGGGAGGCGAGCGCGAACTCGTCGGACTGCACCGAAGCGGCCGCTTGAAACAACGGAATACGAGCCGTGTCTCGTGTGGGCGTGTCGGCCAGCGTATTCGTGAGGATCTGGACTGTTTGGCGCGCATCGCTGGAATTCTGCGCCGCAATTACGCGCGCTTCATAGAAAAAGGGTTGATCGGCGGAAGCGGGAGCAATGCTCTTCGGATCACCGGCTAGCAATTTCAATTCCGCACTGCCAAAATCCGTGGCGTGGTGGGAGCCGGAAAGAGCCAACGCGGCTTCAACACGTTGACTGTAAGGATCCTGCGGCGCAGCGGCGATTCTTGCCAGATTGTCTTGCGCGCCACTCGCATTTGTGCCTGCCGCGATCTGCGCTTTGGCCAGCCGCATGCGGAACGCTGATTCCCACGGCGTGGATTTGACCAGGGGATCGAGAAAAGCAATGGCTTCCGCGTTGTGCCCGGTTTTTTCGAGCAGCGCCGCGGCCGAATCCATGTCCTCGTACGGATCGCCAACCACGGTGACTAGGCGGCGGAGCAACTCTACGGCGCCTGGCGTATCGCCGGCAGCGATGCGAATCTCCGCAAGGCCCAGGAAGTTTGCAGCGACCAGTTTGTGTTCGTCGAGTTCGCGCGCGAATACAAATTCCAGAATCTTGCGGGCAGATTGTTTGTCGCCGGCTTCAAGGAGTTGCTGCGCGGAGGAACGCAGGATTTCCGCGGCGGGCGCGCGGTCGGGATCGGAACGATAGGATGCAATCTTTGCATCCAGCGTGCCGAGTTGCGCGGCAACCTGCAGTTCGAATGGAACCAAAGCGGAAGCATCCGTATTCTGCGGGTCTCGCGGCAAAGCAGCAAGAAATTCGCCGGCCTGCGTGAATTGTTTTGTGTCGAGCAAATACCCCAGCCAACGAATTTGCCACGAGCGCAGTTCACTTTGCGCATTTTCCTTTTCAAGGCCTTCGGCTTTTGCCAGAGCATTCTGTTTCCCTTCCAGAATCCGCCGGAAAATCGGCCCGCGTTGCTCGAGTGGAATCCACCGCGCATCCACAACGTCCGACAAAATGACGATGGGATCCGGGGCGGAGGAAGAAACGTCCAAGAGCCAGGCTGCTGCCGCCGCGGGATCGCCCGTAGCCGCGTAAACACTGTGCAACAGCGCGTTCGAACGGTAATTGCCATTGCGATGGAGGTAGGCGCGGACGAGCGCATCCGCGTCCGTCTTTGCTGACGCGAACAGGCGCCTGGAATGAAGGTGATCGCAAGCGCGCCCGAAATCGGACCAGAAACTTTCTGGGGCGCGCCCGCTATTGAATTGTTTCAGCAAGCTGGAAAAGACGAGTTTCCATTCGGCGAGCGCTTCCACGCGGTTGCCGTCCTTGAAATAGGCCAGGGCGAGGCGGTCGTGGATGCCCGCTTGGCCCGGCGACAATTCCAGGGCGTGTTTGTAGTCCTCGATGGCAGAGCGTGCGTCGCCGCTTTCCGCATAGTAGTCCGCCAGCCCTTCATAGCCGGACCAGGAGGCTGGGCTCTGCTCCAATCCCGCGGGAAGGTAATCTTCGGGAGTGCCACGCTTGAGGTCGCCCAAATATTCCCCATAGCGCGATCCATAGTAGAACCAGATGTCTCCCGCCAACTGATTGTTGCGGTCAACAGGTTTGCCCAAGCGCTCTCCAATCGGTCGATCGCCAAGAGCGTTGAGAAAGGCAGAGTTGACCTCCAGGGAAGGCTCCGCGAAGTAGAGTCCCACGAGTGCCGTGTAAACTCTTCCCCAGACAGGTGGCCGCGAACCTCCTCGTGCGGCGACAACCGCATGAGCCAGTTCGGCGTTGCCGTTTCGGACGGCATAATCGGCGGCCATTTCGCCGACCGGATCCCAGGAAGCCGCAAGCTGCACGAGGCGTTGCGGCTGCTTTTCGTGAAGCAAATCAAGGAATCTCGTCTGCATATCGCCCCCGAGGTATTCCGGCGGCACACTGGCCAGAACGCGCAACTCGTTGTCCGAATCGCCTGCCGCGCGATAAGCCTGCGCGGCAGCCAGCAAAACGCCCGTGCGCTGAATTGGCGCAACGCGAGGAGCAAAGCGTTCCAGTTCCGGGCCGAGTTCCGCAAACTGCAGGCGCTGCCGCTGGAGTTCCACGAAACTGGACATCTGGCTCAGCAGTTCCGGCGAGTACGCGGGGAGAGTCATCATCAGTTCGTAACGGCAACGAGCCTCTTCCTGGGCCAGCCCGGCACTGTGCATCAACGGGAGGGCAATGAAATTAACCTCCTCGAAATTCATGGATGTGCGAAGAGTCCACGCGAACACAGCAAAAGAGACTTTCTCTTCGGGCGTGAAATAGCGTGCCACGACCGAACCCATTTCCGTCATGGCGCCCTGCATCCCGTTCCTGGCGTTGTCCTTCCGGACTTGCAGCGTGTGTTCGCGCCATTCCTTGTCGGAGATAGCCGCGATTCCTTCTTTGGCTACTTGTTCCTTAATGACCGGAAGCGGAGCAGAAGCGGCGGAAAGCGCTGTTCGTAGCGTCGTGTAAGCCTTCTCCTGCTGGCGAAGGCGCGTCATGATGCGCGTATAAAGTTTTGCCCCTTCGTGATATTGGGTTTTCGCCAGCAGTTCGCCACCGGCAGTGTTGACTCCTTGCTCCGCGAATGTCCGTGCCTGATCCAGGATTCCCCACGATTCCAACCGGCGGGCCACCTCAAAATAGTTTTCCGCGCGTTCGGGGCCGGCGTCGATCAAGGCCGTTTTGAGCGCCGCGACGGCATCGTCGTTGCGGCCCTGACGTGCGCGCATCTCGGCAATCTTCTCCATCCATTTCGGATCCTTGTAAGCCAATTGGTAGATTCGCTCGTAGTCGCTTACGGCATCGTCGAATCGCAGCGAGCGCTCCGCCAGTGTGGCGCGCGCAATACGCAAATCTGCGCGATCGGGCCGAACCGTAATGGCTTTTCCGTACGCATCAATCGCCGAAGGAAAATCCTCCAGGCTCGTCTGGATGCGGGCAAGCACCATGGGCCAACGGAAATCGCGCGGAGACTGCACAACGGTTTTTGCGTAAAAGTCCAGGAGTTGCGCTTGGCGTTTGTAGCGGAGTGAATACAAAGCCGCCTCGGCCACAAGCGCTTCGTCTTCCGGAAAGTTGTTGATGATCTCGAGGTACTGGTCCACCGCGCCCGGATAATCACTCAGCTTAGTCAGTGCAGGAATCAGACCGCGCCGGAGCGTGGCGATACGATTTTTGCGGTCATCCGCAGATAGCGGCGCGTTGCGGAACAGCGCTATCTTGTCGAGGTAAAACTGCTTTAGCCCTTGCTGATCACCCGCTTGTGCGTAAGTGTCAGCCATCGCCGCAAGGTACTGGCTATCGTAAGGCGACTCTTTTGACAGAGGCTCAAGGAGCGTGCGGGCCTGCACGTACTGGCGTGCCTCCGTGGATTTGCGCGCCGCCTCAAATGTGAACTGCTTGCCGAGTTCGGGATACGCATCCTTGGCCGCCTGCTGCAGAACCGTAATGGCTTGCGGGTAAAGTTTCACGCGCCAGTAAAAATCAACGGTGGCCCGGACCACTCCCAGAATTTTTGGATTATCCCGGTACAGGGCCTCAATGTTTCGCTGCGCGGAAGCGAAGTCCTTGCGGGCTTCATACAGACGAACCAGCGCATACCGCAACTGCAATCGCGTGACCGGGTCCGTCGCGAGGGCCGCCTGCTTTTCCAACGCGCGCTGCCGCACGTTTTCCAGCGATTTCTGCTGTGCCAGGGATTCGAGTTCTGCAGCTTGTTCGATGGTCGTCGCGTTAGCGATTGCCGTGTCCAGGAATGCCGCCAATTCCGGCTTGCGATTTTCCGTTTCCAGTACACGCACACGCAGGTTGATGCCGGCCGCGCTGTATTTTGAAACGCTGGCCAGACTTTCGCTCTCTTGATCCACAAGATCGCGGAATTTGGGGCGGCGCACCAGTTCCAGAAGCCTATTCAGGGCGGGCGATTCGCCGTTAGCCGCCAGCGCGGCGTTTGCATATTCGTGGATCGCGTGCGGATAGTCGCGTTTGCCCTCGTAGATAGCACCTTCTTCGTAGCCATAGAGGTTTTCATCGCTGAGCTTCTTCCGGCCCTCCTCGAGTAGGCGCAGTGCATTGTCAAAATCATAGTAGTCCCAGTAGATTGTAGCGGCTTCCAGGTAACCACCCGATTCTCCCGGGGCAACTCTAGGGATGCGTTCCCAATACGGCGCTGCTTGCGAGAACAATTCGCGGTCCGAATAAATATCGCCGATTCGCGCAAGAATCTCGCGATTGCCGGGATCCGCGGCCAGCAGATTTTCCTCGACCTTGACGGCTTCGCCCGTCTTGCCGGGATCGAAATAGGCGAGAGAGCGAAGCACGGAGGACGCCGTGCGGCCCAGTTCGGGCTCAGCCGGATATTCATCGGCCAGTGCCTTCAGCACAGGCGCGCTTTCTTCAAAGTGCGAGCGCCAGAGATCTGCCTGCGCGACATATTGTCCGGCAGCGGGATTCTTCTGGACAAATGTCTCCCAGGTGCCCTCGTCCTGCGGAGGAGATGCTTGGCGCAACGTACTCAATTCGGCTTCCAGCTTTCCGCTGGAGCTGAGGTATTCAAAGAACTCGTTGCGCAAGTCAGTCTCTTCGAACCAGTGTTGGCGCAACAACGCTTCCCACGCCGCCTGATTCCAGGTGAAAGTGCTGTGGTAGGCCCGGAGCAAATTCCGGACAAAATAGGGATTGTGCGGAAAGTGGGCGTTCGCGTACTGGTTTAACCGCAGATACATCTGTGGCGTGCCCCCGACAACGGATTGAAAGTAGTTTTGAAGGTCACTGCCGTCGAACTCCTTGACGGCTTCCTCTGTGAGTTTCTCGAATTCAGCATTTTTCCGGTATCTCAGGTAGTACCGCGCCAATTTGTTGTACCAGGAACGGTTCGGAAAACGCGCCATGGTTCGCCGGTAGACTTCTTCCTGCTCCGTGCCGATTCTGTTTTGCTCCAGAAAAACTGCCAGGCGCTCGTAGAGGCCGGGATCATCGGGATTGTGGTCGATTTCGCGGCGCAGGACTCCGAGTGCCTGCGGAATTTGCTTCAATTCAACCAGGCGCGCCAAATAGCGCTCGAGAACGCGAGAGTATTCGGGTGAGCGAGGTCCAGTCTCTACCGCAGTACGTTCGGTTTTCACCTGGAACGCGGCGTTCGGGGCGGCCCTTTGTGGTCGTGCGTTGTTCGTTTCTCGCGCATCCGATTCCTCGGAGCTTTCTTCTTCCGCGCTCTCGTTTCCTTGCGGCGTGAAATCCTCCGCTCCGGCAACGCGCGGACCGAGCGGAACTTTGTCTGCCTTGGTGGCAAGCTCTTGCAGAATGGAATCGTAGATGGCAAATTCGTCCTGCGTTTTGTCGAGTCGCGCGTCCGCATCCGCCATGAGCAGCGCGACCCTGGTGCGCTCCGTTGCTTTCGGAAATGTCGCCAGGAACTCCTTGCCGCCCTTCAGGACCGCATCGCTCTTGGCGCTGCTGGCATAGAAATCAAGTAGCTTGACATGGAGTTCCGGACGGCTCGGGGCATCGGGGAAGTTCTTGTCCAACAAGGCAAGCAGTTCGGCGGCGCGCGAGCGGTGAAAATAAGGCACAGCGCGCTGCTCTTCTTCTGAGTACTCGCTTGCAGGAGAAGTCGTGTTCAGGATCAGCGAAAGGATGCCGTTGAGATAGCCAGGGCCCTGATCCAGCGTGGCAATGTCTTTGTACAGGGAGAGTTCCCCGCTGCCGAGGCGTATGGGAGTTTCCGGCGCAGTGAGCAGCATGTCGCTCAGGCGGCTGAGCGCGCGCTCCTGCGAATCGTTCGCTCCTTTGCTGTTGTACAGGGCAAAGTAATAGCGCGCCGCCTCGGGATAAGAATGAATATCTTCCAGTAGCCGCCCGGAGACATAGAGTTCCTGGGGCGTCCAGGCCGATTTCGCCGCTTCTTTGTGCAAGCGCAAATTGGTGATGGCTTGCTGCGCGGCGTCCAGTTTTCCCTGCTGCTGGTAGTAGTAAAAGATGCGCGCGGTTGCCCGGAGGTCTTCTGGGTTCGCATTCAGCGCGGCGCGAGCCTCATCCAGAAACTTGCGGAGATTCTGGGTCTGCGCGAGCAGATCAAAATAGCTCTTTACCAGTTCCGGGTCCCAGAGCGGCTGAAAACTCTTTTCATACACGGCCAGGCCTTGCTGGATGGAGCCCTGCCGGTATTCCACCAGCGCTTTGGCCTTCACCTGGAAGATTTCGTCGCCGGGAAACTGTTTCTGGTAGGCAGCGATCAACTGGTTCGCGGCGTTGTATTCCTTCTGGCTGATCAGATATTCCAGAAAACGCGAGTAAAGTTGCGCCTCTTGCGGGTAGCGGGCAATCCAGGCGCGATACTTCGCGATGGAGACCTCTTTTGGCAAGCCTTGCGCCTGAATAATGCCGAAAATGCGCTCAAACGCGCGCCATGACTGCTGCTCCATTGCCGGCATGGAATGCTCGGAAGCATCTGGAGGAGCGCCGGCGACCATCGAGAGAACGGCAATTTCATCCTGGGGCCGCAGCCGGCGCTGATAAAAATCCGCCAATGCAAGTTGCGCGGCCGTTTTGTTGACTGATGTCTCTACATAGAGTTTCCAGTCCGACTCCGCCGCGGTAAGGTCCAACTGCTGCTCATCTTCCAATGCCCGCAAGGAATAGAGTTCGGCGTTCGCGGGTTTCTGTTGAATCAGTTCGCCAAGCACCGGTCGCGTTTCCGCGGGAGATCTGCGAAACAGCACATTGCCATAGGGCAGCGGCATCATGCGGAAAAAGGCCCGCTCGATTGCTGTACCTGCTTCCACGTTGCGGATCCAAGACGGCAGCGCTCCACTGGCGGTTACCACGAATCCCGCGGCCACCAGCGCCAGAACAGCTCCTGCGAAAGACACTCTTAATTTGGGTGAGAAATCACGGAATGATCTCAATGTCCACCCCCTGTGATCCCATGTTGTGCGCAATATCTTCCGCGGTGACTGTGAGCCGGTAAGTTCCCAGTATCATCTGCTCCGGAATGAGCAATTGTCCCGTATTCACGCCGGCCCTGGCATCCCACTTCAGCCCGACGGGAGCCGCTCCCTCCAGGCGCGCAACCAGGCTTCGCGTGCTCTGCGATGCGGCCACTTTCAGATCCAACACCTGTCCACGGCGGTAGCGTTTCTGGTCCAGCCTGATTTGCACAACCGGCGTCTTGCTGGCAATCACGAATGTCTTTGCTTCGCGGTAAGTGTGCCCAGCGCGGTCGCGCAGAACGAGCCGCACGCTGTAGGTGCCGTCCTGCATATCCTTCGGCGCAAAGAAACGCGTCTGCCAGGTGTCTTCATCCGACAGGTAGCGAAGTTTCTGCATCAGCCCAAAAGGGAACAGCGCGACAACCGAAATGATTGATTCATCCGTCTTCACGCGTAGCACCGGATCCCCGGGGCGGATGACCCTGGGCCTTAGCAGCGCGCGAGGCACGGCGAGAAACGACGTATAAGGCGTCACAAATTTGTATTGCCGCGCCAGCCGGATAATTTCGTCAATCGTCGCCTGGTCTTCGCCTTCTCGTTGGATTTTTTCCAGCAACGCATCCACGCGGGCCCGCGCCCACAACCGGGGGAGCTGCGGGTGGTCCAGGGATTCGCCTGGAAGGTTCGCTTTTGCGGAGATCGCCAGCGGCGTGCCATCGCGCACTCCGTGAACGCTGAACACCGTATCTTGCTGCGCTTTCCGGTAACGCCCGACCCACATGGCCATCGAACCGGAGAACGCGGAATCCTGCAGCGCGTACACGGTATCCACCGCTGTGTCCGGCGAAATGCTGAGTTGCAACTGGCCGATGGGGCTGCGGCCGATCTTCGAGAGAAACGAAGTGAGCTTGAAGTCCATCGGCTCTGTCGAGAGCACGTTTTCCAGGACTCCGTCCTCGCGTGCCAGCATCGTCAGCAAGGGGAGATTGGCATCGTCACCCACGCCGAATATATAGGTCTTCGGGCGATTGGCATCGGGAAGCCGCTTCCAGGCTGCTTCATACCAACTGGCGAGCTTCCCATTCTTAATAGTGCCCCGGGTTGCCCCGCCGTCACTCAGTAGCACAAGATATCGGTTGGCGCCGGGACCCGAGCATTGCCCCAATCCTTCCTGCAAGGCGCGCTGCAAATCCGTTCCGCCGCGCAGCCTGCTGCCCCGCACAAAATCAAGGGCGCGTTGAATTGTGCCGCTGTCCGCCGGAACGGGAACAGCCTGGAAGTTTTGCGTCTGGCTGTTGAAGAGAATCAAATTGAATTTGTCTTCCGGTTTGAGCGTTCGCAGCAGCGTTTCCAGCCCCTGATAGCTTCGCTCCAGCTTTTCCCATTGCATCGAAAGGGAAGTGTCCATGAGGAGGATCAACGTTTTTGCGGAGCCAGGCCCTGCCACAGTGCCTCCGCTTGCGGCGCTCGGGCCTTTTCCCGTGCCCAGCAGCGCTTCTGCCGCAAAGAAGCCGGGCTCGTTGTTGCTCCGGATGGGAGCCGTTTCCGTCGGGGAAGGCTGCGCACTAATGGGATTCCTGTGCCCAATCACCTGCAGAGTATCGCTGCCGGTGCGATCGAGATCGAAAGTCGCGACAAAATCTTCTGTCAGGCTAACATTTTGCCCTTCAAAGTGACCTTTGATCAGGTGCGGCGACTCTTCATCGAGCTTTAGAGGATACGCATTTGCGGTGGCCTGAAATTGAGTTACCACGTGGGCCGCGCGCAATTCAAAGTTGAGCCGGAAATACCGTGCCGCCTGCGCCTGGTACGCGTCGGGCCGCAAGGGAATCGCGAAATAGGATTTGAGGTTTTCGACCGGGATGGATTCGTGATACTCGAATTCCAGCCGCTTTGTGCCATAGGCCGGAATGGGCACGATACGCGCGCTGAAGATCGCGCTTTGCTTGGCTTCTTCCGCACCGCGCTCCCCCATTTGCAGCAGTCCCGGGTCGATCGACTGTTGCTTCAACTGGTTGTAGATCTCCTCCGCACGCTTGCGTTCCAGGATCACCGCGGGAATTCGTGTGGGCCCATCCCAAACGGCGAAGTCGGAAACCGTGGCCCGCGAAGGCAGCGCGAAAATGTAGTTGCCCTCTTCGATTCGGTTGGTGTGATTCGCAAACACCTGGCGCACGAAGACGCGCGCGTCGCCGTTATCGATCTGCACGGTAATTTCCATCTCTTCCAAGGAAAGAATTGCGGGATCGGGCTGCGCTTTGTCCCGCGGAATCAATACACCACCATCCGCGAAAAGCGCGAGCGGTGTGACCAACAATAGGAAAATCGTGGTGAGTGCTTTTCTCATGGTTGTAGTTTGTGTTCCTGGATTCGTACCAAACCGTTGTCCGTTCCAACGTAGATATATCCCTTGCTCTGGGCGAGTGCGGTGACATTCTGGGAGGGCAAGCCCTCATGCATGACAGCCCAGCGCGATTTTCCCCGGTCATAGACGTACAGGCCATTTCCCAGCGTCCCGGCAAGTACGTACTGGGGTGTCACCAGCATGGCGTTGGGATTGATCTCCATTTCAGCGGTGGCTTTCTCGAATGTGCGAAAGTGCCCTGCGCGGTCCAATCCCATGATTCCGCTTCCGTACGTCCCCACCATCCATTCATCGCCCACGGGAACGACCGCGGTAATCCAGTTCTGCTTGAGTCCGGACGTGCCGGCGGTGTAATTCACGCGCACTTCTCCTCTCCCAATTACGGAGAGCCCCCCCAGCGTTCCCACCATCAGGTCGTCACCGGAGACTCCCAGAGCATACACATGGTTGTTTACTAGCCCGTGAAACGCATACATGCTGCGCGCGCCATTGGCGTCGAGGAAGGTTAGCCCCGCCGGTGTTGCTATCGCCAACCCTTCGCCGTATGGCACGACATCCGTGACGTGGTCGGCGATGAGCCCATCCGCGCGCGTCAACACTTGTTCCTGGTTTCCGGAAGCTCCCATGCGCACCAGGCCGTTCGCCGTGGCCACTGCCACTGTCCCCGACTTTGCATCCGGCCAGATCCTGTTCACGCAGAAGACGTGTTCGTTCTCCACGTGCAAGGCAGGCCGGGAATCGCCTGGCAAGAGATCGAGCCCGCGGTCAAAATAGCCCACCCACAGTTGTCCATTCATGTCTGCGGCAAGCGCCGAAATATTCCGATCGCTCAGAACGGCAGGGCGGGGTTTCAGGACCTCTTTCCATCCAAAACCATGCTCCGGCAGTTCGTACATGCCATTCCGCGTCAGGACATAAACGCCGCTATCGGCCCCGACGAACTGCTGTACTTCCGAGAGTTTCGTGGAGCCCTGACCGTTCAGGCCGGGCCGCTGTTTGGTCAGGGGAACACGTACTACGCCTTGATCTTCCGTGCCGACGAGTAACTCCTCGCCGCTCACGAAGAGCGAGGTGACCAGCACTCCTTGCCCTAGCACGCGTGAGAATCGCCCGCGGTCAAACTCGGCGACACCCAGAGGTGTCCCGACGTAGCTTTTGTCTCCCGCGAGGGCGATTGCCTGTACTTGCGGGTCGGGCAATCCTTGCTCTTCGCCAAACGATTCACTCGTGCCGGCGTGCCAATGCAAAACGCCCTGGTTCAGCGTGCCAATCCACAAATCCACTTCATTCCCGGCGAGCACTTGCACGTAAAGATTGTTCAGAGTCGGATGCAGCTCCCGAATCTGTTTCCCGTCGTAGAGAAGTACGCCGCGCTTCTTTGTGCCGATCAGAAGATGTCCCGCAGCAACAGGCAGGATCGCGGTAACCGATCGCACTTCGGCATCGGCCGGATAGATTTGACGGAAACTTTTTCCGTCGAAGAGCAAGATTCCCTCTCCTGCTGTAGCCAGGACGAGTTCCGGCTCCGAAGAATCTCCTAACATACCCACTGCCAGGGCGACCAGTGGGGAAGACGGCAATTCTCTTCCGGCCACAAATTGCCGCTGGAGGGTGCCGCCAAGATCGTATTCGGAAAGCCCCGAGGGCCCGGCTATATAAAGATGATTTTGAAAGCGCGCTGCCTGCAGAAAAACGTCGGGCGAGCTGACCATCTCAAATTTCACGTTACTCGGAGGCAAGAAGGGCCGCAGCAGAAAGCGAATCTCATGCTCGGAGCGTATTTCTTGTGCGGACTGATGCAAAGCTCGCGTTGCCCGCCATCCGACAAAAACGCCCGCCAGGGCAATCGCAGCGAGCGCCGCCCCGGTGATCCCCCAGAATGGCAGATCCCGTTTTCGACCCATGGTTCCTCTTCGAGAACCCACCACTATAATCCGAGTGGACTCGGACGAGTACCCTGCAGGAAAGACTCCACTGCGATTCCACAAGAAAATGCTTTGCTTTCAGCGCAGTGCCGCCGACTCGGATTGTGTCGGCTGATAGACAACGTGTCTCACAGACTACATTCGCAGCGCGATTCTGCGTAGATTGAAGTCGTCGCTTCGCCAAGTTGTGAGGCCTGTGGTGAACGAGGAATGGTGAGAGGAATTCATCACAAGGAGGCCGCGCGGCCTCGATGAGAGGCGAGACACCCATCTCTCCACGAAGAGCAGCCAGCCAGCACTCGGCGTCGGGACTCTTTGCAGCATTCATCTGCACTGCGGTCCTGCGGCGCCCTTGAACACAAAGTGAGCGAAAACTTTCTCTGACTGATTGACCACAAAAGAGGGTTTGGCTCCCCGGGCTAGATTCGAACTAGCAACCCTTCGGTTAACAGCTATCTGGCTCTACGGATAACGGGAGCCGTTTGGCGGGGTCAGTTTGACGGAACCAAAGGACTTAGCATTGCCGGAGTGCCCGGAAAGACGCTCCAAGTTCCGACCAAATGGTCACAAACGGGTACAGGAAGACAAGAAAGCCCACATCCTTTTATTGTAGGGTGTGGGCCATTCTTGCGTGCCTCTGAACACTCTCCAATTGAAAGGTCCGTGGTGACCCCTTACTTTTCCGTATCGGTGTGCCAGCCAGGATTAGTCCACTTCCCGTTGCGTACAACAAGAACCTCTGTGATGTGACCGTCCGGCTTCACTGACAGCTGAAGTTATGAGCGTCATTCGTGTCTCCATGCCCCGAGTATTGGGCGTGTTTGGGATAGGGACACAACGGTCGGCTTCGGCCAGGGAATGCCTGTCCCGTGGCGATAACGGACTCCGGCGCAGTCCCTTTCTCAACCCAGTTCACCACCGCACCGAGCATGTCGAACTGGTCGAGCGCAGGCCCTCCTCCGCAGTGGCGCATCCCCGGCACAAGGAACATTCGGCTCCACTCAGCCACCTTCTCTGCACCGCCGTTCGTGGCGGCCAGGGATTGATAGTACCCGAGCGTGTCCAGGGGCGAGAACCAGGGATCACTGTCTCCATGAAAGAAGAGGATTTTGCCGCCGCTTGCAGAAAACGTCGACAGATTGGTCGACGCCGGCTCTACCAGCGGATCGGAGGCATGCAGAGCCTCTTTGTCGACATCGATCTCGGTCGCGGTCGGATACGGACCGAAGAGGCCGATGGCGCCGAGAGCGAGCAACCCCGGAAACGGACCGGTCTCCGCGATACCGGTGTCATACGGAAACCCTGGGTACACCTGCGTGCCGTAGGAGTTCTTGGGTCCTGCAAACGCCTTCTTGATGGCTGCAACCTTTTCCCGTGCAATGCAGCCATCGCTCTGGCCGCTCTTGCAGTCCAGCACCGCAGGATCGAAATCGCAGCCCATCGGATCGGAGATCATCCCGTCGACCACGCCGTCCTTTGCGTCGCACCGATTCATCAGCGCATCCATGAAGAGCTTGCGCTCGCCTTCGCTCATGAACTTGTCAAGCAGCGGGTTTCCCGACGCATCTCTCGGCGCCGCCTGGTTGTATGCCACCGGAATCCATTTGCCGATGGCGAGATTCGAAAGGCCGGTGCGCATCGCCGGATCGCCGGAGATGATGCCATTAAAAACCGCGGGATAGCGCTGCGACAGGATCATACCTTCGCGTCCACCAGTCGAACAGCCAACGAAGTAGGAATACGCCGCAGGCTTCGCGTAGTACTGAGCGATAATCTGCTTCGCTACTGTTGCCACTTCAGCGTTGGCGAGAAACGCGAAGTCGAGATAGGCTTGCTGATCGTGCATGAATGAAAAATCAAACGGGCCCGTCTTCGCCTTGTGTCCCGTATCGGTGCTAGCCACCGCGAATCCGCGGACAAGAGCAGGTTTGTCGCCGGAGTACGATGCTCCCGTCGGGTAGGCCACCACGCCATTTCCGCCCCCGCCTCCCTGCATCACGAAGTCACCATTCCATGCTGCCGCTTCAGGTAGGGCCAGTGCGAAACCTATACCGAACTCTTCACCGTCGGCGCCTTTGCGCCGGTTTATCACGCCATCCACGCGACAGTGCGCAATCAATGGGCCTGTTATGGGAGCGCCAGGATACGCAGGGGGAACAATTGTGCCCGCCGGAATCACTGTCTCCTTCGTAATCTCCACACCATCAATCCTGACGTGGCCCAGATTCGCGCACGAGTTTTCCACCTGAGCCCTAGCAACACCGGAAGCACACGTGGCTGCCACGAACAGAAGCAATAGCCTGAAGCGAATCATAAGGTACCTTCTTTCTCACAGCGGCTGTTGACAGATCGTGGGCAGTGCGCTCCAGATTGGTCTGCCAGCCCCCAGCACTTCACAATAATAGGTTGTCGGATGAGCTTAAGTGCAAAATCTTCTGGGCATTGCAGTGCCCGCCTTTCAGCGCTCACCCCGGATCGATGTGTCGCGTTCCGGTCTCCGTCCCTAGATCCGCGAACGATCCTGGCATTCTGTCACCGGTCAGCGGCCGGCAGAAGTAGTCCGTATCGATGCCTTTGTACGCGGCCGTCAAGCAACCACAACTGTACTCAGGTCGAGGAGCCGACATTGTTATGAAATCAAGTGGGTACTGGAACGAACTTGCCCAGGAAGCCGCAATCACGAGTTGTCCTCCGCGATTTGAGAAGCCGTATTTCTCGCTCTTTATAAGGCGAGCGTCCATTGACTAGACGAACGCGGTCTTCGTACGATGTTCCTGCTTACGCATTAAAACAATCCGCCACTTCCAAGTGACGTAACGGGGGCACTGCAAATGCATCAGTCCTTCCGACTTAACTCAATGCAACTATTCCGGAGAACGGCAAATGGGGTTGTGCCAGCCCTGGCCGCGATGTTCCTGATGTTTGGCTTGGCCCGCCTCGCCTGTGCTGACACGCTGGATCAAACCAGTAGATTCGTAATCCAGCGGGACAATCGAACCATCGTGATGGAGCCCTTCGGCGCCAATATTGTCCGTGTCACCCTGAGCTCGGAGAAAGCTGCGGCGCTTGCAACGCCCGGGTATGGAATCGTGGGCACGCCTTTGAAGGCCGGCTGGACACACGAGCAAGACTCCGCCGGGTACGACGTCATTCGCTCGGCGCGCCTGGTGATCCGTGTTGCGCCGAAGAATCTGCCGCCACCGCAAGCAATGCCCCTCGACGAGTTGAACCGGTCCCTGAGGGACCGCTACTTTTACGGAGACTGGAGCCGTGGAAGGTACAACGATTCGATCTTCATATCGAACGCAGCGGGCAAACCACTGCTGACGATGTGGCGATGGTCCATGATTGCGAACGAAGCGGAGGCAACGGCGGGCAACGCAGCGAAGCAGGAGAAGCCTGACGCTGGGTACCGCGTTTCCGCCACGTTCGATTCGCCCACCGGCGAGCATTACTATGGGCTTGGGCAACAGCAACAGGGCGCTCTCGACCTGCGCGACCATCAAATCAAATGTTGGCATGATTACGCGGCAATCGGCGGAGAGAACGTCTGCGTTCCGTTCCTGGTCTCGAGCCGCGGCTACGGGCTGATCTGGGATAATCCCTCGAAGACCACGATCGACCTCGGCTTCAACCAGCAAAACGTATGGTCGTCCGAAATAGGTGACCGCATCTCTTTCTTTGTGATTGCAGGCGACAAAACGGACGAAATCTACCAGGGCTACCGCCAGCTCACCGGCGTAACACACCTGTTGCCGAGGGCCACCTATGGCTACATCCAGAGCAAGGCGATTTATCCGACGCAGGAACAACTGCTCGATGTTGCGAAGGGGTATCGTGACCGCAATCTGCCTCTGGACGTGCTGGTGGTTGATTTCCTCAACATGACCAAGCAGGGCGAGTTGGACCTTGACACCGCCCGATGGCCCGACGCCGCGGCAATGAACCGGCAACTCCATTCCATGGGCATCACCACCCTGTTGAGCGTGTGGCCGCACTTTTCCGCTGGCACCCAGTTTTACGACATGCTGCGCCAGAAAGGCTGGCTCATTCACACCACGGACGGCACTCCCGACACGGGCTGGACCACAAAAGAGATCGGACCGAATATTGATACCACCAATCCGGATGCGGCCAAGTGGTGGTGGGAAGCCATTCGAGATCGCTATGTGAAGCCCTACGGTTTCGATTACCTCTGGCTCGACGAGACGGAACCGGACATCGATCCGGCCAAAGACGTTTTCTCCATCGGCTCAGGCTCTCGCTATTTCAACGTCTACCCGCTCTTCCACACGGCGTCAGTTTACGAAGGCTTCCGGCGCGACTTCGGAGACAGCCGGCGCGTGATGATCCTGGCACGCGCTGCATATCTGGGAGCGCAACGCAATGGCACGGTGTTCTGGTCGAGCGATATTTACTCGACCTGGGACATGCTGAAGCGTTCGATTCCTGCTGGCCTGAATTTTACCGCCAGCGGCATGCCTTACTGGGATACGGATATTGCGGGATTCTTCGCACCATCCCTCTCTCCCGACTATCACGCTGCACACAAACCGCTCGTCGATCCGGCGGACGCGCGCGGCACTGTGGACAGATATGAAGACTATCCTGAGCTCTTCGTCCGCTGGTTCGAGTGGGGTACCTTCCAGCCGGTGATGCGAGCGCACGGAGAGAGAAACCACAACGAGGTCTGGTCGTACGGCAGGCAGGCTGAGCCCATTCTCGAGAAGTATCTGCGCCTGCGCTATCAGCTCCTGCCGTACACTTACTCACTGGCGTATGGCAGCTACCAGACGGGCGCTCCCTTCGTGCGCGCGCTCTTCATGGATTTTCCGGATGACCCGAACGTCGCGGATCTTCCGGACGAATACATGTTCGGACCAGCCTTGCTCGTCGCGCCCGTCACGGAGCAAGGAGCAACAACCCGTAAGGTCTATCTACCTGCAGGTCCGGATTGGTATAACTACTGGACCAACGAACGAATCAAAGGTGGTCAGACGATCACTGCCGCCGCGCCGATCGATACCCTTCCGCTGTTCGTTCGAGCTGGTTCCATCGTGCCGCTCGGAACCCCGGTGCAAAGCGCTCAACAACCGCAGGCCATTGCTTCCGTGCGCGTTTATGCTGGGGCGGATGCGGATTTCACGCTTTTTTCAGATGACGGAACTTCATATTCGTATGAGCACGGCGGCGGCTCCCTCACCCGGCTTCATTGGGATGAGGCGACGCACCGCCTTACGCACGAAGGGGCGGCCTGGAGCGGATCCGACGTAACCGTCGTAGAAGCCGTTCACCCGTGAGAAGGGAAAAACCGCGTTCGTCTGCAAGGAGCGCGGCAAGCCACTGTTTCTTACTCTGAGATTGGCCTAGTGCCCGATAAAGTGGGAAACGCTAGATTGGCTCCCCGGGCTAGATTCGAACTAGCAACCCTTCGGTTAACAGCCGTGCGACCAACTTAATCAGAACTTGCCGGAGTTGGCACTAATCGAAGGAAATCAGCGAGTTGCGACTAAACCTGATGAATCACTTTCTCCTTCCTTGTTCACCTTTCGTTCGCATTTTGCCGCCGTTCACCACCATTAGTATTACGTTTTTGTGACGGCTTGACAGCCCTCCTGCCGGAGTCATCAGCCAATGACTATTGTGCAACTCCCTGGAGGGAATTGCTCAGCATTACGCTTTGCCTCGGATTGTGCTCACGAACCTAGTGCTTGACCCAACGCTGCGATTCCGACTCGAAAAGGCGGACCTCAACTCGTCCCACATCAACAAACGCGCTGACGACTTGTTGGCATCGATCCCTTTATGCTCTGTGGTCTCACCATCTGGGCCGATCGGTTCAGGGCCGAGCTCTTTGGTTTTTACATTCTAGCCACTCACCTCAACTGCCGGTGCGGACTGTCCGTGATTGGCCCCACGGCGGGGATGCTCATTAACTGCTCCACACGATCCATCAGCAAGGGATCACACTCGAGTGAGCGCACCAATGCAATCTCGGTTCTCTGCCGACGCACCACTGTTTCGCGGCACAGTCACAGCAGCGAAGCTAGCCACTCATTGATATCGGGGTTCGTCGCCAGTAGTTCGCGGAAGCAGCCGGCTTTGTGCAGGCTCTGCTTGTTGTAGCATCCCACCCCTGGCCGGTGATCAAATGCGCCTCACTGCGCAGTTTTAACTACCGGAAGAATGACGCTGTCAACCCATGTCTCGTCTTCGCCAGCAGGGATATCCCTGAAGAGCCACCACTCTTCTGTGTGTACCGCTGTTTGTCCGGGTTCCAGGTTTTGAAGCGGCCCAAGGGTCTCCAACTCTAACGAGTATGGGTCCGTGTATGTTTCGAAGTTGCAACCGAAATCAGGGTACTTCGCGTTTCTGCGTACTTCTGCCTTTTTCACAAACAGATGACCCTGACGGAAATAAGCACCCCAACCAAATGGATTGTAAATCCCCGTCATTTGCTCCTTAAACTTGCACGCGGGATTCTGCTCCTGATGGAGTTGAATATATTTCGTGCCGATCCTCCAACGCGGATCTGCCAAATCGGTGTAGCACCACAAGGCTAAAACACCTTCGGGCAATAACCTGTCCGCGGTAACCGGCGCTCGTGGCGGAAGAGGCAGAATGGCCTTTCCGCCCCCTGCCATGACCGAGAGTGCCCATGGAGCTATCTCGGTGGGCTCCCCTCCAAGATTGCTAATGCGATGAGTAACGGAAACATGTGTTCCCGTTCCAGCGAGCTTAACTTCGACCTCTTTTTGTAAGTTTGTTCCCGGATGTACAGCTTCTGGTGGCGCGGTAAAAATGAAAGCGTCCTTGTGCCTGCGAACGGAAACTGGAACATTGTCGGGATAGTAGGTGCGCTCTACTTCTGGCGACACCCAGAGCCTGTGTCCGCCATAAACACGAAAGACTCCGTCTCCGCTCTTCCCAGCATGTTCGGGTACTTCGTGGAATTCATTGTGCTCTCCCCGGAAACCAAAAAACAGGATCCGAGGTCCGACCTCCGTCACAATAATCAGTTGCACCGTATCGTTGCAAATCCTAAAGGCCTTTTTCCATCCCTAATACTCTACTTCATCTGCTTTTGCTGCGCTGGCCCCGACAATTTCTTGCATGTGTATGCACCTCCTGATTCACAGCGTCAGATCAAGTCTGTTTACTTATGTCTTTTGTGCATTCCGACCACTAACCACGGTATTGAAAGCAGTTTCCCTCATCTCTCGTTGCGCCAGTTGCAGTAATCTTCCTCTCTCCGGTCAGTCCGTAAGGGGCGTCGGTGCGATCGTTGATGACGATGCCGGGTTGTTTTTCCCGAAGGAAGTCTACGACTTGGTCATCCTGCCAATCGAATTTGCCGGTGTAGGGTTGGTCAGGAGGGCGACCCTGCCAACGGCCATTGAAGTGAACACCTCCGAACCCGAGCCATTCGTTGCCGCCGCCGTCAAACCGTCTCCTCAACAGGTGGAATGGCAGGATTTGGAATTCGGTGTGATCATTCATTTTGGACCCAACACGTTTCAGGACCGCGAATGGGGAGATGGCACGGCGGATCCTCGGGTTTTTGATCCCAGTGAATTTGATGCCGAGCAATGGATGCCGGCAATCAAAGCCGCCGGTGCAAGATACGTCGTCTTCGTCGCGAAACATCATGATGGCTTCTGCCTCTGGCCCACGGAGCAAACGGATTACAGCGTGAAGAAAAGCCCGTGGAAAGCCGGAAAGGGCGATGTTGTTGGCGAAGTGTCGGCTGCGGCAAGGAAGTACGGCTTGAAGTTCGGTGTCTATCTCTCACCGTGAGACCGACATGATGGGAACTTTCCGGAATGAATCCCAATCGCCGCCGAGCTCTCTTCCCTCCGGATTGTCGGCGAGCACGCTAAACGATAGTAGTTTCTATGATCCGATCGCGTGCAATGGCGGTAGAACGTCGAAGCACGAGATCTGTTTTAGTCGTGTATACCTCGCGTGAAGTTCCCTTGCGCTGAGGTTCTACCGAGTCGAGCAGCGCTCCAAATGCGAGTTTGGCGATTTCGATCTGCGGCATCCGCACAGTGGTTAAAGGCGGAGTCGTAAACTGTGCGAAGGCAATGTCATCGAACCCAATCACCGACAAGTCGCCTGGAATATCAAGGCCCAGCTCAAACGCTTCCCGTATTACGCCGATTGCGGTCATGTCATTCGAACAGACGACCGCCGACGGTCGCTCAGGCGAAGCAGTCAACGTTGAAACGGCCCTCATGCCGGCTTCCGCCGTGTGATCTCCTTCGATGAGCAGTTTTGGGGATATCTCCAACCCAATTTCCTTCATGCATTCTTGAAACGCGACTTTCCGGGCCATTGCCGTTCTCAAATCAGCAGGACCACTGATGAAGGCGATGCGTACGTGCCCGAGGGCTGCCAGGTGCTGCACAGCCAGGCGAATACCGTGTCGGTAATCAGTGCGGACAGTCTTGATCAGTGGTCCCGGGGACTCGATATCGACGACAACCGCGGGCACATTTCGGCGTGTGAAAACGTCGATTAATGGGTCTTCCCTCGCGAAAGTCAGGATCGCGACGCCGTCGACCCGTAGTTCGATCATCCGCCGGGCGGCCATCTCGAGCCGGCCCGGGTGGTGGCCGATGGAACTTAAAAGGATCTGGTAATTGTGCTCTACTCCTAAGTCCTCAAACGTCTGCACGGTCTCAGGGGAAAAGGGATCGGGAATCTCCGAGACGAGCAGGCCCAAAATACGGCTGCGCCCGGAAACCAGTGCCCGTGCGTGGGTATTCGGGTAATAGCCTACCTCCTCAATTACCCTTTGTATTCGCCGGGACACAGAGGGGCTCACTCCAGGCATATGATTGATGGTCCGCGAAACGGTCGCGACTGAAACCTTAGCGCGTCTGGCGATTTCCTGAAGGGTCATTCGGGCGTCTCGGTAATCGGTACAGTAATCGATTTCCAGATTGCCATAATACACCGCTTTTACGGCGCTCAGAAGCACAAACTGGGCTTACAGTCTGCTAGGGCACGGCCAGCGTTAAAACGTCACACGAAGCACATAAGCATACTTGGCCGGGGGCTGGGCGGGCAGTTGTACGTGCAAACCCTCGGCGCGCTGCTCAAATTGCAGTTTGGCGTCGCTGCCCAATAAGGCGACCGATCGCACTTGTCCACTGCCCAGCGTGAGTGCGAGTGAGCGAATCACCGCTTCTCCCTTTGTTGGCCAGCCGAGTCCGATTGCATAAAGGACATCGCCTTTGGTTGTGAAGCGAAAATCTTCTGCTGTGTAGTTGGTGATATCGGTATCGTGGAAGGACCCAACCGTCGGCTTCGTGGGGCCCTCGCCATAAGTCCTCCACGGCCGCGTACCGTAGATTGCTTCTCCGTTGACATTCAGCCAAGCGCCAACATCAAGAAGCACTTGCTGCACCGCTTCCGGTATCGTGCCATCCGAACGCGGGCCGATGTTCATCAGCAAATTGCCGTTTTTACTGACGATATCAATAAGCTGGTGGACGATAAATTGTGGCGACTTGAATGTGTCGTCCTTGATGTAGCCCCAGGACTTGTTACTTACGGATGTGTCGGTTTGCCAATAGAGCGGGCGGATGTCGCCGAGCTGGCCACGTTCGATATCGAGGACCGCGGAGCGCTCCTGCATGGCAAAGCCCTTGTAGTTGATCACTCCGACATGATCACCATATTTCAGGGAGCTGTTGTAATAGAACGCGGCAATGCGCGTGAGATTCGGCCGGATCGAGTTCTGCCCGATCCACCAATCGAAGTACACGATATCGGGATGGTATTTCTCCACGAGTTCCGCGGACCGCGCCAACCAGTCGTTGGTCCACGCCGACGAAACGTAGGTGAAATCATTGCCGACGGGAGTCCCCCACTTAAACACGCCTGTTTGTGCCGGACCATAGAAGGCGGCGTATTGCGGGTCGTTAACGTCAGATTGGATCTTGCGGCCCACGCCCATGAAGAAATCGTGCTCCACTCGATGTGACGACACGCCAAAGTGCAAACCCGCTGCCCGCACTGCTTTGCCCAGTTCTCCGATCACATCGCGATGCGGCCCCATCTTGGCCGCTGTCCAGTCGCTCAGCCCGCTGTCGTACATCGCAAAACCATCATGATGCTCCGCGACGGGCACCACGTATCTTGCGCCTGCCTTTTTGAATAGCTCGGCCCAGGCAGCAGGATCGAAATGTTCCGCTTTGAACATGGGCACGAAGTCCTTGTACCCGAACTTGTCCTGGGGTCCGTACGTAGCGATATGGTGCTTGTAGGCCTCGAATCCTGGCTCATACATATTTCGTGGATACCATTCGTTGCTGAAGGCTGGGACCGAATAGACTTCCCAATGAATAAAAATGCCGAACTTCGCGTCCTTATACGAGTCGGGCACCTGATATTTTTGAAGGGATTCCCAGTCGGGCCGGAACGGGCCTTGGTGGTCAAGATCATCGACTTCTTTTAAGACGGCACCGCGTTCGGCGTCATACTTACTGCTGGCTTTCTGCCAAGCCTGATCAATGCCGGCCGGATCCTCCGACGAAGTCGGAGCCGTTGCAGTCTGCGCATGCAGAATGGAAGGCGCGAACAGCGCCAAAACAACACCGGCGAGTCTGCGAATTGCCTGTAACAAGCGTATGCGATGTGCGAGCATTAAGTCCTCCCGTCAAACGCGTGGTTGGTGTTCTACTGCGCCGTCGATACCGCGTGCCTTCGCTCCAACAAATGCGTATACCGCAATCAGGACGTACGCTGCCAGCGGGACAACGTAAGCGGGAGCTATGCTGTGCCGCGCCTCGGCGATCAGCCCCATCATCGGGGTGAGGATTGCGCCTCCTACGATTGCCATCACGATCGAAGATCCACCGATTTTGGTGTTTGGTCCCAGACCCTTTAAGCCAAGAGCGAAAATCGTCGGAAACATAAGCGACATAAAGAAACCGGTCGCGAACACCGCCCACAAGCCGGCCCAGCCCGGGTGCAGAACTCCAAAAGCCACCAGAACGACATTCACAATTGCGTAAATGCCGAGGGGCGTGCTCGGCGCCACAAATCGCATAAGCCAGGCAGAACTGAACCGTCCGACGCCAAATGCCGCCAGCGTGCCGGTGAGGAAATATCCCGCGATTTTCTCCGGTTCGTGGGTGAACTCGTGAACGTATTGAATGAAGTAACTCCAGGTCCCCATCCGATCGCGCGTTCATTGCCATACGCGGATGCGCAATCGAAATGCCGGTATCCGACCACTCCCGCACCTTCCACAGCTGCCGTAACTTCACCCGCCGGGACATGGTCCGAGGCTCGACGCTGGATCTGTCGCTAAAGCCATCGTAAAAGGTAAACGGAGCCGTCCGATTGTTCTATACTTACTGACATCTATGAGCACACGAATGAAGGACATCGCCAAAGACCTTGGGGTATCGGTTATCACCATTTCCAAGGTCCTGCGGAATCATCCGGATGTAGGAGACAAGACTCGCGAGCGAGTTCTAGCCCGCGTTAAAGAGCTTGATTATCGCCCGAACCTGACGGCACGCAGTCTGGTCACTGGACGCACGTATCTGGTCGGTTTGGTCGTTCCGGACCTGCTCCATCCGTTCTTCGCAGAAATCGCTAAGTCTCTTTCGGATGTCTTGAGGGAGAGCGGCTACTATCTGATCGTCTCTTCCTCTGAGGAAGACCCGAATCTTGAAGAACAGGAGATCAATCAGCTGTTGGCACGCCGACTCGATACGTTGATCATTGCCTCGTGCCGCTCGACGGTCGACCTCTTCTTCCGAATTGAAAAGCAAAAAACGCCTTACGTTCTAATCGATCGAAGTTTACCTGGTCTTTCGGCGAACTTCGTTGGAGTGGATGATGAAGCGGTCGGAATGCTTGCCACAGGGCACTTGATCGATATCGGCTGCAAAAGAATCGCGCACATTCGTGGGCCGGAAACCAGTCCCAGCATTCGCCGCATGGAAGGATACAAAAAAGCACTGGTGCAAGCCAATCTGAAAGTCATCGACGATTACATCATCACCGAACGGAAGGGAGATGTGGGAACGAAACAACGCGGTGCAGAGGCGATGAGCCAGCTCTTGAGTCTTAAGCCAAGACCTGACGGGGTGTTCTGCTTCAACGATCCTCTAGCGATGGGCGCCATGAATTACGCACTGGATAACGGATTACGCATCCCGGAAGACATCGCGGTGATTGGTTGCGGAAATCTTCACTACGACGATTGTCTACGTGTTCCACTTTCAAGCATTGATCAGCACAGCCGGCGAATTGGGGAGGAAGCTGCACGCCTCACGCTCGGGATTCTGAACTCGAAAGTGCCGCCTAAACCGGAAAGCGTCGTGCTACAGCCAGTATTAGTCGTTCGCGGATCGACCCGGCGGCGTGCGGCAAAACCGCCGCGTTCGATAGGAAGGGCACGGGACTAAACACGGCGTCCTAAGTGATTGCGCATAAGCGACGCAAGGTTATGTTGCCGCGTACCCACTGCGCGAATTGGGCCTCGATGGAATTGACGACCTCGCTGAGTACCGGGAAGTATCGGTTGTGTAAGCATTTTCGCCGGGTAAGCTTCCAAACCCGTTCGATCAGGTTGAGATCTGGGCTGTACGGCGGCGCATATTCATCCCTCGTGCCAGCCGCGATCTTACGGTGCTGCTTCGGGCTTTGCCTGTCTTGACTGGAGTGGGACATGGACCGAGACAGCCTTGCCAGCGAACTCGACGGTAGCATCGAACTTCGGCGCAGATGTTATACCGACCCCGTGTCCTTCTGTGACACGCAAAACGCGAAAAGTCCTGTGCTCCAGCATTCCGGGGAAACTACCGCGACGATCTCCGATCATTAGTGTTTCAGCTTTGTCGTCCCAGTGTATGGGAATGACGGAATAGGTTCCGTGTTCATAGTCATAATTGTCGCCTTCGTCTTCATACAGGGCGAAATCCCCGTCCGCTCCCGCGTAGACTCTAATTTCAATCGGATCTGGTTTGACTGAAGCTGATTCCGCTCGAGGGCCAAAGGCAACGATTGAGCCAGCCTTGGCATAAATCGGAAGCTTATCGAGCGGAGCTTCTGCAGTAATGACTTGACCGCCACTCTGGCGCTTGCCGGTCCAGAAGTCTACCCAGTCCGTACCAGCGGGGAGATAAAGCGTTCGCTGCGTGGCTCCTTCCGTGGTTACTGGACTGATTAGCAGAGCGGGCCCGAACAGAAATTGGTCCGACACTCTTCGCGCTCCGGGATCAGAGAAGAACTCCAGAGGCAGCGCTCGCATAAGGGTTTCACCGTTCTTGGTGACGCCCCAGGCGGCGGAATAGATGTACGGCAGCAGACGATATCGCAACTCATCGTACTGCGTGAGGATGTGTTCGACTTGTGGACCGTAGTTCCAAATCTCAGCCCTTGACTGGTACCCATGGACGCGGAAAATCGGGCAGAACGCGCCGTACTCAAACCACCGGATGAGCAGTTCGTGGTACGCCTCGGACGTGTATTGATCCTTGGGGCGAAAGAATCCACCAATGTCCGTCGTCCAATATGGCAAACCCGACATGCTGAAGCTCAGGCCCGCGGGAATCTGGCGTCGGAGTGTAATCCAGTTCGCGCTGATGTCACCGGACCAGGCGGCGGCGGCATTCCTCTGTTGTCCGGCAAAAGCGGAGCGTGTGAGAATCACGACCCGCTTCCGGTCTGTGGTTGCGCGCTGACCTTCGTAGATCGCGTTGGTTACATACAATGGATATGCGTTGCGTACGGAGTCTCCGCTACCCAGGAACGTCTTCTTACCCTTGAGCACGTCGCCCTCCGGTTCAGACGCATCCATCCACCAGCCATCCATTCCGTCCTGGAAGATTCCATTCTTGAGTTCCGACCAGAAAGCGGTTTGAGCTTCGGGATTGAAGAAATCCGTCCAGGGTTCTCCCGAAATGAGAAAAGACCGAGCACTCATCCGTTTGTAAACGTCTGTATCCTCCCCAAATCTCGACCATACCGAAATCAGCATGTGCAGGTCGTTGGCATGCAGTTGATCCAGCATTTCCTTGGGTCGCGGATAATGCTCCTCGTCGAACTTCATCGCGTTCCAGCCGTACTTGCCCCAGTACTGCCAGTCCTGGACCAACGCGTCCACCGGAATCTTTCGCTTCCGGAACTCGGCTGCGGTATCGAGAATCTCCTGTTGACTGTGATACCGCTCGCGGCACTGCCAATATCCATAGGCCCACTTCGGAAATAGCGGCGCTTCGCCTGTGAGCTGACGGTAATCAGAAATGACGCGGTTCAACTCGGGGCCGTAGAAGAAGTAGTAATCGATGGCCTGCCCCACTTCGGAGCGGAATGTTGTCGTATCCTGGGGAGGCCGCACAGCCAGCTGAACTCCTCCGGGTCCGCCCCGTGCAGAGACTTCAAGTTCCTTGTTTGCCTCCAAATGAAGAACACCCGAAGCGTACGTTGGAGTCCACATGGTCTGCAAATCGATCACGTTTTGTCCGTTGACCTGGAGCACAAGCTGTTTCTTGCCGTCGCTGGTCAGCAGAAAGCCATAAATGCCCCCTGCTCCAGTGGCGAACTTACCCTTACCGGTGTTTGGGTCGATTGCGATGGATTGGTCCGCAGGATTGAAGTCGGTGAGCGAGGGATTGTTCCACAGAATGCCGTATCCTTTACTCGACAGCAGAAATGGAATCGAAATGTTTGTGTTCGCCTGGTGTAACCGGATTGGGGCTCCCCGAACGTCAAAAATGCCTTCCTGATGCTGTCCTAGACCGTACAAGGCTTCATCTAAAGGCGAAAGAAAAGTCTGTTGAACTTGCCAAACCTTCTTGTCCGACAGGGACGATACATCAAAGGCTTTGCCCCCATCCTTTGGTTCGGCCAGCACGGGCTTTCCGTCTCTGGAGAAGAAACTCACTGCGCCCGTCGTGGCATTGACGGTCACTGTGATTGCCCCGGTATAGAGCTTCGCCTCCTTTTTCCCAACTTTAACCTGAAGGTTGTTGGCCCGACACAGCTGCGTCACGATCGGAACCTTGGGACTTGGAATTTCCGATGTTGGGCTGGCCACAACGTGTATGACACGATCGCCACAGGCTTCAATCCGGATGGTTCCGGCCGCAGTTCGCAAGGTGACACCGTTCGAGTCTGTATGAGACTCCTTGATGGCAAATTTAGGCTCATTCGCGCCCCATGCTGCTGAACTGGCAACTACGAAGAGCAGAACAATACCGTACTTGTTTGTCATTTTGGTTAGCTCTCCTGACGTCCTTTCGTCTTTGCTGCAGAGATATCGGCAACGTGGTCGCACTGCCATTCACGCTCAAGTCTTTCATCATGTCGAACAACGGCAGGTGGCACTCTGATAGGTTGGTGGTTTCTACCGGCCAATAGTTCATCTGCACGTTGATGTTCGCCGTCCAGTTCGAGCTCCACGGCGGAGTGAGGTCGCCGCACCAAATCCCCTGCAGATTCGCCGGCTGCGTCCCGGGGCGGGAGCTTCCCATTAAAAGGTACCGGCCGTAATGGAAGTACAGCGCAGCCAGGGAAGGATCAGGATTCTTTGGGAAGTCCCTGACGCGCTGATCGGTGGGCAGAGCTGCCCCGGATTGTGGCGTGTCAATCTTGAGTGTCACGCGGCGAAACAACCGGCGGTGATCTTCCAGATGATCCTGCAAAAGCTTTTCGTAGCTCAACGAATAGGAATGGGCAACAGGCTTTCGAGCCGCCGCCGCGATTTTCTCGATTGGCATGTCCGGCGCGACATCATAGCTCCGGTATCCGGTGGCCGCGCCAATGTAGATCACGGCGCTAGTGGCCCCTTCCAAGTTTAAGCCGCCATCGGCCATCGCGGAGACCTTTCCTTCTTTCGCACGGACCTTCAGCACCGCAGCGAACCGCATCCCTTTGCCGTCCCCATCGTCATACCGGATCGGGTTCTTGTCCCGGAGGTACTGGGGAATGCTTTCGTTTGGCGCTTTCCCCCGAAGCACAATTTCGCCCGAACTGGCCGCTTCGGACGCGTAGCGCAACTGGCTTGTCAATCGAACTTCACAATTCAGGTTGCCCGGCTTGCTGCACATTAAGCGAACCACCAAGAGTTGCGCTGGCGCAGAGGAGAAAACCTCGCGCGTGTAATTGATCCCGTTCGCCTCATACGCTACTTTGGCGATTCCGGAATCCAGATCAAGGCTTCTTCGGTAGCCGTTTACTTGGTCACCGTGCGTAAACGCGATGGCAAGATCCGCCAGCGGCTCGTAGGACTGGTTGTAGGGCCCCTGCATCTTCCGGCATTCCAGGTCGGCTTCGTGATAGTTCTGTAGCTCCAGGAGAAGCTTGCGCACAACGGGGAGATGCTCTTTCGCGCTCGGATTGTTCCAATCGCGCGGAGCTCCTGACCACAACGTATCTTCATTCAAGGCAAGGCGTTCGTTCCTGTAGCCTCCGAACACCATTGCTCCCAGCCGTCCATTCCCGACGGGCAGGGCATCGCCCCACTGCTTTGCGGGTTCGGCGAACCACAACAAAAACTCACCGTTTGGCGCCAAGCTTTTCGCATCGGTCTCGAAGGGTCTAGGCCGAAGCAACCGTGGCAAGGGAAGAACCGCCAGAACTGAACCCAAGTCTGAAATAAACTTTCTGCGCGTCATCCGCCAATTCATATCACTCCTCTCGGCGCAATCCCTACAACCCGCCAGGGACACTGGACTTTGCCGCATCCCACGGCCTCGGCCTGGGTGCGCTACGTAGCATGAGCGGAGTAATTCCTTGCCTCAAAGGCTCCGGTATTTTACACTGGGAAAGCGTTAACTGTATCGTATAAATTTAAGACTTCAAGTGTCTCCATTCCGTTGGGCGAGGCTCTGCGGATTTTCGACAGCTGAAGCGCCAATGCGTCGAATTTTGTGAAAATCATCGTGCAACTGTACTGATTTGCAGAAACGCATACGGAAGTTCCGCAATCAGAAAAGGATAGACGATGGCGAACCATCAGGTTGGGAATGCCCCGGGCGTAACGGTGTCGCCTGCCAGGCATTCATTGTTTCCTGCAGGGCAAATTGTTCCATTCATTCTGGTTACCGCACTGTTCTTCCTCTGGGGAATCCCCAATAACCTGAACGACGTATTGATCCGGCACTTCATGAAGTCCTTCGAGATTTCCCGCTTTCAGGCCGGTCTAGTGCAATCCGCCTTCTATATGGGCTATTTCCTTCTGGCGATTCCCGCGGCCCTCATGATGAAGCGAGCAGGCTACAAAGCGGGATTCGTTGTCGGCTTGCTGCTCTATGCCGCAGGCGCATTCTTGTTTTGGCCGGCCGCCCTGACCGGCAGTTACGCTTTCTTCCTTTTCGCGCTGTTTGTCATTGCCAGCGGGCTCTCCTTTCTGGAGACGGCTTCCAATCCCTTTATTGCCCAGCTTGGCGATCCGGACAGTTCAGAGCGCCGTCTGAATTTCTCGCAGGCGTTCAATCCTTTCGGCGCCATTTCGGGTGCTCTGATCGGCACGATATTCATCTTTTCCGGTGTCGAGTTGAATCCAAAGGAAATTGCGGCGCGCCAGGCGGCGAATACCTACGAGGCGTATCTTCGCTTCGAAACGTTGCGCGTTATTCGTCCTTATCTGGTAATCGGCGTCGTCGCCGTGGTTTGGGCGCTGCTCATCATCCGCACAAAGTTTCCCGTGATTACGAGTGAGAGCGAGGCCGGCCACAGTGAGCATGGAAGCTTTCGTCGATTGCTCAGCCAGAGACATTTTCTCCTTGCGGTTATCGCACAATTCTTTTACGTCGGAGCGCAGGTCGGCACTTGGAGCTACTTCATCACCTACGTTCAGGAGTACGGCCACCGGCCCGAGAAAATCGCCGGATATTTCCTGACGGGCACGCTGGCCGCGTTTGGCGTAGGCCGCTTCGTCTCGGCCTATCTGATGCGTTTTGTTTCACCGAGCCGCCTGATGGGGGCGTACGCGACGGCGAATATTGTCCTGGTCACTGTCGCAGTCCTCCACCCGAGTTGGGTCGGTATCTGGTGCATATTTCTCACCAGTTTCTTCATGTCCCTGATGTTCCCGACGATTTTCGCACTTGGCCTGAAAGGTCTCGGCCCAAACACCAAGATCGGCGGCTCATTTCTCGTCATGGCGATTATCGGCGGCGCAGTCCTCACTCCGCTCATGGGCCTGATCTCGGAGAAGTTCCACAATTTGGCTCTGGGCTACTCAATTCCGCTGATCGCTTACATCTATATTTGTGCTTATTCGTTTTTGGGCTCGCGGCGAGTGGGTATCTCCGCAACCGTTAGCGAACCCGCGAGGTAAACCTATGCAAACTCAATTTGGTTTGTCCACCATGAAGGCGACCGTGGTCCGAGGGGCAAATGAAAGCAAGTCCATTGCGAAATAGCTTCTGGCGAACTCTTCTAGGTAACTACGGCTCCTCGTACAAGATCGAGTTCCAGAAGGCCGGGGTGGCGCGTGTTCCCTGGGGCCGATGAATACAAAAATTGCGCGACCCGCTTGGCCTCGCAGGTCAGTAAGCTTGACTTTATTTGTGGAATGCGTTAGAGAAGACGGTACCTTTATCGATTTCTGGAGAAACCACATGCCTCAAGACGATCTCGTGCTTGTCACCGGCGCCGGTGGTTTTATCGGCGGCAATCTCGTTGCTTCCCTGCGAGCGCTGGGCTGCAAGCGCATTCGCGCTGTTGATATCAAGCCCCTGAGTCACTGGTACCAGCGATTCGGGGATGTTGAGAATCTCTCCTTGGATCTGAATCAGAAGCAAAACTGCGAGACCTCCGCCAAGGGCGCCCGTGATATTTACAATCTCGCCGCCAACATGGGCGGCATGGGATTCATCGAGAAAAATAAGGCCCTTTGTATGCTCTCAGTGCTGATCAATACGCATATGCTTCAGGCGGCCCGGAAGTTTGGCGCGGCTCGCTACTTCTACTCATCGTCGGCCTGCGTCTACAACGGTGACAAGCAAACGAGCTTTGAAGCGCCCCCGCTGAAGGAAGCCGATGCCTATCCAGCGCTGGCCGAAGACGGCTACGGCTGGGAAAAGCTGTTCTCCGAGCGCATGTGCCGGCATTTCCACGAGGACTTCGGCCTCTACACGCGAGTGGCGCGCTTCCACAATGTCTACGGCCCCTGGGGCACGTGGTTTGGCGGTCGCGAAAAAGCCCCGGCTGCCATCTGTCGTAAAGTGATTGAAGCGAAACTGACCAAAAAGCACGAAATCGAAATCTGGGGCTCGGGAATGCAAACCCGCAGTTTTATGTATATCGATGATTGTTTAGTGGGCATCCAGAAGATCATGAATTCGGAAATTCTGGAACCGATCAACCTGGGCTCGAGTGAAGCCGTCAGCATCAATCGGCTGGTGGATCTTGTCGAAGGGATTGCCGACATTCACCTGGGGCGCAAACACGACCTCAATGCACCGCTGGGAGTGAACGGGCGCAACAGCGACAACACTCTGATCAAGAAATACCTGAACTGGGAGCCCAGCATCCCTTTGCAGGCTGGCCTGGAAAAGACCTACGCCTGGATTTACGACCAGTATCTTGCGCGCGAGAAGGGTGTGGCGGGGGTCGTGCAGGAATTCACAAACACGTAATACTGATCTCGGACCTGAGCGTGACGTTCATGCCGAACATGACGGGAACGTGGGACTATCTGATCGTTACGGCCGCAAATGATCAGCAGGCCAAGGCTTACGACGCTCAGATCCAGCAACGTCGGGAAGCCGGCGAAATTCCTCAGGTTCGCAATTGTCTTGTAATTCCGGATATGGATGGCCAACGGATTGGCAGTGGGGGAAGCACGCTCCATTCCCTTGCCTGTGTACTGCAGCGCGAGCGGCCCGGCGCTGGTCCTGCCAGTTTCGAGGAAGCCGAGGCAATTCTGAGCGGCCTCCGCATCCTAATTGTCCATGCCGGTGGTGACTCCCGCCGCCTGCCGGCGTACTCCCATTGCGGCAAGATGTTCGTTCCCATCCCAGCCAAGGGTCAACCCTCGGGCGCTTCCACGCTTTTTGACCGGCTCGTGCCTGCATTTCTCAAGCTTCCGGAAGGATCTCGGGGGCAAGTGGTGGTAGCCTCCGGCGACGCTTTGATTCTGTTCAACGTTTCAGCCGTGGAGCTTGCTCGCCCAGGGATCACAGCGCTGGGCTCCTTCGCTTCCTCGAAAGATGCCGCCCGTCACGGTGTTTTTTGCACCGCCAAGGATGGCTCGGTGAGATGGTATTTGCAGAAGCCGTCGCTTGACATACAGCGCACCGCAGGGGCAATCAACGCGAATGGGAAATCTGTACTTGATCTTGGCGTGATGAGTTTTGACGCTAGTGCCGCTGTTCAGTTGCTGCGCGTCTTTTTCGCAAATACTCCCCAGAAACATGGAGAACCCGCGCTGGATTGGAAAACGAGCGTGCGCGCGGCACTTGATTCCCACGGCATCGACCTATACCGTGAGATTTGTTGTGCGCTCGGTGCCGAGACGACCTTTGAACAGTATGCAGACGACGTGCGGGCAGGCGGCTCAACCCTCGATCGCCCGCTCCTAGCGGAGTGGTTCAGTCCCCTGCGACAAATCCCCCTGAATCTCGACATACTTCCGCGCTGCAAGTTCTTCCATTTCGGCACCACTCGAGAGTTGATTACCAGTGGACTGGCCCTGCTGGCAGAGGGCTCCTGCGAACCCGCGCCGGCCTCCTTGATCCTGAATAGCGATATTCAATCCGAAATCACCGCGGATCACGCGTGGATTGAAGGTTGTTCTGTCCGTGGCACCTTGACCCTCGAAGGTTTCAATGCCGTCGTCGGTGTCGACGTCGTGAAACCCCTCAGCCTCCCCAAGGGTGTCTGCTTGGACATCTCAACCGGAATCAGCCGCAAAGGCGAAAACGTCGCGTTCCTCCGGTATTACGGCATCGATGATACGTTTAAGCATTCAGCCGAAGAGGGAGGCACATTTTGCAGTCAGCTTCTTCAGAGCTGGCTGGGTGCAATGGGTGCAGTCGTCTCCGAAATCTGGCCACCCGACGTGCCCGCGCGCGAACGGACTCTGTGGAACGCTCGCGTGTTTCCAGCATTGCAGGAGCACCAAGACTTCCGAAGCTGGTTGTGGCTGTTGAATATCGAGTCTGCGACACCGGAACAAAAGAAGCGCTTCTTGGCTGCAGACCGGTACAGTTCTTCCGAAATAGCGGTCCGGGTTGACCAAACCCAGTTTCAACTGCGGCGTTCGCGGATTCGATCAGCTCGGATGACGCATGATGATCGAAGACATTCTCAGGCCCAGACTCACGTGGTCGAAGGTTGACAATAGTTGCAGTGAACGCTGAAGTGGGCACTTACGGGGACGGTGACTATGCTGAAAAATGGAATCCTCAATCCCGCCATCAACTCGTTGTTGAGCCGTGTCCGTCACACCAACACACTGGTCATCGCCGACCGCGGGTTCCCCTACTGGCCGCAAATTGAAACTGTCGATATTTCTCTCGTCGACAACGTTCCGCGTGTTCTGGAAGTTTTGCAGGCCATTCAAGCCAATTTTGTCATCGGGAAAATCGTGATGGCCGAAGAGTTCCGGCGTGTCAACGATTTGCATGCGGTGCACAGCTTCGAGCAGTGTTTCGCCGAGATTCCGGTGACGTTTGAGCCGCACACGCAATTCAAGCTGCGCGTACCCTTGGCCATTGGCTTGATCCGGACCGGAGACACCATAGAGTACGCAAACATGATTCTGGAGTCGGCATAGTTCCGGTGTTGGCAAACGCCCGGGAAAAGAATGCCCCCTTTGCAGTAGTACCGGTGAAAAACTAGTTGACGATCATGGTCTGGAAAAGAGCGTCAAAGATGAGCAACCCCATTGGAAGGATCCCCTATCGAATGGCGCTGGCTGGTGGTTGGATTGATCAGCCCTTCGTGTCCAGGCTCAACCCTGACCCGCCGGGTTCCATGGTGGTCGTCGGACTGGCACCCACGTTCCGCTACATGGACCGCGCGGGGATGGCCACTAGCACACGAAAAATCGCCGAAAAACTTTGGCCCGACGGCTTGCCAGATAGAGATCCAATGGCATTGGTGCGGGAACTCTATGAGGCGGAAAACAAAGGGAAGGCAAACCCGTCTGGCTCTCAGGATATGGCTGGCCTGATATTGCCCGGCATCAACAGGCTAGACTACGACTTTGCGTTCGCGGGCGGGTTGTTTCCCGCCCACGTCGAATCCTGTAATGCTCCTGACGTCGGACGCTGGCTGGAGGATGTGATTCATCTTCTGCCGATCGCACAGCGTCCGGATGGCTATAGTCCCCTTGGCGAGCAGCATTTGAACGCCGAGTGGGTGTATCGCCTGGGCCAATCCGGGAAGGCCTGCTTCGCTGCAATCTTGGCCAAAGATATTGCAGAGCTGGGTGCCTCCCTGAACGAGAGCATGAGGTGCTGGGAAACACTTCTTCCGCACACCGTCGCGCATCCTCTCATCACGGTGGACTTGCTTGCCTTGCTGGCTTATTACCAGGAACGCTACGCGGGTGCCATGTACTCGGGCTGTGGCGGCGGCTACCTCTATGTGGTCTCCGAGGAACCGGTGCCTGGCGCAATCAAGGTGAAACTCAGGCTCGCTGCCAAACGCGAATCAAATGGCCAGGACGCCGGCGCGGCTCTCGGGTCCGCACGGACACGCTGACTTCATCGTTCACATTTTGCATGTCGGTGAAAGACAACGAAAAGCTTTTTGAATCTGGTCTCCCCTGTGCTTCGCCAATACTCTGTCTGCCTTTGAAATCAACAGTCTAGGCCGTTGCTCTACACAGGCAACCTGGGATAACACCCAGCCATGTTACACAGCATCGGACTCTGGCTGGCCTCGATTCTTCGCCTCTTCCGCACGCGCCGGAGCCTCCTTCTTGAAAACCTAGCTCTTCGGCAACAACTCGCAGTTCTGAAGCGCAAGCACCCCAGGCCGAGATTGATAGCTCTCGACAGACTGTTCTGGGTGCTCGCGCGGAGGTTCTGGTCTGGCTGGAAACAAGCCCTCATCATTGTGAGCCCGGCGACCGTGGTCCGCTGGCACCGGTCTGGATTTGCGTTGTATTGGCGCGCCATCTCAAGCGCGCGCCAAGCGATCGGGAGGAAAAGGATCTCTAAGAGGAGGTTCGCGATCTGATCTTCCGGATGGTAGCCGAGAACCCAACGTGGGCTGCGCCGCGGATTCACGGAGAGCTGCTGATGCTTCGCTTCGATGTCTCCGAACGAACGGTTTCTCGGTGGATGCACCGCGCCCCGAGAGATCCCGAGCCAGCCAAGAGATGGCTCACATTCCTGAGGAATCATCGCGAGACTATCGCCGCGATGGACTTCTTTACCGTGCCGACTGTGACTTTCGGCGTGCTCTACTGCTTTTTCATCCTGAGCCACCATCGCAGGCAGATTCTGCATTTCAACGTCACGCGGCGTCCGACGAGCGCCTGGATCATTCAGCAGTTGCGAGAAGCGTTCCCGTATCAACCCGCTCAGAAATTCTTGATCTTCGATCGCGATGCCAAGTACGGCTTCGAAGTCCCGACAGCGGTGCGCTCGATGGCCATGACTCCTGTTCGGACTTCGGTCCGGAGCCCATGGCAGAACGGAGTTGCCGAGCGCTGGATCGAGAGCTGTCGACGCGATTTGTTGGATCACGTCATTGCGATGAACGAGCCGCACTTGAAGCGACTGCTCACCGAGTATGTTGCTTACTACCACGAAGACCGAACGCATTTTGGGCTGCGCAAGCAAACTCCATTCGGTAGGCCGAGAGTGGAAGCCGCCACCTTCTCCAGAGTGATTTCGCAAGCACGGCTGGGCGGCTTGCATCACCGTTTTGAATTCAACCGGCATGAAGGGATGACCCACATCCGTGTTGGTCCAGACGTGCAAAATCAATTGGTCGGTTGTGAATAGTCACGCTCAGAAAACAGCGCTTGCCCTGTAATGCCAGAGGACTGAGCAGACAGCAAGAATACAGTCATAGCGGCGATGTCTGCGGGCTCGGTCAACTGATGGTTCAGAGAGAGTGTCGCATTGATTCTGCGGAAATCTTCAATGGCTTTCTCAGGTCTGTGCAACCTCTCTTTATAATGTGGCGTGGTCACTTCAGCTGGCAATACGGCGTTCACTCGGATGCCATACTGGCCAAGCTCCTCGGCCCAGTCACTAGTAAACTCCATGATGGCTCCTAGAGCTGCAGCATAGGCAGAAGCGCCTCCCTGTTCTGTAAATGCGATTCTCGACGTGACGTTGACAATCGACCCCCGCGATCTTTTTAGGAACGGTAGCATCGCCTGGGACACCGCGTAATAACGTATCAAATTGGATTTCAGGTCTGACGCGAACCTCTGAGGGCTTCCGTGCTCCAACCCACAACCGCTATTCAGGCCGAAACTGTTGACAACGCCATCCACGTGTACGAATTTTCTCCCTAAATCTTCGAGAATACGACGGCAATCAGGACTTTCTGTTACTTCCAGTGGTATGGCCTCACTTGAAATGTCTTGTTGGTGCAACTCATCCTGTAGTTTACGAATGCCGGATTCGTCACGGTCGAGGATTACTGGGATAGCTCCTTCCCGGCCACAGGCGAGAGCGATCGCTGCCCCAATGTCTTTAGCAGCTTCAGTCACAACAATGACTTTATCTCTTAGACCAAAATCCATAAGATTCGAAGTTCTCTCCGCCGCCTATCGCAAATAGTCTACTCCTGGATCCAGCAACCATCCTATAGGTACAATCCGCGAGTTGTTCTTTGGCAATGGTCAATTCGCCGTACGAGAAATTGCATATTGAGCTGACCAGCCCGAGGATTTGATCCAGGAGAAGAGTTTATATCCCAGGCATGCGAAGATGGATTTACTTGCCAGGGGCTACAAGCCGCGGGGGGCAGGCAGTCGGTAAGCGGGCGAGTGGCCCGCTCGAGGAGATCATCGCCAATCTGCCGTGGCGCTCCCGGCCGCAGCGCATTCCCTAAAGCAGCAAGGCCTCCACTGATAAAACGATTCCGCCACATTCCCACAGTGAACACTGTGGTGTGCAACTTGACGGCTACTGCCGCGTTGCTCTCCCTGCTGGCACACTCCAGAATGATGCGGCCGCAAAGGGCCTGCGACCGCAAAGTCCGCAATTGCAGGCGCCATCGCAAAGATATCTTCTGCTCTGGACTGACAACGAGTTCTTGGTTCTTGAGAAGCTTTCGCGGATTCGACCTGATCTACGACGACCACGCTACGTTATCTACGAAGTTTTCTTATGGCTCAGCAGACTAGGCCATTCCAATCGCTTCCAGACTACGAAATCGCTGATATGCATCGTCGAGCCCAGCGATAGGGTGCGGCCCGTAGGTGGTCAAATCAGCCGACGAAGCCAGGCTTTGGCGGCCTTCGGCGATGCTGCGCAGACGTCCGGTGGCAACTGCCTGCATCATCACGTTGCCCAGGGCCGATGCCTCAACCGGGCCGGCAACTACGTGTCTCTGGCAAACGTCGGCGGTGAGCTGCGATAGCAGCTTGTTCTGGCTGCCACCTCCCACGATGCGAATGATCTTCAAGTCCCTGCCAGTGAGCGTTTCGAGTGCTTCGAGTACGCTGCGATATTTGAGGCTGAGGCTCTCCAGACAACAGCGCGCCATCGCCCCGTCACTGTCTGGTCGAGTCTGACCCGTTCGCCGGCAGTACTCTCGAATCGCCGCAGGCATGTTTTCCGGCGCCAGGAACTCACTTGCATCTACGTCGACAAGGCTGCGGAAAGGCGCTGCATCAGCCGCAAGCTGAATCACTTCGCCCCACGTGTATTGACGGCCTTCCGATCGCCTTTGGCGAACACATTCCTGAAGCAACCACAGCCCGGAGATGTTCCTAAGCAGAAGGACATCACCGGTGACTCCGCCTTCGTTGGTGAAGTGCAACGACAGCGCCTGTTCGGACGTGACGGGTTCCTTCGATTCGACGCCCATCAGGCTCCAGGTCCCGCTGCTGATGAACACGCTGTGCTTATTCATGTGCGGGACGGCGGCTACCGCACTTGCCGTGTCATGAGTTCCCACCTCAAGGACGGGCACGCAGCCCCTTAAACCGCAATCGCTGATGACGTCCGATTTCATCGCTGCAAGAATCGTTCCGGGGTAGACGATAGGGCCCAGCATTCGCTCGGGGATACGGAGCTTGCCGAGCAAGTCGCGCGCCCACTCCTGCTCGCGGCACAGTAGCATCTGGGTCGTGCTGGCCTCTGTGTATTCAACCGATTTCTCGCCACAAAGCCAGTAGTGAAACAGGTCGGGAATCATGAGTAGGTTTTCCGCGATACCAAGATTCCCATCGCCCGATTCCACCATGCTGAACAACTGAAACAGAGAGTTGATCTGCATGGTCTGAATGCCCGTTTGCTGGAAAACCTCGCGTTCAGGCACGCGGGCGAAGACGCGTTGCGGCATGCCGTCGGTTCTTGCATCGCGGTAATGCACGGGATCGCCGAGCAACTTGCCCTGGTTATCGAGCAGCGCGAAATCAACTCCCCAGGCGTCCACACTTATTCCGGCTGGCGCCGCATCGTACAGCGACGCGTATTTCGACAGCCCAGTCTTGATTTCGGACCAAAGCCGCAGAACATCCCAGCGAAGGTGTCCATCCGCGTTGATGTATCCGTTGGAGAACCGATGTAGTTCCTGAAGCTCGAATTGCTGGCCGTCCCAGCAGCCTGCAACAAGCCGTCCGCTGGAGGCCCCCAAGTCAACCGCCACGAAATTGGTGGTGGCCTTCATTCTTCTCGCGACAGCATGTCCAGCACCTGAGCAGTCACATTGCTGATCAGCCGCTCGACTTCATCCGCTGAAATTCCGCCCTTATTGCCGTTGCTGCAACAGCCCGGAGCCGCAACGACTGGCTCCCCTGCCGCACTTTCTTCTTCAAAGCGGCAGTCCGGCAGCCCCAGCTTTTTCTTGATCTCCAGCAGATCGCCTACTTTGTCGGGCGGGATGTGTAGGATCGGCGCGCCCAATGACGACGCCAGCATGACCGTTCGGCAGTAAGTATCAACGATTTCAACCAGCCACTCGGCGTGCGTGACCGTATCAGCCCAACAGACGATTCCGTGGTTTCCCAGCAAGATGGTGTTATGCCTGCGAACAAACGGTAGCACCGTTTCCGCAAATTCTTTTGTGCCAGGCGTCTCGTAAGGTGTAACTGCCACCGGCCCGGCGAAAACTTCCTGCTCGGGAATGATGGGCCCCGGCGGAACCAACCCGGTTATGGCATAGGCGGTGGCGTGCGGCGGATGGCAATGAATGACGGCCCGAGCCTTCGGAACTGCCTTATAAATCTCAAGGTGCAACAGAACTTCACTCGTATGTGGCCGTTCGCCGCATACCCGGACGTTATCCATGTTGATCAGCGACAAATCCTCGGGCGTGAGGTCGCCCTTGCTGCACATCGTGGGAGTGCAGATCGCATACTTGTCCCCGATACGATTGGAGATATTGCCGCCGTTGCCCTCAACGTACTGCCTCTCCCAAAGCTTTCTTCCTACGCGGATGATCTCGGCTTTGAGGCGCGCGGCTTCGGGCGAGTTGTAGATGGCTTCCACAGCAGGCTCCGGCAGTGAGGGCATGGCATTCTGGACACAGTGCAGAATCGCTTCTCGAACGATATCGTGAACAAAAGCTTTATTGGCAGGAGTCATGACCACCAGCGTGAAGGATTATGGCACATTATCGCTATCTTCTGAAGTAATTCAACCTCAGAACTTCATATTAGTTCACATTTGTTCAGAATAGTGTGATAGAGTTCCCCACCATGCGGTCTGCTGAACGTCTGTTGCAACTTCAGGAGCTGTTTGCCAAGGAAGAATTCGTCGAACTTAGCGACCTTTGCAACAAATTGCATGTCTCCAAATCGAGCGTGCGCCGCGACCTGATTGGACTCGAAAAAAGGGGGGTTCTGCGGCGCGTCCATGGCGGCGCCATCTCCTTGCAGGTCCGCGATGAAGTGCTCGATTACGCTCGCCTTTCCAGAAGCTGCCACAACGAGAAGCTCCAGATCGGCAAAGCAGCGGCCGAACTGATTGAAGATGATCAGACGGTTATTCTTGCAGGGGGTTCTACTGTCGTGGAAGTCGCGCGCAACCTCTTTGACCGCCGCATTCAGGTGATCACGAATTCCGTCCCCGTTGCCCAGGTCTTTTGGGAGTGTAAGCGGGCAGAGGTCACCCTGACGGGAGGGTACTTGTACCCGCGGCTTGGCCTTCTGCTGGGAGAGGTTTGCGAAAAAACGCTGAACAGCGCGGCGGCGCATGTGTTGATCGCAGGTGTGCGCGGTATCACCGGCGCCGGGCTGAGCGACACGAATACATTCGTGGTGCAATCCATCAAGGCGATGATGAAAGTCGCGCGGAAGATCATCATTGTTGGCGACCACACGAAGTTCGGCTGCGACGCCATGGTCCATATCGCAAACCTGGACGAAATCGACGTTGTCGTTTCCGATAGCGCTTTGGAATTGTCGTATCAGCAGATGCTAGAAGCGAGTGGGGTCACTTGCATCCTTGCCCCGGAATCGCCCGATGTTCATGGCCGGGGAGAGGGGCAGGGCTAAGAATTTCAGCGAAGATTAGGCGACAGAGATTGCAGAGGAGAAGAAATTATGAATCCTTCCCAGAGATCGACCGAGCGGTATCGGATGTTTATCGACGGCGAGTTCGTGGAAAACTCTTCGGGCGGGATTATTCCAGTGAGCAATCCCGCCACCGAGGAAGTGATCTCCGAAATACCCAGCGGAGGAGTTACTGACGTCGAGAGGGCGGTCCAGGCGGCTGAAAAAGCGCAAAAGGCTTGGAGCCAACTCCCAGCCATCAAGCGGGCAGGCTACGTGCGGGAGATCGCGCAGGGCATTCGCAAGAATAGAGATTTTCTTGCCCGGACGATCTCAGAAGAGCAGGGCAAAATTCTTCCCCTGGCTGAAGTCGAGGTGGACTTCACGGCTGACTACATGGATTACATGGCTGAGTTTGCGCGCCGCTACGAAGGCGAGATCATTCAAAGCGACCGTCCGAACGAAAATATTCTGTTGTTCAAGATGGCGATCGGTGTCATCGCCGGAATTCTGCCGTGGAACTTTCCCTTCTTCCTGATTGCTCGCAAGATGGCTCCGGCCCTGGTGACCGGTAACACGATCGTCATCAAACCCAGCTGCGAGACGCCAAACAATGCTTTCGAGTTTGCGAAAATCGTGGCCGCGTCGTCTCTGCCCAAGGGCGTCTTCAACCTGGTCGCTGGGCGCGGATCGGTTGTGGGCAAAGCCCTCGCAAGTCATCCGAAAGTCGGCATGGTGAGTCTCACCGGCAGCGTGGAGGGTGGTGTGGAGGTCATGCGCGCCGCCTCGGAGAAGGTCACTAAGGTGTCACTCGAACTTGGCGGAAAGGCCCCTGCGATCGTCATGCAGGACGCCGATCTCGATCTGGCTGCCACCTCGATTCGCAACTCACGCATCATCAACACCGGGCAGGTCTGCAACTGTGCCGAAAGAGCTTACGTCCATGAATCCGTTGCCGACAGATTTGTAGAGAAAGTGACGACGGCGATGAAGCTGACCCGCTTCGGTGATCCCCTTGGCGAACCTGATGTGGATATGGGCCCGCTGGTCAGCAAGAGCCAGCTTGAGCAGGTGGAGAATGCGGTTCAGCAGGCCGTCAAGGACGGAGCGAAACTCGTTCTGGGCGGCAAGAGGTCTGATCGTCCTCGAGGCTTCTTCTTCCCGCCCACCGTGCTCACGCAATGCCGTCAGGAAACCGCCATCATGCAGAAAGAGATCTTCGGGCCGGTCCTTCCCATAACGACATTCAAAAACCTTGATGAAGCGATCGACATGGCTAACGACTGTGAATATGGCCTGACTTCCTCTATCTACACCCAAAACCTCGATGTGGTCATGCGTGCGTGCAACGAGTTGCGATTTGGCGAGACGTACGTGAATCGCGAAAACTTTGAGGCCATGCAAGGATTCCACGCCGGCTGGCGGAAATCTGGCATCGGCGGCGCGGACGGCAAGCATGGCCTGGAGGAGTATCTCCAGACACACGTCGTATATCTCGACTACAAACAGAAGAAAGAATAAAAGTCCGGACACTGAGCTTTTCACTGACTGTTGGGTGCAGCCGTGGTTGCGAAGAATGTAGTAACGCTACGTTCCTGTCCGGGCTCCAAGGCATTGGAATTGCGCGACTACAGCGCCTGCAAAATGCGGTAATGCACGGGGTCTGTCGCTCTTCCATCACCGAGATTGCCAGTTGCAGTCTGCGGCGGTCATCTCTTCCCGTAGAGAGGGCCGAAATTCGCGCAAGCCCGGTAGTCCCCGCCTTCAGGATCATGAGTGCCGAATCCCGTCCATGTGCTGGGCCGGAAAATCCTCTCCTCAGCCACGTTGTGCATGCAGACCGGTATCCGGAGCATAGCAGCAAGTGTGATGAGCTTGTCGCCGATGTGCCCATAACTTATGGCCCCGTGATTGGCTCCCCAGTTGTTCATCACCGAATAGACATCGCGGAACGAACCTTTCCCCGTAAGAATGGGTACAAACCAGGTCGTAGGCCAGGTGGGGTTGGTACGGCGATCCAGAACCTGGTGCACATCATCTGGGAGATCTACAGCGTAGCCTTCCGCCAGCTGCAGCACCGGCCCCAGACCTGCCATCAAATTAATGCGGGACATGGTGACAGGCATTTCACCTTTGGTTAAGAATTGCGAGGAGAATCCTCCACCTCGAAAGTATTCCACCATCGCTGGACACCACCTTGTAGCGCGGAGACAGCGTTCGACCTCCTCGGGGGAAATCTCCCAAAAGGGCTTCATGGTAGGTTTGCCGTCCTTCGTCATTTCCCCGGTGGCATCCAAGGTGGCTGCCCCGGAGTTAATAAGATGTAAAATGCCCTGGCTCGCCTTACCGCGCAGAGACTTTCCCGTCACCTGCTTTACTGCCTCTGGGCTCCAGTAGGTACGGACGTCGGCAAAGATTTGAGCTGTATCGGTCAACAGATGTCCGAATAACATTGTGGCGCCGTTCAGCGAATCATTCTCGGTAGCAAACACAAAAGGCTCACGAATGCCGTTCCAGTCGAACGAAGAATTGAGGACTGCTTCCATGAAGTCGCCGTTGGGGAAGTGATCCGTCCACTGCCGCTGCCCCTGGAATCCGGCCACCAAGGAATTGTGGCCCAAGGCCTCTTCGCCAAAACCTAGCTTCGCCAGACGGGGATTCCCGATCATCAGGTCCCGGGCGATCATCGTCATCTTGACCACCGTTGCCCAGTCAGCATCTTTCTTCTCGCGCGGCGTTTGAATCTTCTTGGGATTTAAGTCGGCGCCTTCTTTGCAGTTATCTTTCGTCCAAGTCAGCGCCCGTTGAAACTCGTCGGGATCAAAGATCCCTTCGTCGATGCGGCGAACGAACTCGGCCATGTCCACAAACTCGGTTCGGATGCCGAGATAATGCTGAAAGAAACTCGGGTCGACCATGGAACCCGCTATGCCCATGGAAACTGCGCCCAGCGAAGTGTATGACTTGCCCTTCATCTCCGCGACGGCCAGCCCCGCCTTGGCGAATTGCAGCAGTTTCCCCTGCACGTCTTTGGGAATCGAGCTGTCCTTTGAATCCTGAACGTCGTGCCCATAAATGCTGAACGCAGGCAGGCCCTTCTGACTGTGTCCGGCAAGCACCGCGGCAAGGTAGACGGCGCCCGGACGCTCGGTGCCGTTGAAGCCCCAGACGGCTTTAGGAATGAGCGGATCCATGTCCATCGTTTCGGACCCGTAGCACCAGCAAGGAGTGACTGTTAGCGATACGCCCACACCCGCGTGGGCAAACTTGTCCGCACATTCAGCGGCCTCCGCAACTCCTCCAATGCAAGTGTCGGCAATCACACATTCCACCGGCAGTCCATTGGGATGGCGCAAATTCTTCTCCAGGAAGTCAGCTGCAGCCTTTGCCATTCCCATGGTCTGCGCCTCCAGCGATTCGCGGACACCCTTCCTCCGCCCGTCAATCGCCGGACGGATTCCGATCGTGGGTAATGCCCCGCGCAACCGCTTCTGTGGTTCGTTTTTCTTCCCGCTGCGAGCGTTGGCCATTATGATCTCTCCTGTCGGGACAATCTTTTCTTCCTTGGACTGCTATATGTATCAAGGGAACCAGTCAGACCTTGCGGACAAAGGTGTAATGCCTGAGGAGCGAGTGGGGAAGTTGGTCCAGTTGCGGGCGCATCGAGAGGAAGCGCTCCCGCATGAGCCGCTTGAACAAACCACACTTCTCCGGGTCTCGGCAAACTGTCAGTCACGAAAAGTCTGCACCGTCTAATATAGACCTGCGCCACTGGACGGAACGCCTTCGAAGTGCAGTTCCGCTTTACTGCCTTGGGGCGGCACCTGAGGCATGGGAAATGTCTTTCGATACCACCCAACGCCTCCCACGGTCCATCCGGTCGCTATCTGGCCCTCGCTGGCGTACATGTCGAACGGCCCCGTGCGGACAGGATTTGTCCCATTTGTCCAAATGGCTCCCCTGGCTTGGTCCCTAACAGTCGGAATGTCTTCAATGCTCCAATCGTGCGGCACGTCCAGGGTGCGCCATCCCGAGTCATCGAAGTCCGCCGCCTCCGCTCCCTCGGCGTCTCCGCGGTGGAAACGCCAGTTGTCATTGAACGCCTGTGGTCGCTCCAGCTTGGACCGCGCTGGCCCCGGTCACGGCATCGTTGCGGACTCATTTGGGTCCTCCGCAAAGGCGCTTGCTGGTGCCATTAAGGCCACCGCCGCGCCCACCATGCCTCGCATTGCCTCGCGCCGCGTAAAAACGTGCTCACTTTGGCCATTGGAAGATTACCTCCACTGCTTCTAAAGGCATGCTTTCCCAGCGCGGTCAGATGGTCCCGATTGCCGGTAGCCGGGCGGATCGGCCAAAAAAGCTGCCCAAGTGCCCTGCCGTGCCGAGCCTCGCCCGGGCGATCAGCTGTTTTTTTGGTCTCGGGTTTCTTGGTCGTAATTGCTCTCCGATCATTTATGCCGGGTGCCCCACCCGCGCGCGGGGCATCTTCTCCAAGTTGTTTAAGAGCTTGGCACCGGAATCACCGCCTCCGTCGTCCACGGCTGTTCGATCTCCACTTTGATCACGGTGTCGATGGGATCCAGCGCCTCCGTGGGCACGCGGAAGGTCACCTCGCGATCCGACTGTTTCACCTGAACCGCCGGCCCGCCAAGCCGCGAGGCGCTCACGATCTTCACCCCCAAGGCAGGCAACGTAATCGCGGAGTCCTTGCCGAACTTCAGAATGTGAACGTAGACATGTTTTCCGTTGTGCGTGGATACTCCATAATCACCAGGCAACCACGGACCACCGCGCGTGCCATAAATACTCTCCCCGTTCGCACTCAGCCAGCGACCGATCTCCCGAACCCGCTCTGCCTGCTCCGGAGCGACCTGTCCGTCGGGCATCGGCCCCACATTCAGAAGGAAGTTACCGTCGCGTCCCGCCGTGCCCACCAGCACCTGAATCAACTGCGCCAGCGGCTTGATCTTCGCATTTGCCTCGTATCCCCATCCCCCCTCGACAATGGTTGTGCACAGCTCCCAGGGATAGCGATTCTCAAAGCCGCCGAGCTCGCCATAGCTCTCGCGGATGCGAAAGTCCGCTGGGGCATCGGTGCGATCGTTAACAATGATGTCCGGCTGCAGCTTGCGTAGGTGCGCCAGCGTCTCGTCGTCGTGCCAGTCAAACACCCCGGAGTAGGGCTTGTCCGCAGGCCGACTTCTCCACTTTCCATGGTCGAACTCAATGCCTCCAAAACCCAGCCACTCGTTTCCGCCCCCGTCGAACCAGAGAATATCGATCTTGCCGTAATGCGACCCAAGCTCATCGAGTTGCCGCTGGAACTGCGCCCGCATCTCGTCAGCATCCTCGCGGTAAATGCCAGGAAAGAAGTAGCCGGGGAAACGCCAGTCCAGCGGCGAGTAATAGAGACCCACGCCTAGCCCGGCGGCGCGCACCGCCTTCACGTAGTCGGCCACAATGTCCCGGTGCGCCGCCGACTTCACTGAGGTAAAATTGCTCCTCGTATCGTCGAACAAGGCAAAGCCGTCGTGGTGGCGCGCCGTCAGCACCATGTATTTCATCCCGCCCTCTTTGGCCAGCGCGGCCCAGGCATTCGGGTCGAAGTGCTCGGGATGGAACTGGTCCGCCAGCTTTGCATACTCGCCAACGGGGATCTGCTCGTTCCACATCACCCACTCTCCGCGCGCCGGGATTGCGTACACGCCCCAGTGCAGGAACATACCGAACCGAGCCTGCCGCCACCATGCGATACGGTTCTCGGCGTTAGCCTCGTGGACAAGCGGAGCCCATTGTGCGCGAAGCAGCACATTGGAGCCAAGCAGCATCACTACCGCTAAGACCATGCGTAAACGGATTGAATGTGACATCGTTCTCCCTCCCGTGGTGAGTCGCTTGCGAAGAATCACTCCGCCGGTAAGCTGCCGGAGCAAGCCATACAACGGCTTTTCTTAACTTCAGAGCTCCTGGCATACCGCCCCTCAAGACAGCCCAAATGACTTTTCTAAACAAGACAAACACGCTCTTCCCCGGCACTCAGCTTCAAATACGATATTCGGTTGTACCCACTCGTCCCGAAACATAAACCGGACAGCTCTCCTACAAACCATGTCAGGAGTTCTGAACTTACCGATTCTTATCGTCATTTACGGTCCATTCGTCTTCAGGCTGGGAATTATCTTCCGTATGATACCCGAGCCTTCCTTAATGATCAGAATCTGGTTTGGATCGAGATTGGTGAAAGTGTCGACCTTCTGGGTTGTTGGCCACTTAACTTCGAGACTATCAATCCTTTTGGCTTGGCCGACGCCGAAGTGCAACCGCAGATCGCTTTGCGACATTACGCTGGTCCCGCAATGGACCTCATCCATCTGCGAATGCTTCCCGGTGACGACCCGCACGCGCGCGCCAATCGCCGTGCGGTTGCACTTGGTTCCGATCAGTTTAACCTTGATCCAGTTGTTGTTATTTCCGCCGTCGTTGCGCAGCAGCGAGGGAATCTCATTCATATTGTTCACGACGACGTCTATATCGCCATCATTGTCGTAATCTCCGAAGGCGCAGCCGCGGCTCGAGTGCCGCGCCGTAATCCCCGGTCCCATCGCCTTCGAAACGTCCTGGAATTTTCCATTACCGAGGTTGTGATAGACGATGCGCGGTTCCAGGAACGTCTGGCCCAATCCGTGCTGATCTACACTCGGATAAACATGGCCGTCCACCTGGAGGATGTCCGGCCAGCCATCGTTGTCGTAGTCAATGAAGCCACAACCCCATTTCACGTCCTGGGTATCCATTTCAACGCCGGCTGCGTATGTCACTTCCGTAAAGGTCCCGTCGCCATTGTTGTGGTAGAGGTTCGACGTGTCGTCGGAGAAGTTCGTCTTGAAAATATCGAGCCAGCCATCGCAATCAAAATCAGCCACGGCCACGCCCATCCCGGCTTGCTCGTGACTGTCTTCGCTATAAGCACAGCCGGCCATGACGGCGACGTCTGTAAACGTCCCATCGTGATTGTTGTGAAAGAGAATGCTGGGCTCGGAATCTACCGCAACGTAAACGTCTGGCCAGCCATCGTTGTCAAAGTCGTACGACACTGCGGTGATCGAATAGCGAGGGCCGGGCTTGAGAATCCCTGCTTTTTCGGAGACGTCGCTAAACGTGCCGTCTCCATTGTTGTGGTAAAGGATGTTGCTCCCGCCGGGGAGTCCGCGCGGACCGCACATGACCGGGACGCCTTTGTATTGGCAATACATCGTTTGGCCGGGCGCAGGCACTTTGGAAATATCAAGCATGATGTAGTTCGCAATAAAAAGATCGAGAAGTCCGTCGCGGTCGTAGTCGAGCCACGTACAGCCTGTTCCCCAGCGGACTTCATCTTTCCAAAGACCCGCCTGCCTCGTGACGTCGGTGAAGGTGCCGTCGCCGTTATTGTGAAACAGAATGTTGCGCCCCCAAAAGGTGCAAAACAAGTCGTCCCAACCATCGTTATCGTAGTCGCCAACGCAGACGCCGGTCTGCCATCCGCTGCGCCCAAGACCGGATTTGGCCGTCACGTCGGTGAACGTGCCATCGCGGTTGTTGTGATAAAGCTGGGTGGTTGGTGCATGGCCCGGTGGCCAGGTAGTGTTCAGGCGCGTTCCATTGGTGAGATAAATGTCAAGCCACCCGTCCTGGTCGTAGTCGAAGAATACGATTCCGCTACCCTTTGCCTCAATGATGTAACTCTTCTGGTCAATACCGCCCCACACATTCGGCGTCGTAAGTCCGGCCTCACGTGCCACATCCACAAACTGAACCTGCGGAGCGGCGCCTTGCGATGGTGCGACAGCCGGAACCGTCGAGGCTTGTAAGATTGGCAAGCTCGACCACCGCCAAGTCGGCGTGCGAAGGAAATCGAGGATTCCGGGGCCTAGAAGCGTCGCAGAGAATTGGAGAATTTGGCGGCGAGAGAGTTTCATACCGAATAGCGAAGCCTCCTTCGATCGTGGATTTCGTGCGTCCGATACACTTCGCCGATGGAACAGCCGGAAGGCTAGATCTGCTTCTTCGCGGTCTGCATTTGCCAGTAAACGGAGTAGCGCTGATCGCCGATCTGATACATCGGCATCAGTGTGTATTTCGCACTCTCTCCCGCAGCCTCGAAATGCAGGTCCAACGGAGAATCAACCTGAATCCACTCCTTCAGCGCCGTATCGGGAGTGGCGGCGACCTTCGGCAACGGATCCGGCGCAGGCCGATTCTTCGGCGTCGTGTCACCACTGTGGATCACTCTGCTTGGGCCGTCGGGTGGGCCTGCCCCCAGATCCGTCGCGAGCACCAGCGGGCCGTACAACACCGCACTGACGGAGTCGGCTCCTGGCAGCGGCTCCTGCCGCAGTTCCATCGGAAGCGTGATGCTGATGGTATCTCCCTGCTGCCAGACCCTTCGGAGTGCAAGATATGAGCCCGGATCCGCCACCGCTTTGAGCGGGCGCCCGTTGATCTTCACCTGTGCATCCTCCGTCGTCCAGCTCGGAATGCGCACATGGATCGTGCGTGAAGCCGGACGCGAGGATTTGATCTTCAGTGTCGTGCCCTGCTCGCGCGGGAATTCCGTGACCTGTTGGATGACAAGGCCTTCGTCTTTCCAGTCGAGAGTGGACGGAATGAACTGGTTGACGTACACATCACTGCCGCGGTGGAAGTAGATGGTGTCCGAAAACTTCGCAAATTCTTCGGTGCCCGTGCCTGTGCAGCACCAGAAGGATTCCTCCGGCGAGTTATAGGCCCGCCAGTATCCCGCGGCCAACGGGAAGAAATATTGCTTGAGCCCCTGTGCGTTCTGCGTTCCCAGCCGGCAGTTGAACAGAGCGCGCTCGTATGCATCCATCCACCGCACGTCGGCCGTCCAGCTAAAGACATGGCGCTGGAGCTTCATCAGGTTGTAGGCCACGCAGCACTCTGCGTTCGTCCAGCCCAGAGTACCTTCGAGCTGGTTCGGCGGCGTCTTCCAGTGCTCATCGAGGCTCGTGTTCCCGATGACGTAGTTGCGTGCCGTGAGCACTTCTTCAAGAAAGTACTCGGCGATTTGCCGGTAACGGCGGTCGCCCGTGACTTCATACATGCGTGCCGCGCCAATGATCTTGGGAACATTTGTGTTGGCATGAAGACCCTGCAGTTCGTCGCGGCGCTCGGCCAGCGGATCAAGAAAGCCAGGCTGCTCGAACAGGCGGGCTGCATCGAGGTAGCGCTCCTTTTGATTCGCGGCTGCCAGGTTGACGAGAACCTCGTTCATGCCTCCATATTCGGTGCGCAGCATGCGCTGGCGCTGCTCGGTGCTGAAGGCTGCGAAGAACTCTTGGGCCCATCGGCCCATGTCTTCAGCCATCTGTAACGCGTCGGTATTGCCCGTCAGTGTATGCATGTCGAGCAGACCGGCCATGATTTTGTGATAGGTGTAGAAGGGCGCCCAGACCGGTTTTCCCGCTGCCAGGCGCTCGAACCATGCGGTTGGGAAGGCGCTCAGGTATCCCGTCCCCATCTTCTTTTGGCATTGCGCGAGGCCGGAGACGAGTTCATCCCCCCGACTGCTGAGTCCGGTGTTTCCCGATGACGCCGCAGCGAGCGCAACGGCGGAGAGGAAGTGCCCTCCGGCAAAATGGCCGCGCAGTTCGCAGGTTGGGTCTTCCCAGCCCTTGTACGGCGTCGCGCTCGAAGGAATTCCTGCCGTCACTCGAAACGAATGGAGCAGCCGATCGACCGCGAGCGAGTCAAGGTACCGTGCATTCATCTCTTCCTGCACTCTGAAGATGCCAGGCGCAAGGCGGACCGAGCCCAGCGGAACCGGCATGAGTCTCCCGGACGAATCCTCACGCACATCTGCAGAAAAGGCTTCGATCCATGCTGACGGACCGACGAGGCAGAGACTTGCGGTAGCGCCGCCGGTTTTAAGAAAGATACGACGCGAACGGTCGATCATCGGAGGCCCTCCTGGTCGAATCTGTACCGAGGTAGGGAAAACCCTTTCCCCGTCCAGAGCTTTGTGGTATTAACAGCATTGTCCGCTTGTCTGGTTGACCTCACGGAACCTGGAATTGTCCCACAGAATATTCCTAAAAAAAGGGAGAAGGCGACGATCCTTCGCAGCGCGCGCCCTCTCCTTACGGAGGACAACATCGAAAGCTCACTCAATTGACCCAGCATTAAATCAGTCTCGCATTTAACTCGATTCCAGAATCATGTTGGCGTATGGAATCGTGTCTCCAGTGCGGATGAGTCCAATCGCCTGCGGAACCCGCTTCCTGAACTCCAGGTGCGGTTCAAAATGGACGTCCAGGCCTGCCATCGCCTGGGAAAACTCGTTGAGGACCAGGGACGAGTTGTGCTGCCGGAACTCTTCTGCCATGGTGATCCGGCAAATGACGAAGTTGGGGCGTATCGCGCAGAGCACATCCAGGACTCGCGGAATATCATCGACGAGTAACAGGTCGACGCTTTCGATCATGGGCCAGTACGGAAAACCCCGGTCGGCAATCAATCGTGCCAAAGACATCGCCGAGCGGAGAGGCCCCGAATCCCACCACGGACACTTCCAATTGAGTCCTGCCAAGGCACGGTACTGCATCAGGGTGGCGCCCCGGGAGATTCCCATGGTCTCCGACGATCGAGACAACTTTCCCTCCGGGACCCGCCGATCTTCAGACCAAAGTCACTTTGACAGACGCCGCATAGTCCACGGCCGGTCGATATTGCTTTGGCAGGCCCACTCGAAGAGCATCGGCGTCCTGCCTCCAACCGATCTTGTCGCCGGTTCCCAGAAGCTCCACCCTGGCCACCTTACCCGGGCTGGTCGGCGCGGATAATCCGAGGGACTGCACAACGACGGTGTCCATCGGCCAACCGAGCACCAAGGCATAAACAACATTGTTTGCCTTGTTGCGAGTGAACCGGATGTCCTTCTCACCCAGTTTGCTCACGGTGTCTCCCTGGAAGGATCCGCCCTTCACGCTGTTTGGCCCTTCGCCGTAGATCTTCCATGGCCGGGTTTCGTAGATGGCTTCACCGTTGACCTGCATCCACGACGTGATCCCATCGAGCACCGCGATCTCTTTGCTATCGATGGTACCGTCCGGCTTCCCCGGGATGTTGATAATAAAGGTACCGTTCTTGCTGACCGTGTCGATGAGCCAGTGGATTATATCGCGCGGGGGCAGATAGCCGCCATATTCGCCTGGCTTTTCGTAAAGGCGGCGATTGTAATGCCATTCGCCGATGCAGGTTTCCGACTGCCATGGGTACTGCATGATCTGACTTGTGAGGCCACGCTCATAGTCGGCGACCATGGCCTTGGCCAAGCGATCAGGAACCTGCTTGCCATTCAGAACTGCCTCCATCCTGCCGCCGTGCGTCTGCAGATTGTGATTGTAAAAATATGCGGCAATGTTCATGCCGCCCCAGCCAAGGGGCACCAGGTCATTATCGAAATAGAGCAGGTCGGGATCGTGCTGATCGATCAGGTCGCGCGTTCGGTCGTAGAAATCCTTGACGTAGGAGACGTCAGGCAGCGCGTCGAAGGGGTGCTTCACGCCATACATGCGGTGCGGATCGAGGCCCTGCCACCACTGGTCTTTGCTTTGATCGGGGGTTAAATCCCCATCGTAGGGAACGGCGGCCAGCGGCCCGGATTTGTCTGCGCCGTGGGAGGGTTGGAAGAACCACCAGTTGAACGCCTGATGCACCGTGCCCCCGAGGCGTAATCCCTGTTTGCGCGCCGCGGCAGCCCATGTGCCGACGACATCGCGATGCGGACCCATGGCGGCAGCATTCCACGGTTGATGCTTTGAGTTCCACGTGTCGAACCCGTCGTGATGATTGGCAAGCGCAACGAAAATCCTCGCGCCGGCCTTCTTGTAGCGCGCGATCAGTTCGTCGGGTTCCCAGTTCAGCAGAGTCCACTGGGCGCAGAGGTCTTTGTAACCGAAGCGCGAGGGCGGCCCGTAATGTTCGAGGTGGTATTGATTCTGCGGCGATCCCTCGACGTACAGATTGCGCGCGTACCAATCGCCGGCTTCGGGCACGCACTGCGGGCTCCAGTGGGCCCAGATCCCGAACTTGGCGTCACGATACCACTCCGGCGCGCCGTACTGCAGCAGCGAGTCCCAGGTGGGCTTGTACGGTCCCGCGCCGGCAAGATCCGGGATAGGCGAGTCCATCGGGACGCCGTCCCATGAGCCGCCGGGAATCGGCAGTGTGGGCTTATCGAACGAGGACGGCCGCCACGTCGCGTCGTCCAGCTTTGTCTCGACGATTCTTCCGTTGCTCACCCGGAAGAAAACTCTCTCGTGCGGCGGCAATGCGCAGAAATGGGCGTAGTCTTGCGTGTATTGATTGAAACCGCTCGGCGTGACCGGCTGATCGTCCCCCGCGATTCGCCCAAATGACGGAATAGTTTTCGATGCGGCACCAATTGCAAGAAGCCTGCAGAAGTCCCGACGCTGCACGAGGGCTCCCCCTTTTTTCTTCCGAAGCGAATCCCGCCTCGTCTCAACCAACGAGTGCGGATCATAGCAGCCGGATCATTCTTCTGTCAACGTTACAGTTAGCGATTGCGAACTTCGTTACAGCAGCCGTTGATGTGCACGGAAAGCGCAAGACTGCCAGGCAAGGCGCGTTTCGCCAGGCGAGACAGCGACATCTGCCAAACTTTGGCTTGTGAATCGATTTAGCCAGCAATCGATAAAGTTAACGAAAAAAAGCTTGACATCTGAATCGCCGTTTGCCTATGATACCGCCAATTTAGGGAGGGGTCCATGCGAGAACAGCAAAGAAACATCATCCGCAGTTTCGTAGTGGCAGTGTTCGCGTCAAATCGTGATCATCTGAGGCCCGCATTCCGCCTGCTTGCCAATTTGCTCTTGATGGCGGCCACGGTGGCTCTTGTCGTGTGCGTACAGCCAAGCTACGCCCAGGTGTCCGGCTATGCGACCATCAACGGGACCGTCACAGACCAAACAGGTGCTGTGATGATGGACGCAAACGTCACTATCACGAACATCGATACCGGAGTGAAGAGGGATACCGTCACAGGGAGCGATGGTGGGTACGCAGCACCCTATTTGCCGGCAGGGCATTATTCGGTTACGGCTTCACATTCGGGTTTCAAGTCCACAACGCAGCCCGGCGTCACGTTGACCGCCAGTCAAATCGCTACGGTGAACCTTACGCTTAGCGTCGGTCAGGTGCAGGAAATCGTCGAAGTGACGGCTGCCCAAGAAATGATCGAAACCAGGTCGGCGGCCCTCGGCCAAGTCGCGAATGCCACCGCCATCCAGGAACTTCCACTGAATACACGTAATCCCGCCGAGCTTACGTTCCTGGTTCCCGGAGGTGTGAATGGCGCAGGCCGGGGTGCCCCCATTGTCACATCCGGCAACGGCAGCGGGATGCCGACTGAGACCGGGGCCTCGATCGACGCCAGCCGAATGGGGGGCGTTTACTACATGTTGGACGGCATCTACAACATGGACAATTACCTAGCATCGGCGAACCCGTTCCCCAATCCTGATGCCACCCAGGAATTTCGTGTGCTTACCAACAACTTCTCTGCCGAGTACGGCGGCGGTCCTAGCGCGGTAGTGAGCGTGGTCACCAAGTCGGGAACCAACGAATGGCATGGGAACGCATTCGAGTTCGTCCGAAACCAGTACTTCAACGCGACGAATTGGTTTTCGCATGTGAAGGACGGCTACTCGCGAAATATATTCGGCGGTTCTCAGGGAGGGCCGATCCAAAAGAACAAGCACTTCATTTTTGGCAATGTGCAGTTTACTAAGTCAACCCTGGCGCAAAATGGCAACCCAACATATGTGCCCACCAACGCCATGATAAACAACGGCGACTTCAGTGGAGCAATCCCAGTATCGACCTTGCAACTGCACGACTATAATGGAACGCCCTTCCCGGGCAATGTGGTTCCGAATTGGTCTTCCAAGTACGACCAAGTCGCTAAGAACATCGAGCAGTACCTTCCGAAGACCGATAATCCGAGCGGGCTGGTTTACATCCCGGGAGCGCCTGTTAAATCGACCACCCAGGAATTCACGGTCAAGTACGATTGGTACCCCAACTCGAAGAATCACGTCATGGGGCGGGTGTTTTACCAGAACTATAATCAGCCCATCATCTCCAACGCCACGAATTGGCTGGCTACCTCCAGTTCCTGGATAGCGCGGAACCAAAATTACGCCGCGAATTGGACCTATACCGCCAGCTCAACGCTCGTGAATAGCTTTTCCTTCGGCTACGACCGGCTGAACAGCGCCACCCTTAGCGGCATTCCCAAGGGCTGGAAGGAGCTGGGAGCCAACATCCCACAGCCTGACCCACATAACGCCACAATCCTTGTGAGCTGGGGGAGCACCGGCTTTAGCTGGGCTGAGCAGAATGTCTTCCAAAAACGCCACGACTTTGACATCGGCGACCAGGTGTCCTGGACTAAGGGAAAGCACCTGGTTGTGGCGGGCGTCAACGTCATGACGGAATACTCTCTGGAGCAGGCGTCCTGGCTGGCGGATCCGCTGGTGAATTTCAACGGAGCGGTGACCGGCAGCTTTTTCTCAGACTTCCTGCTCGGCGATGTTGGGAATTTCGAGCAGGGAGGGGGAGAATACAACGTATACTCAGCGCCCGAGGTGATTGCGTTCGCCAACGACACGATTCGTTTGAAGCCGAATTTGACCTTGGAGCTCGGCATTCGATATGAGCCCTGGAAGGCTATGGCGCCAACTCCGACGGGGCGGGAAGCCGACTGGTGGCCGGGCCACCAGAGCACGGTCTATCCGAACGCGCCCGAGGGCCTGGTGTTTCCCGGGGACGCTGGGGTTCCGTGCTGCGGGTATAACAGTGAATACGGTCGCGTCAGCCCGCGCATTGGGATAGCTTGGCAGCCCAAATTCCTGCCCAACACTTCCATTCGAGCAGCGTTCGGCAGATTCACCATCCCGTACTTCACAACGTACTACAACCACGTCTCCTCGGATCCACCTTTCAGTCCAACCTTTCAACTCACCCCGACCACTCTCCCGGGAGTCACTGTGCCTACGCGGATACCCTTTGAGGATCCCTGGTCCGTCTTCGCTCCGTCGGGAGGAGTCGCTCCGTTTCCTCCTTTCGCCTACCAAACCGGTTCCATGCCCGACAAAAGCGCCACGTTCCTCTTGCCGGCAGGCCTCCCGGCCATCTTTACTCCCCAATTCAAGTTGGGTTGGCAACAGAACTGGAACCTCTCGATTCAGCACCGGTTTGGTTCAAATTTCCTTGTTACCGCAGCCTACGTGGGAAGCGAGGCGTATGATCTCGCGACCGGCGTCGATGTGAATCCTGGGATGTACTCGGCAGGTGGAGCTCGCACCCTCTATCCGAATTTCTCCGGCGTTAATGCCTATGAGCCTTGGGGTACCGCCAGCTATGAAGGTTTGCACCTCAGCGTAGAGAAGCGGTTTTCTCATGGTTTCCAGTTTGTCTCCAATTACGCCTGGTCGAAATCGATTGACCTGCTCTCCGAAAGCGACCTTTCGACCGGACCGATCCTTCGCAATGCGTTTAATCCCCGGATAGACCGTGGCATTTCGGCCCTTAACGTGCCCTACATTTGGTCGAACACGGGCACTTGGCGGTTACCCGCTTTTAGGGATCACGGCGCCCTTGCAGCTGGGGCGCTCGGAAATTGGGAAGTGTCTGCGATATTCACTATGGCCGCAGGCTTGCCTTTCAATGTCGCGGGAGGCAACGGAAGCAACAATTCCCTATCTCAAAACGGCAATGACCTGGCAGACCTGACGGGCAAGCCCCTGCAAGTGCACCAGGGGTCGGAAGCACAATGGGTGCAGCAATACTTCAACCCGGCGGCAGTCGCAATAAATGCTCCAGGGACCTTCGGGAACATCCCCAAGAATCTCATGAGGGGACCTGCACACGACAACCTGGATCTAGCGTTGATAAAGAACTTCCCATTTGCTAATGAGCAGTATCGCTTCCAGTTCCGATGGGAGATGTACAACGCGACGAATACCCCATACTTCGCAACTCCAGTTGCTGATCCCTCGAACGGACAGGTCGGCCAAATTACCAGCACGCAAGGTCCGCCAAGGGTCATGCAGTTTGGTCTGAAGTTCTATTGGTGAGCTTGCCAGCCACCGGCTGCGGGTTACCAATGGAGCGAAATGAGGGCCCGAGTTTTGGGTATCCCCCGCGGGCCCTCAAAGTGTATGCTAACAAAGTCGGAATGGGGTTGCTAGCGAGGTGGGAATGCGGTTGCTAGCGGGAGCAGCGGTGGTGCTGTGTGGGTTTACACCTATTGCGCTCGCCCAGTCGCCGCCCGCGCTCCTTGGCCAGGCAGAGCGGGATATGACGATCGGCCAGTACTCCCGTGCCGAAGCGGAGTTGTTGAGCGCATTAAGAAAAGATCCCCAAAATGGATCTCTTTGGTTCTCGCTGGGGGTAACTCGGGCACAACTCAAGAAGACTGATCCCGCAATCGAAGCCTTCGAAAAGGCCCTTCCCCTAATTGGCGAAAAGGCGTCTGTCTACTTCAATCTGGGCCTCCTCTACATGGAGAGAAACGACCTGACCAGAGCGGAGGAGGCGTATGGTCGCGGACTCGCCCTAGATCCCTCCAACGGTCCAGCCAATCAGAACTATGCGCTCCTGCTGATGCAGCGAGGGGCATTCCACGAGGCTCTCATACCCCTTGAGCGGCTCAAGGAAAAAAGGCCAGACGACGTTTCAGCGCGAGCCACTCTGATCGAGGCATACCTGAAGGCGGGTTTGAAGGACAAGGGTGAGAACGAGATTGACGAACTCCTGAGCTCTCACGTTGTCAAGCTGCCCCAAGGGTTGGCCCTCGCCAGACTTCTCCTCGCCGACCGAGAGACGGATCCCGCTCAGCGAGTTCTCGAATCTCTGAGAAGCTCCTGGCCCATCTCGGCTGAGGCGCATGGTGAGCTCGGATTGATCCTTATCGAAAAGGAACAGTTCCGTGACGCTGCGGAGGAACTCGGGCGAGCAGTGCGGCTCGACCCTGGTTCGGTGAAGTACAGTCTAGGTTTTGGGGAAGCCTTAATTAGCTCCGGGCAGTATCCCGTCGCCCTCCAGTTTCTTCTGGGCGCCCAGAAAAGGTTTGTGAACCAACCCAACTTTCAATATCAATTAGCACTCACGGACATGTGTCTGCAGCGATTTTCGGAAGCGATCTCTGTACTCGAATCCCTTGTGCGCGAAAGGCCGGACTCAGGCAAGGTGCAGTTCTTGTTGGGCGGGGCTTACGAGCTCGAGGGCGAGTTGCAAAGGGCAGAGGATTATTATCGAAGCGCCATCCGGCTTGCTCCGCAGGAGCCAAAATACTACCGGGTCCTCGGATCCTTGTTGCAAAAACAAGGTCCGGAGCACCTCGCCGAATCCATCCAGCTCTTGAGGAAAGCACTGGCCCTCGACCCCACCGATGCGGAAAGCAAGATCGTTCTGGCACGTTGCCTAGAAAAACAGGGAGAACTGGAAGAGGCCGCAGGCTTGCTTGAGCAAGCCGTCGCAAGCGACCCGGCTTCGCGTCGCGCTCACTCAGCGCTGGCAGAGCTGTATCGCCGTCAAAAGAAGCTGGCCCAGGCCGAACAAGAGCAGTTGATTGCGGCCAAGTTAGAAGATCAGAAAATAACGAAGGAGTGGGACATCTGGGGCCATCAGACGACCGGCGACCCTTAAGAGCTCCCCGATCGACCTACAGGTCCACATGCGATCCCGATCCCCGGAACAGAGAATGACCCCATAAGTGAGAAGAGATGTGGCGTGCAGCGATTCTCGGAGTATGTCCCTTGTTGGCCTTGGCACTGTTCGGCCAGTCCTCTGAAGTGCTCGTCCGTCAAGCACAGGAAGATCTCAGGGCCGGGCGATACTCCCAAGCGGAGGAGGATCTGTCCCGCGCTGTCGAGGCAGAACCTACGAACTGGAAACTCTGGAGTGACCTGGGTGTTGTGCGGGTCCAGCTGGGAGAGACCGAGCTGGCAATCAAGGCCTTTGAAAGAGCGCGTCGGTCAGCTCCCCAGGAGGCTCCCCCCCATTTCGGTCTGGGACTCGCATACATGAAGAAGGGAGATATTGAGAAGGCACTGAAGGCGTACGGTGACGGACTGGCTCGGAATCCGAACGATGTGGCTGCGAATCAGAATTACGCCTTCTTGCTGATCCGGAAAGGCGATTTTCGAGATGCAGTCGAGCCTCTCAAGAGACTGAAGAGCCTGCAGCTCGACAACATACCGACGCGGGCGACCCTCATCGAGACGTATCTAAAAGCGGGGATGAAGAATGAGGCAGAAGATGAAATCCACCAGCTCCTGAGCGCTCATATCGCTACCATGCAGGAAGAGTTGTCGCTAGCCAAGCTGCTGTTTGCCGATGGAGAAGGCAGGGCAGCAGAAGAAGTTCTCCGACACGCTACGGCAACTTGGCCTGAAGCTGCTGAACCGCACGGAGATCTTGGCCTGCTTCTCATTCAGCGAGAGCAGTATGAAGCTGCGGTCAGTGAGTTGGGGCGCGCCGCTCAACTCGATCCCAATTCGGCGGAATACGCGCTGGGTCTTGGGGAGGCTCTGCTGCGTTGGAGGCATGATCCCGTAGCTCTACAGTATTTATTGGCCATCCGAGCGAAGTTCGGAGAGCTTCCGCTCTATAAATTCGAGCTGGGGCTGGCGTATTTCTATTTGACTCGATTCCCACTGGCACTGCAGGAATTCGAGAGCCTTGCCCGAGAGCAACCGAAATCCAGTCGAGTTCAATACCTTCTGGGCGGCGCCTATCAGGCCATGGGGAAATTAGATAAGGCGGAGGAATGTTATAGGAAGGCCATCGCACTAAAGCCAGATGAGGCATCGTACTACATCACCCTTGCTTCCCTGCGTAAGAAAGTGAACCGGGCAGATCTTTCGGAACCAGTTCGCTTGGTTGAGAAGGCATTAGCTTTAAACCCTAAAGACCAGGAGGGCAGACTTCTCCTCGCCTCCTGTTATGAAGTGCAGGGGAAATTGACAGAGGCCCAGGCCTTGCTCGAGGCCGTGGTGACAAGTAACCCCAATTCTCGCGCTGCGCATGTTGCTTTGGCGCAGGTCTACCTTCGGCAAAAGAGAGTGGAGGACGCCGAACACCAGGAAGCGATCGCGGCAAAACTGGAGACCCATGAGCAGAGTGAAGTATCGCCTTGGGGGCCGGGGGGTGTTGCGGGGCCCTGAACTCCAGACTCCATGTGGGAAGAGGGTTCTCATGAAGTTAGCGGACGGAGTTAGCTGACAGGCGCAGGAGAATGAAAGGGGGAGAAAACGGTGAAGGAAACCCGCACCAGAGTTTCGAAAAAGGCCATTCACGCGCCTCAAGTACTGAATGAAGCGTACTCGTATCCGTGTCCGTCATCCTTCTCACGCGGCTTGCGCATAGATATCAAGGGTGTTGCCATCCTGCTGATTTCCGGGACGGCGAGTGTGGACGAGCACGGCCGTACCGTTCATGTGGGCGATTTCCGAGCCCGAACCTGGCGAACCTACCAGAACATCACCGCGCTGCTCGAGTCCGAGGGCTCGTCTTGGAAGGATGTTGTTCGCACCACCTGCTACCTTCGCGACATCGAACGCGACTACGCTGCCTTCAATGAAATTCGAACGGAATTCTTCCAGCAGCAAGGCCTAGATCCGCTCCCTGCATCAACGGGCATTCAGGCTATCTTGTGCCGGCCCGACCTCTTGGTCGCAATTGAGGCCATGGCGATCCGCGAGTCGGATGAAGGGGAGAAGGCGAGTCAGCTTGATTCGAAGAGTAATCCGATGATTTCTTCCTCAATTGGCTTGGACGCGAAAGCGGACGTCTCATGAGTAACTCCGTCTACTGCGGCCGTATAGACTATCTCAAGGCGGGTGCGTGCCTGATGCTGGTCTTGATCCACGCCGGCTGCAAGTCCAGGCCCGCCGTCAAAGAAAGTAAGGAAGTCAGCGTTAGTTCGACGCAAGAAAAAACGACTGCGCGACCCCCAGCTGCACCCGAAGAGGCCACCAAGAGCGTGGAGAGCGTCTCTTACCGCAATACCGGTGGCGGGGTTCGATATGTTGGTTCCAAAGCTTGTGCTCCCTGCCACATTAAAATCTATAATGAATACCTGCGGACTCCGCATTGGCAGGCCGCGTCTCTTCCCAGCCAACGGCCTGAACTTCATGATCTGCCTTCCGCGGGGATCTCTATTTGTGAGCAGGAGGCCCCCCATTGTTTCAGGGTATTTCCAGAGAATGGCGAATACTACATGAGTGAGTACGAGTCCGGCCCGAATGGTATGGAACTCTATAAAGAAACCGAAAGAATTGCCTATGCTTTGGGAGAGCCGATGGCGGGTACCGGATATGTCATACGAAGAGGAAATTACCTTTTTGAAGCGCCTCTCTCCTACTACTCCGGGAGCCAGGATGCAAACCCTCAAGGCTGGGGGCTCTCACCGGGTTACCAAAAAGACCCCCTCGGTTTTGCCCGCCCCCTAGTTGGTTCGTGCATGTATTGCCATGTTGGGCGTCCACTCGTGATAGACGACGCGAACAATCTCTACAAGAACCCCCCTTTTGGCGAACTGCCAGTTGGCTGTGAGAACTGCCATGGGCCCGGATCATTGCATGTCGAAGAGCAACAAAAGCACGTTCCGCTCTCAGGCAAGATCGACACCTCGATTGTCAATTCTGCGCATCTTTCCCCGCGGCTGGCGGATGACATATGCATCTACTGCCATGAGTTTGGCGAGGCGAGGATACCCCAACCGGGAAAGACGTTTGAGGACTTCCGTCCTGGGACGCCGCTTCTCAATACAATGGCGATCTTCAAATCCCGCCCAATTATGGGCTGGAACATGATGGAGTGGTCCGACGAGATGGCGCAGAGCAAATGTTATCGCGCCTCGGGTGGGCGTCTAAACTGCGGTAGCTGTCATGATGGCCACTCTTCGCCGACTGCGCAAGAAGCTCCAGCGTTTTATCGGAGCAAATGTGTGAATTGTCACAAGGAGAAGAGCTGCCGGCTTCCACTCGACAAACGGCGTCTCACAACCCCGCCCGATAACTGCATTACATGTCACATGCCGAAACATGTTGCCCCGCGATTTATCATGCTGGGCACACAGGGTACATCGCATCGAATTGTGGTAAATGAAGGAGAGCCTCTTCCCACGGCCGCGACACAACAAGATTCACCCGATCCAGCGACGGGCTTGATCCTTGTGGACAGAATTCTAGGCTCGACCAAGACCGCACTTTCCCCGTTGGTGCTTCTGCAGGCGTATCAATCCGTACTCGCCCGAAGTGCAAACCGGACTGATTTAAAAAGCCGCTATGATCAACTGCTCGACCGATTGGCCAAATCCCATCCGGATAACGTCCTGGTATTGAGTGCACTTGCCAAACGGGAATTGCAGGAACGATCCCCTCAAGGGGACGAGGCTGCGGTGAGTTACCTATCAAGGGCGGTTGAAAGAGGCTCAAAATCTCCGCAGGACTACATGCTTCTGGCTGAGTTGCTTTATCGCTCGGGTGATAGCACGCAAGCCATCAAGATCTTGAAGCAAGCTGTCTCTTTTTTTCCTTACATTCCCACTCCGTATGAGAATCTCGCTATCTGCTATATGGCAAATAGAGATCATGCCAGCGCGGAGGCAGTCGTGAGAAACGGACTCAGCATTTTCCCCGGCGATCCAGTTCTGCGAACCGTGCAGCGTAAAGTTGAGCGGTCGGCAACTGTTCCATGAGGGTGACTCGATGATCCGGCTCAATCTGAACGGAATTAAATGCAGAGCTCCCCGGTGAAACTGGACAGCCTGCTTCGTATGATCAGGGCCTCCTTCACCTTCGGCGGGCAAACGGAAATCTCCACCGCGCTGGTCCAGCCGTCGGTGCCGAGTTCCTGCATGGCCGTGAAACGAATTAACATGGCGGTGCATGATGATCTCTACAATCGCTAGGTTGTATCAAGTTCTGACTTCACGTACGAAGGTTCTGATTGTCGTATCGGGCATGGTGTTCCTGGCGTTCGCCTTGGCACGCGGACAATCGCCCGCGAACACCAACGAGCCCGCGCCAGTCCCGATTGGGTATTCCACGTTGCAGCACATTACCAGCAACGATTCGGGTGCGGTTATTGAGGAAAAAGCGGCAAAAGTTTTGCCGCGCCCCAATCAGACGTCCTGGATGCGGTTGGAGCGGACGTTCTTCATTCACTTTGGCCCCAATACGTTTCGGGGAGTTGAATGGGGCAGTGGCCACGAAGACCCGTCTGTATTCAACCCCGCGGCGCTCGACGCGGAACAGTGGATGCGCGCGATCAAAGGCGCCGGCGGCAAGATGGCGATCCTCGTCTGCAAGCACCACGACGGCTTCAGCTTGTGGCCTACCCGCTACTCGAACCATTCGGTTGCGGCCAGCCCGTGGCGGGGAGGAAAGGGCAGCGTGGTTCGGGAGGTTGCTGATGCGGCGCGGAAATACGGCGTTAAACTCGGCGTCTACCTTTCGCCCGCCGACCTTTACCAGTTGCGGACCAACCCCACGAATCCCAGTGGTTACTACGGCGACGAAAGCAGCATCATCAGCTCGGCGATCCCAACGGACCCTGCCTCTTTCAAGACGAATCCGGCTTTGGGCCGAACGCCACCGCCGGGTTTCAATTCCTACATCTATTCGGTGGACGACTACAATCGCTATTTCCTGAACCAGCTGTATGAGCTGCTGACCGACTTCGGACCGATTGACGAAGTCTGGTTCGACGGCGCCAACCCGGACCGCCAGGTCAAGGAGACTTACGACTACAAGGCGTGGTACGACCTGATTCACCACCTGCAGCCGAACGCAGTGATTGCTGTCAAAGGCCCCGATGTGCGCTGGGTGGGCAATGAAGAAGGCGTGGGCCGCACCACGGAATGGAGCGTTGTTCCGCTGCCCACGTCGCCCGACGCTTTCACCTGGGCAGATCAAACCGCCCAGGACCTCGGCAGCCGAGCCAGGCTCACGCCTGGTTCGTTTCTCTGGTGGTATCCCGCGGAAGTGAACGAGCCGATTCTCAACGGCTGGTTCTGGTCGGCCAACAAGAGTCCCAAGAGCGGATCGCAGTTGATCGACATCTATTACCAGTCCGTTGGCCGCAACGGAAACATGCTGCTGAACCTCTCGCCCGATACGCGTGGCTTGATCCCGGACAACCAGCTCGCGCCGCTCAACCAGATGGCCCAGGTGGTCGACGGCACGTTCGCCGTCAATCTCGCCGCCGACGCCACGCTCACGGCCGATAGCTCTAACCCCGCCCGCCTGCCGGCGCTGGCGATGGACGGCAACCTCGATACCTGGTGGGAAGCCGCGCCGGGCCGGACCAACGCCACACTGACTCTGACGTTGCCTGGCGCCGCGAACTTCGATGTGGTTTCCCTGCAGGAAGCGGTGGATCATCGCGGCCAGCGGATCGAGTCCTTTACGGTAGAAGTCTGGAACGGCTCGGGGTGGACCACCGCCGATGAGCAGACGACCGTGGGTCACAAGCGGCTACTCCGCCTGAAATCGCCTGTCACGGCCAGCCAGGTACGCATCCACATCACAGGTTCGCGCCTCGAACCAACGCTGGCCGAAGTGGGGCTCTACAAGCAAGCCGTGCCCGGTCCTGGACAGAGTGCAGCGCAACATCCGGAATGGCCTGGGAAGGGACAACTCTTTGTCGGAACCTGCTACCAACCGGTGGATCGTTCACCCGAACAGATCCGGCAGGACATCACCCTGATGAAACAGGCAGGATTCACCATGGTCCGCATGGGCGACCTTTCCTGGGACGCCTTTGAACCATCCGAAGGACAGTTCGAATTCGCGTGGTTCGACCAGATATTGGAGCAAATGAACGAGGCGGGAATAAAGGTGATCCTCGACATCGGCGGATCGCCGGCGCCAATTTGGCTTCACCATAAGTATCCTTCCGTGAACTTCGTCAACGAGCAGGGTGCAACTGTGCATCCGGCGGAACGCTACATGGATGACATCAGCGATCCGGCTTATCGCAAGCACCTGATTCGCTTTGCTGACGAGTTGACCCGGCACTATGCTCACAATCCAGCACTGGCCGCAATCGCATACAACAACGAGATCGGCAATGGTGTGATGTCTTATTCCGAAGGGGATCGCCAGAGATTTATTGAATGGTTGAAGGCAAAGTACGGGACAATTGCAAATCTCAATAGGGCATGGGCAACACAGCGCTGGTCACGGCACTTGAACTCGTTCGATGAGGTGCAGTTGCCCTATGCGGACGGCCCTTCTCCGCCGGAGCGGTATCTTGATCTGCGGCGTTTCTGGTCTGATGTGACCATCTCGGTCCTTGAGGATCTCGAAAAAGTGCGCCAGCGCAATGTTCCCAATCTGCCCGCGGTTTCTAACCTGTGGGACACCGCCGGGCGTAGAGGCTTTGACTATCTGAGCTCATACAAGAAATATGTGAGCTATGGAGCGGAGGGATTCTACCCAGCCAACCCGCTTGACGTCTCACTCGGCGCGCTGCTCGTAAAGGGCGACCTTCCTACTCCAGCGTGGTTCAACGAATTCACAACCGGCGGTGGAGGATATTACGGGGGCCCCAAAGGCATCATTCGCATGTGGGCCTATCTGGCCCTGATCGATTATGGGCAAACGTTTCTTGCGTGGACCTTCAACACGCACAGGGGAGGGGAAGAGCAGGCACTGTTCGGGTTGCTGGATCACGATGGCACGCCCTCATGGAAGTACGCGGAGTTCAAGAAGATCGCGAGCGAGTTTTCAAAGCTGCAGCACTTGGGCTTCCCGCGCTATCACAAGCCGGATGTTGCCATTGCTTACTCTTTTGAAAGCAATATTGCATCTCGGCCGCCAGGTCCAAGCAACACAGTCCGCAACTATTTCACTGTCGGTTATACCGACCAAGTTGAAAGCGCCTTGCAACCTTTCTTTGAAGACAACATAGATGTCGCGATCATCAACATCGGCCACAGCACTCTTGACTACAAACTGCTGGTTGTGCCCGCGGACTATCTGATGGATACCGCAAGCGCTGAGGCGATTCGCAATTACGTCCGCAACGGAGGCACGGTGATTATGACCGCTATGTCGGCGAAGGTCGATGAGAACAATCAGTGGTTCGATACACCGCTACCGGGACGCTTGAGCGATGTATTCGGACTGCGCACTTCAGAGTTTTACAGGCCGAGCACGCCTCCGGAAATCAGCCTAAATGGCAAGACTGAGAAGGCCAGCATTGGATTCTATGAAGTTCTTGAACCTCGCACTGCGAAGCCCATGGCTATGTTTACGAATACCCCAGAGGAGTCGCCGGCCATCACGGTCAATAACTACGGGAAAGGACGAGCGATCTACGTTGCCGTCCCCGCACAGATGCCGGTGCTTGCTCCGCTGGTGCGCAGTCTCTATGCAGATCTTGCCATCGAGAAGGGACCAGAAACTCCCTCAGGCGTTTATGCGCGCGCGGTTGAAGGAAGGACGCTGTACGTGAATACAACCAGTGAAGAGAAGACCGTACCTATTCGCGGGAGCAAGTGCGGGATCATTAGCGGTACCTCGTATGAAGGCGTCATTCGGATGAAGCCGTACGATGCAGACCTGGTCGAGTAAAGATATCTTCGTGGCCTTGAGGGGTTGAAAAGGACTGGAAAGGAAACTCTAATGCAACACGCTCTTGTCCTGATTATCCTGGCAGTTTTCTCTCTCTCGGCGAACGCCCAGACCTCCAACAATGGCCCCATCATTTCTGGATTCCCCGCATCGTTCCATTGGCGCAACAATCCCGCCTCGTGGAATGTGAAGGACGGAGTCCTGACCATCACGGCAGCGGAGAAGACCGACTGGTTTATCTCGCCCACTGATGGCCAGGAGGCAGCGAATTCGCCGGTCCTGCTGTTCCCGGCCCCGAAAGACTTCTGGTTTAGCGCGAAGGTTACGGTCAACTTCCAATCGCAGTTTGATGCGGGCGTCCTCGCTGTCTATGCTGACGAGAAGAACTGGGTCAAGTTTTGCTTTGAGAATACATCCGACAAGAAGCCGTCGATAGTTTCGGTTGTCACTCGCGGGCTTTCCGACGACAACACCGGGACGGTGATCGGAGACAACACGGTGTACCTGAAAGTCTCAAAGGCAGGACAGGCGATCTTCCCGTACTTCTCGACTGATGGCACAAAATGGAAGCTGACGCGCGCCTTCAACCTCGGCCCGGAACGGTCGTTGCAATTTGGATTTTCGGCGCAGTCGCCCGTGGGCAGCGGATCGACAGTTACCTTCTGCGATATTCACTACAAGCCGGAGCGCCTGAACTTCTGGACCGGAGATTAAAGGAGCATTTTCAGTGACTTCAGCTGTGCAGAAAACGCTCGTTCAGCGTGCGATGCCAGTCTGCGTTTTTCCAGTTTGCAAACTGAGGCTGAGCGTAGTTATGCGGGGTCCATCCCCAGAATCCGCACGCGATCGCGTCATCGACCGACCATTTTGCCCAGTCCAGCAACCAACCCCAATCTAGTGTCCTGTCCCGCAAATAACTGGTATATGTCAGTGCCTCGAAGCCATTGATGAAACGGAGTTTGCGCTCCCAAAAGTGCGGCACGAATTTAAGGGACACCACACTAGTTTTGGGTGGTCTATGTAGAACCATGAGGCCCAAGCTTCTGACGTAGTTAGAGGAGATCCGCGCCGAACGGCCCAATCTGCAAACTGGGACATTTTGAAGCGCTGTCTGGCGCTGAGCATCGGTCCCATGGCGGCTGCCGTTTTTGCCGAACGGTCTGAAAATTCCGCAAACCAGCGATCCGTCTCAAACAAGACTCATGGAAACGCGTGCGTTCGGTCCACCGCGGATCGCCGTCGGCATAGAAGTGCACGTCCAGACAGTCCAGTTCCAGCGGCACATCAAGCCAGCGCTGGTCTCCGTGAATAGAGGTGGTGAAACGTAGCTCCGGAAATTCTCGTCGCAAGAGCTTGAGGGCAGGGTTGATCTCGTTCGACAAAAAGGTGATCTGGGCTGCTGAAAAACTGCGGACCGCCCCAAAGTCCTCACCTGTTTCTTTCTTAAACCGCTCCATCTGATGCGGGAAGAAGTACGGCGTTTCATTGGCGACATCCACGTAAAGAAGATGGTCGAAGCCAAACCGTTTCTTCCAGGTGCTGAGCATGGTTGCCCACATCTCAGCTCCTTCGAGCATATTTGCAGGAGCGCGCAAGACGGCGGGAACCGGGGGACTTGTTGGCTGGCCTGGTCCGAACCACCAGGCGCTAAGGGTGTAGTGGAGTGATCTTCTTCGCTGCAGTTTTTCAATAAACTCGATGATCCACAATCCAATTGGTCCGCGAACCGCCGTGTTCCAATTCCACGGCATGTACGGCTGATGCGGGTCAGGCCATTCCAAAATGCGATCGGGTTTACTGTAATCAATCCACTGGGGCATCGGATCGATGCGAAGGGTATTGTATTCGCGCTCAACGGCCTCATCCAGAACGCGGTCGTAGTCGGCGAAACTTCCACCTGGCCCATGCCGCAGCGCGTAGGCTACGTCCCACATGGCCATAGTCAAGCGCCGTGGCGTCAGATCATTCCGCATGTCATATCCGCGGAACACATCGAGTCCACCGCGGTTTTCGGGACCTCTGTCGCTGGAGACTTACGAAGGCACTAACGTCCGTTGCGCTTCCTGAGGCATCGTTTCAGAGCTCGCCGTTCCTGCCGTGAGCGAAGTCACTGCTCCTGCCGCTCCGTAAGCAATTAGCTCGCGCCTTGAAAGAGTCATCTATGCCCCCTTGAATTCCGTGATAGTTATCGGTAACTTTACTGGATACGGATCGGCAATACTATATGCGCGTTTGTGCAAAAACGTTCAAGAGATACGAGGTGATCAGCAAATGAATGGTGGATCGGGCGGCAGGTTTGACAGGCGAGACTTTATTGCAGGCAGCGCAGGTTTGCTTGCGGCTGCCAACACCGCATTGTCTCGGCAGGCCACATACCGTGATGGCAATTTTGCTGGCGACCCAATCACAGGTCCGTTTCGGCCCAACTGGGAATCGCTGAAAGCTTATCGAGTTCCCGACTGGTTTCGAGATGCGAAGTTCGGAATCTGGGCCCATTGGAGCCCCCAGTGCGTTCCCGAGCAGGGCGATTGGTACGCGCGCGGCATGTACATACAGGGCAGCGCGCAGTACAACTACCACGTCAAGACCTACGGTCACCCGTCACAATTTGGGTACAAAGACATCTGTCACATCTGGCGGACGGACAACTGGAATCCCGAGGAACTAATCCGTCTTTATGCCAAGACAGGGGCCAAATATTTCGTCGCACTTGCCAACCACCATGGCAACTTCGATTGCTGGGACTCGAAGTACCAGCCCTGGAACAGCGTGAATGTCGGACCGAAAAAGGACATCGTCGGAACCTGGGGAAAAACTGCTCGTGCGCAAGGGCTCAAGTTCGGGATCACCTTTCACGGCACGCCTGGTCGAGTTTGGAAGGAGTTCATGCCGGTCCGCTACGGCAGCGATGAGACTGGTCCCATGAAGGGTGTGCCCTACGACGGCGTTCTGACGAAGGCCGACGGCAAGGGCAAGTGGTGGGACGGTATGGAGCCACAGGACCTCAATGGACGTCCGCACGACAAAGACACGCCCTGCCCGGAGTTCGTCGAGACTTTCATGTTGCGCGTCCAAGACCTTATCGATATATACAGTCCGGATCTACTGTATTTTGACGACAACTGCGATTGGGATTTTGATAGTGGAGCGCCCTCTGGCAAAGAGTTGAACGTGTGGCTCGGCATGCCGGAGCTTACGCCTCACATCATGGCGTATTACTACAACGCGAACATTCACCGGAACGCGGGCAAGCTGGATGCGGTGTTCAATATCAAGAATGTTCCCGCCGCGGTGTTGAGCACTCTGGTCCGCGACTTCGAGATGAGGCAGGCAGATGTACTGGAAGCAAATCCGTGGCAAACGGACACTTGCATCGGATGGTGGCATTACAGCCGGTGGATTTTCGAAAACCACAAGTACCGGACGCCGCAGGCCATGGCTCACCTTTTGATCGACGTCGTCAGTAAGAACGGTAATTTGCTGCTGAACATCCCGCTACCTGGCCATGGCAGGCTTGATGAAGATGAGTTCGCTTTCCTGGAGAAATTCGGCGCCTGGATGGCTCTGAACGGTGAGGCGATTTACTCCACACGGCCTTGGAAGATTTATGGGGAGGGCCCCACCAAAGGTGCTGGCCGCTCACTGTATCAAGGGCCAGGGCCCGGGTTTGTCGCGGGCGATATCCGCTTCACAACCAAGGGGGACGCCTTGTACGCCATCGCGCTGGCTTGGCCCGAAGACAGAAAGCTGGTGATAAAATCACTCGCTTCCGATTCTCCCCATTATCGCGGCGAAATCGCCAGAATTGGACTCCTTGGGTCGGAGTCCAATCTCGGGTGGTCGCGTAACGCGGACGGCGTCACGATCAACTTGCCGGAAAAACCACCCTGCGATTACGCCTACGTATTCAAGATCAACCCTCTGCAACCGTGACCTGCATCCGATCGCAGAAGATCTGATACACGTCTCTGGAAGGTACACGTTCGCCGCGATTCCGACTCGAACAGGCGGACCTCAACTCGTCCCACATCGACAAACGCGCTGCCAACTTGTTGGCATCGATCACTGCGTACGCTGTGGAGCGCCGGCAGCAGCAGCGCCCGCAACAGCTTCTCCGGGGCAATCGATGGCCATCCGTAATGCGAGTACAACTCCGCAAAGTGCGGCGACATCTCCTTCAACGCAGTGTCTACCATCTCCCGCAGCCGACGTAACGGATGATCGGAGGGCACTCGCTTCTCCGGGGAAATGTAGCTGTACACGCTTTCTTGGTGTTCGTCGTGTCCGCGCATGCCTGCTTAGACGATGCCTCCTCGCACTCCGTTGCACTCCGGGACACTTTTTCCGCAGCCTGCTAGGTTGGCTGGCTTCGCATCCCACCCTCTCTGCCACTTTCCTTAAGGTGCTTCCAAACACCGACGTTCCCGAGACCATCGTCCACTACACCATTGTGACAGCCACTTGTTGGCTTCGGACACGTTGCTGCTAAGGGTCTTCCCCTCAACAACTTTCGCACCACTGATTTTCCCTTCACATGCCCACGCATTCGGGCCATAGCCGAATGTTCAATGCTCCTCGCGATCAAAAATGACAGCTTTCGGAGCCGCCAACAACGAATCCCTAGCTCTGGAATCCGAAAGTACTACTACATTTTCATGACAGTAATTGTTGGCTTTGGACACCTTACCGAGAAGGGCTTTCTCCTCAAAGACTTCCGCACCACTGATTTTCACTCCACATGCCAGAGCATTCGGTCGAGAGCCGAATGCTCTAGCGGTTGCGAGACTTGCCGCGTGGCGAATGCCTAGGTCCAGTCGGCCTAAGATAAAACCCCTGGTACTGTACCTTCGTCGTCCTGGGCCTCGGGCGTTTTTGCCGGGGCCTTTTCCTTGCACGGCAAACCTCAAAAGTGCGGCAATTCCGACGGAATCATGCCTCTGCGTGGCTCCATGTAACTCCTTTGGTTTTAATACGTTGTTAGTGCCTCAGCCGATAAACCTCAAAAACACAATACTAACAAGGGAGAGACGCTGGAGTTCGGCATCATGGCTGTCTGTTCCAGGTAGGACAGAGAGCCTTCAGAGGTTAGCGATTGAATCTGGGCGCGTCAGCACTCAGCACGCCGGGGCGAACCCGCCGAGTGAAACACTGAGAGGGAATTCAAGAGGCGACGTGAACAATACAGGGGATCTCCTCCAGTTCAATCGTGTCGGTTCTGATTGCAGTCCCAGGGACCAAGCGCAAGCTCAGACCCTTCCGACAGTACAGAGATCGGGCTAACGCCTAACGGCGACCACACGGATACAACGAGTCATCCATTAGCACCTGTACCGCGGTTAGGTATAGGTGCGTCTGCCAGCCGTTGTCCAGATGTATCCATATGTCGGAGCGGAGTAAGGCTGGTGGACGCAGGTATCGGGGAAGCCGAACGATGCTGGCCGAGGGGACAAATCTAGAGAGGCAAGGTGATGGCAAAGAAGGTCAAGAAAGTGAGGAAGCCCCAGATTGTGCTGTGGAGACTCCGGCATGATCTTCGGACGAACGTCATAGCAACGCAGTGCTCTGCGCATGTCGATGGTCTCTGCTGGCTCTATCAGGGCGGTGTTCCTCTCGGCAGCGGATACCTCGCGGTGAACTGGCCGGGGAAGAACGGATTGGAACATGCACATGTCGCCGCATACAAACTCTTCAAGGGCAAGATTCCGCGGGGAAAACGAGTCGTCCACAAGTGCGAGACGCAGCATTGCGTTCGCTATGACCATCTCAAGTTGACGAATCGGGAGAAGTAGAAATGACTGGGCACAGGCTAACACCACAGAATTGGGAGAGAAAGATATGAACACTTCGTCGCAGCGAAAGATGACGATCCAAGAATTCTGTAAGCTCTACCGCCTTAAATTAACAAAAGACAAGTGCGGAGAGGAAATCATTCCCGGCAAGCTGGGGCATGTATTTGATCGCGGAGATGGGCAATTCGGAATAGTGCTGGAGGATACTCCCTCTGGCCCCTCGCGGGCCCGTTTGCTGTTGAGCCGCAAGAAAGCTGCACTCGAAGCAGGGTTTTTGCCGAAGCAACAGGGCGAATGCGAATCCGTCCTGGTGTTCGACCCCCAGGATCGGAAGCAAGCCAAGTTGGCAGCCAAATTGGTCAAGGCCAAGAAGAAGCGGAATGTCCGGGCGAATCCAGCATCCCTCGCTAATATCGTCCGACCCTCGACCCAGATGGCTCCCCAGCCGCCAGGAACCAACAAATCGGAGGGGGTGGACCCAGGAGGCCTAGCCACTAGACAAGCCCCGGGAATTCCCGATGAGGGCTATGGAGTCGAGGGCTTCCCGAAGTCGGTTGCAGCCTAGCAACCGCGAGAAAGGTCGATCCCGTCTGGGCAAGGGTTGCACTCTATCCCGGCCCCGGCAAGGTTCGGACAAGAACCGAGTTGGCTTTGAAACTATGAACCTTCCGGAGCAGGAAAATGGGGCAATTGGAACTTGATTGCCGTGACCCCGGACGGCTGATTTCTATACTAGTAGATGGCTCCCGTGCACCCTGGCGTGAAAGCCGTCCTGAAAGCCCAACGGGCGGCATTGTTTTGACCAGCTGCCGATCGATTCGCGCGAGGTTCGAGCCAAAGTTGCGGGTAAGCCTAGCAGGATGCAGAAGGACGCCGTTCACAATTGCCAAAACAACTAACGTGCCCTAGTTTCCTCCACTCCTACCTTTCCTCTTCCTTCCGCGTCCCCTGACTGATTCTCTCCTCATTGCCCCGCAGATATCGCCTCACCAATTCCCCGTCCAACAACTGTGACAATACAAGAGGGTTGGCCCGGCCCTGCAATTTGCTACGCAGCCATGCTGCCATCGCTCTGATTTCCGGCGCGGACATTTCAGCGAATGTTTTCATCCGTGCCCCACTTCGGGCGTCGCTTTCTTTAGGTCGATGTGAATCCGATCCTACCAAGCGAGGCAAGATCTCACCCGCTGGCCCATGCAGCGAGCAATCGGCCATATCTGAACACGGAGTCTCATCAGGGTTGATTTCAATCACCGTGCGGCCATGAGCTTTCGCTAGTGGAATCAAACCCGCTGCGGGGTAGACGATTGCCGAGGTTCCGATAACCAGCAAGATTTCTGACGATTTGACCGCTTGCGTGGCCAAGTCAATTACTCTCTTCGGTAGGGGCTCACCGAACCTGACCACCCCGGGACGTGCCAAAGCACCGCACAGGCAGTGAGGCGGAATCTCCGGCAAAGAAGGGCGGCGGTCGGGCCACGCAGCTCCGCACTTGGTACAACGGACCTGCCAAATGTCGCCGTGCAGCTTAAGAAGATTCTTGCTGCCCGCAAGTTCGTGAAGTCCATCCACATTCTGCGTAATGAGTGTGAACTCGGACTTGCGTGTTTCGAGCTCAACCAGCGCCATATGGCCTGGGTTAGGCTGGGCTTTTGCTATTCGTTCGCGGCGGAAGTTGTACCATTCCCATACGAGTAAGGGGTTGCGCTCGAAGGCCTCAGGGGTGGCAAGGTCTTCGAACCGGAAATTGCGCCAGAGTCCGTCGGCATCTCGGAATGTTGGCACACCACTTTCCGCCGAGATACCCGCCCCCGTGAGAACAGCAATGGAGCCCGCAAACTGAATCCAGCCACGTGCGCGGTGTAAATCCTCGTTGGTATCAAATTCCATTTGCTTACTCTCCAGACCCGGAAACGGGAGCACGCGTCGCGGGTGAAGCCATTTGAATCAAGAATGTAATCGGCTCCGAATCCGGCAAATAGAACGCAAGTACTTTTCCAGCTCAACACTCCCAGTCCTGCGCAAGCCGTTCCCAATCGACAGCTTTGATCTTGTCCAAGATCAGCGGATCTATGGGAAGTGCGAAGTCGTCTTGGAACCACACAAGACTGAGGGATGACATATAACCCTCGTCGGGATCTGACACTCCCTGGAAACACTCAAAATTGGCCAAGCAAACAGCCGGGGGAAGAGAAGGCGTAAAATACCCAGCGCGCACCTGGATAACCGGTTCAATTAAATGAGGAGTTCCAGCATTCCATAGTTTTTCCCCGACATCCCGCATCGCCTTCTCAATGATTTCTTTGTTGAGACTGTCCGAAGGCTGCCCTTCTAGCAGACCCGCGTATGTCGGAGATTGGAATAATTGGCAAAGGTGGATCACTCTTCCCGAATACAACTTGAGATCGAGACCGTATTTCACGTCATCCTCCTATGCAGAAGATCTAGCAGTAGCCAGCCTACCGCCTTTAAACCTTGCATCCAGAGATTCAGCTGTGGCACCTAGTCGTTCCCGGCACATTTGCCGAAGTCCGGAATGACCGCTCAAGAAGCCGAAATGCAACATTACCATCGACCTCGGAGCCAAACCCGCCCTAGCTAAGTCCTTTAAATGCGCCTGGCCCCGGGGCCAAAACGCAACAGAACCGGTGTTTTGATCCCTCAGTTTAAGTCCATCAAAACAGGCCCATTAGCGCCCTCTGCAGGGCCTCCGCGGCCTGCTCGTCACTTGTACCTATATATTGCATGGTGGAGCTGATGGATCGGTGGCCCAAGGCTTGCCGAATCAGCGCCAAGTTGCAATTCCCGGCGACCAAGTGCGAAGCCAAGCTGTGCTTCAGCACATGCGGGTGGCGCTTCTCGGCCGGCAGGCCAGCGCTTTCCGCAACCCTCTGAAAGTTGCGAAAGAACTGCGTCCGACCGAGCTTCCCTCCTTTCTGGCTGGTGAACAGGTAGTCCGAGCCGTCCGCCGGCCGCTTGCGCAGCCATGCGCGGAGTGCAGCCGTCTCGTCAAGCAACGGCTGCCCGCGGTGCTGGTACAGCGGCTGGATGGTGTGGAGTGAGCCTTTGAGTCGCCGGATCGAAATGGATCCAGCCTTCAGATCCATGTCGGCCAACTTGAGCCCACAGACTTCCGACGCTCTGAGGCCGTGCCGATAGGCCAGCAGGATCATCGCCCAATCCCGCGTCGAGCGACTCTTTGCCGCCTTCAGCAGGGCCAGCGTTTCCTGCGGCGTCAGAATGGTCATGCGACCACGCTTCGGACGAATGGGACGGCCTTTGGAAATAGAAATAGGGATTACGGCTGGATTTGCCATAAGTTCCTTTCTTGGGTTTTAGGGATTTGAACTGCAGGGGGGTGCAACTGCGGAGGGGAATCGTCTAGCAGTGATCGTTAGTTAAAGAACCTCGTGCTCGTTTTCTCCTTTCGCATCGGATTCGGTTTCTGCTGCGGCCCTCGCGAGAATGTAGTCGGCCGCTTTTTGTGCCTGCGATGCGGCCGAAACAATTAAGCGGGAATCGGACCGGAGTCTGTTGATCCAGGACTGCAGGTAGGACGCCGAGTTATTGAGTGTGCGCGACTGGATGCCGGCAACGCCGCAGAGCATGGCTGCCCCCATCTCGGCAACAAGCTCCTCTTTCGAGTAATCATCGCTGCCGAATGGGTTGTGCTCCATGATCCCCTCGCGCCCAACGCGAGAGGGATGTCCGGTCGAGTGCGTCAGTTCGTGGAATAGAGTGGAGTAAAACTCCTCGGCAGAATCGAACGCCGAGCGAGCCGGCACACCCACCGTGTCGGTGGATGGCCGATAAAAGGCTCGTGAATCCTGCTCGAAGCCCGGGGGATTCGGCATGGAGTTGACGATGGTTTCGCACTGCTCGAGGGGAGCGATGACGCGGGTTGGCTCAAGGGACTTGATTCCCTCGCATTGTTCCAGGTTAAAGACGGTGTAGTAGCGCAGCAGAATCGACTTGCGATTTTCCACTTCTCCTGTCTCCTTGTCCTCCTTCCGATATTCATCAATCTTCCAGAAGACAACCTTGGACCCGTGTTCTCCTTTCCTGACGCTTCCGCCCAGTGTCTGGGCTTGGCGATAGGTCAACCAATACCGCGAGCCGTAACCCAGCGAACCGAGAAGGAAAACATTGATGCCGCGGTATCCCTTCTTGCTGGCAAGGTTTGCCGGCATTTCCGTACGCCAGGGCCTGCGCCAAGGCGCTACGCCGGATTCCAGTTGCTTGATAATGGATTCAGTAACGACTTCATATGCAGTCGGCATAACTGGATTGCTCCTTTTTGTTTGGATTGTGTTCGAACGACTAGAAACGGCGGGTTAGCGAAACTACGACAGCAAATGGGAAATGGCTTCTCGATGGAAAACTCATAGCTGGAGGCGTCTCGTGTCAGCGCACCTCCGTTTTCTTGACGATCGGCCGGCCACAGCAACGGCAGACACGGGCAGCTTTCGCTTCATCTAACGTCGCCCGCATGATGTCGGTGTCGTACCCGGAGTTCTTCCAATCATCACCGACGAATCCGAAGCAGGATTCCGCGTGCTGCCAGACTTCTCCGTCGAAATACTCGCCGATGATTCCCCACACCCCTTCCCGATTCACTTTCGCGATGAATTCTTCGCGATCGCGCTGCAGGCGTGAGGCAGGGATGTCAGGGTTGGCCTTGGGGTTGAAGCAGTCGCCTTCTAGGTCATCGAGGGAACACGTTTCGTCGGGCACTGCGCGGAGCCGCACATTGCCACGCTTCGGGTCAATCGGTTCTCCGCTGCAATACTCGGCTACTTCGTGTTTCTCCCATTCGAAGCGCGTGCGGGCATTGGACAGGGCCCATCGAGCCTGAAATCCTCTGGCCCGTTCGCGTTGGTACAACCGAACCAGTTCCTTCTTTCGTTTTGTGATTCTCACGATTGCACCTCCAAGGTGGAGTCCATTGCGGTAGCGGATATGGGAACGGAATCGAGAGCTGGCGCGATGCGCTCTATCTCTTCCCAAGAGACGACATGGCAGCCAGCTTTGACTGTGCCTTCTGGCTCGATGCGGTCGATGGCGTATGGGCCGAGGTGGATGGTGTGTCCGTTGCGGACGTAGGCTTGCCCGGTCTCGCGGACCTTGCGGACGAAAGCCAGGCCGCGCTTCGCGTGGGCGATGGGGAAACGAGCACCCCGGGAGGTCTGCACTTCATCGCCGACGATGCGCAGCATCGCGGGAATGTCGTAGAGACAGCCGGAGTACTGCCCGGCCCGCCATTCGACGATTAGTTCTTGCTGACGGACGAGCGCTTCCGCCCGCTCCCGTTTGGTCTGCTCTGCCTTCTCTGCTGCTCGCTTCGCTTCGCGCTTGCGAATGGCAGTTAGTGCGTCGGAGTCCAGCTCCGGCACTTCGGGAATATTTGGAACGGGCACGCCGAAGAATGCGCAATAGGCGAATGCCTCATCACGCAAGCGAGAGGCATGCTCGTGGTTCCATTCCTTTGCGTAGGACGACCTGGCCCGGGCGGATATGACGACGTGCTTGTCGATCCGCTCGGTGTATTCGGCCAGATTGCCCGCATGATCGTCCGCGCCTAATCCGCGTCCGCTGTACCGCCCCGGGCATACGTTCGGAACGTGGAAGACCTGCATGCCGGATGGAATTGCAGAACGAACCGCGGAACAATGGCTCGAGGTGGTAACACTGTAGGTAGCGGTGGTGAAAAGGACAGCCCATTCGCCGGCATCGTTCGTCACATGACGAGCGATGGGGAAATGCGAGCCGTAGCTGTAGATGGTGTCGCCGGTGAAGTAGAGATTACCCTGGCGATTCCGGGCTTCCTCCTGTGTGCGATGTGCCCACAAGTGCGGAATCTGCCCGGTATCGAAGACATGCTTCTTTCTTTTGTTCATGACACAGCTCCTTTTTTGTGGAATTGACTGCGATCAGACACACCCCGAGCGGGGACTGTTTGAGTTCAGGGGAAATGGACGGAGATGAAACTGGAAAACTTACGGATTACGAGGTTAGAAGTACGGCTGGCGGGAAGAGATCCTGAGGCGAAAAGCGGAACAGAAGAGGGAGATTGTCTTCGCTACCGTGCCTGAATGGAGATCGACGCGACAATGGCTCCAGAGCCTGGGTCTACCACGGCCGCGAGCTTGTAGACGTCCGTCCACCGCTCGTTGCATTCGTGGCAGGACATTCTCTGCGCGATTTCACCCGCTTCGAAGTCCATGGAACCGCCCTCGATGTCCCCGGAACCACAGCAGGGACACCCGAGGCCGCGCCGTTCGAGGTATTTCTTCGCTTGCTTCACTTGCATGGTCTTGCCTCCTTTTGAAATGTGGATCTGAAATCATGCCGACTGCTTGGTCTTAAGCTTCCCAATCAGGTAGTCGTGGGCATCGGCAGTGTTGTTCGCGACCACTTCCAACCCCTTGCACGTACCCCGAAGTACGGAAGGAACGACCCGCTCATTGAACAGATCCTTCGCTTTCCTTGAATGATCCTTGATGAACGGTTTGACCTGGTGGTGCTCGAAGTAGATGCTGAATCCTGGAATACCAATGGACATTCGCATAGTTGCACTTCCTTTTCTGAGTGAACCTTAGCCACTCCTCCTGCCCACTCAACTTGAATGGGCAGGCAGCGAGACTAAATTGCCTCGGATTCTCCTTACGGGAGGGTTGCGTTGAGCGTGCCCCTCTGGCGTAGCAGCTTTTCCAGACAGGGCAGGAGTAGATAAATGAAGAGCACGTTCACCAATGTTCCGCCGAGTGAGAACGATACGCCCAGCGGATCGAGGCCATGCGTGCCATAGTTGACGAGCTCGGTTCCGAGCAGAGACGTGCTTTTATGCTGGCCAATCCAGCGTAGACAGCGCGTGGAATTGAACCATCGCTGAATGCGCATGGCTCCGGCGATGTCATCTGCTTTCCACAAGGAAGCCCAGATGAGCAACCAGAGGCCGACACCTGCAAGGAACGAGCCTTTTTGTGACGGTGTGAGATTCACAGGATCACCTTCACTTTTGAGATTTCCGACTCCCGCCGGTATCGGCGAGAAGCGGATTGAATCAACTTCAGGACCATGAGTTCGAATGCTCGGGTGTGAACGACGTGCCGACAGACCCCAGCCAGTTTCTGGGCTGCGAAGGTCTGAAGCCTCGTCGGGTGGGGTGTTTGTTGTCTGAGATATTGATCCAGAAATGGCAGATTGATTTCAGCGGTGCTTCCGCACATGAGGGTTTGCTGGCGCCTCATGCGAGATCGCCGAATCCACGAGGCAGAGAGCGCAGACGCTTCGGTTGCAACTATGAGCTCGAGGATCATGCTTAGCGGCCTCCGATCAGGTGATAGCCAACGCTGGCCAGGCCGGCCAGGACTCCCATCAGAAAGAAGAGAGCCACAGCACCTGCCACTCCGAGAGTGACCAAGACAGTGGGCCTTGGCTTTGAAGGAGGATCAGCGAGTGCTTTCAGCTTCGTGATTGCCGGGATCTGTGCTTCCAGCAGCTCTGGGGAGATGTCCCAGCGCTGTGCCAAGTTGGCACACAGGTCATCAGCACACTTTCGAAGTAGTTTGAACTGAGATGCTCCCGGCAACTGGCCACACGAATGGTGTGCGTCGGCCGCCCGCACAATCCTCTCCAGTTTCCGTTCGAACGACCTCCTTTCGATTGAAAGTTGAACTGCTTTGTATTTACCGACCGCGAAAGACTGCAGTCGGGTCCATGCAGACACACGTGTACGTTCAGGTTGAGTCATGCTTAGCTCCTTGGTTTTAGGATTTGTACAAATAGGACCGGGTGGGCTCGAAACGACAAAGGGAAATGAGCTTCACCCATCACCAGGTGCCTCAACTCGTTTTGGCCATTTTGGCCTCGCGCGTTGGCTCGGGAAGAGCACGGACTAAGCAGAGGAAGAGAATGGAGGAGTACTTCAGAGGTCTCAAACTACGCTAAATCGTCCCAAGGATAGTCCCTACTTGTACTAACTTCGGCCTTTCTATCAGATATACGATTCACATCTGGGATAGGGCTAAGCTGTGAGCGGCACCTAGAGCCACGCCCCAGGATCCTCGTCGACCAACTGGATGAATTCCTTCCTTTTGATCATCTGGATATTGCCGTTTTCAAAGAGAATTTGAAGGGAATCTAATGGCATGCCGCGGGCAAATCCACCATCGTAGTCACTTAGAAGACGCCAACCGATGAAACATTACAACTTCTTTGCTACTCGATGTTGGCCCTCGCTGGTCGGCATACCATTTTCGATTCGGGACGCTGCGCCAAATCCTACCGTCACCAGAAGTCGTCGCGATACTTGGTATCCGAGTTTCAACAAACCCGCTTTCCTCCATCACCCGAAGATATTGCGGCAACTGCCACGAAGGCTCTGAAAACGCGATCATTTGTACTAACACGGTTTGGGAATCAGCAATTTGAGATATGGACCTGAATGCGTTCCTCGCGGTTCGATAATAGGTCGATAAACCCGGTCGGTGCCGATCACCAAATGTGTAGTACGAAGCTCCGCAGCCGTCTTTCGTGCCAGTTATCCAAAAAGGAGCGGGCGTTTCGCGACGGCCTTGGACTTGCCATCGGTGATATAGAACGTGAACACCTGGGTAAGGAGGGGAGGTCAGTACCAACCTCGGTGGCAAGAACTTCGCGATGCGTGGATCTTCCTCGATGCCTACTGCCGAGCGAAGCAGACACATAGGTCTAAGCTGCCACTTCAAACGGTACCGAATTGCGGCTGTCGACGTTGCTGCTACGTAGTCCCTAATGCCTTGGAGAATTTCCCATGCGTCCCGACGCATTTGTTCTCTGAATTGTCGAGCAGTTGGTATTACCTTTCGACAATCGAGTGCCCACTGAGCAGTTTTCAATAATATGCAACGGGCAAGTCGCCTCTGGTGCACAGTAGGCAGGAGGAGGACCTGATTTCGAGCCAAGTGCAGCAGTTTTCGAATCGCCCATGTCGATCTCGTTCTTAGATTGCGCTCATAGGTGGGCTCATTCCACTTTGGTCCCACATCCCCATTCGGCTCAAAGGTGATGGCCCTCAGATTACAGTTCCGCAGAAATTGCTCGATCCAGTCATTCACGGCGGAAATATCTGTTTGGGAAGGTCGAGACGTCTTGGCCTTGGCTAGAAATACGGCCAAACTACTCACGTCCGTGCCCGCAGCTCTTCTTCCCATCGTGCTCGCCTCTACAAGGGTTGTTCCACTTCCCATGAACGGATCAAACACAATGTCGCCAGGCCTCGTAAACTCTTCTATGACTGCTCGCACGAATGCGGGTGAAAAACGGGCGGGGTATCTGTAAAAGCCGTGAGTGAGTCCGCAGACCTTTTGATCGTCGTAAATTCCCTTGAGAAGAGCACTCACCGCTGCTGATTCGCTCACTTTGCCCCCTTCCCTCCCTGGTCCGGCAGCACGTCCCCGTGTGACTTGATCCACTGGTCCACCTCATCTCGATCAAAACGCCACGCTCGACCCACCTTGTGCCCTGGGAGTGCGTTCTTTTGAGCAAGGCGGTAGAGAGTTGATTTCGGGACTTTGAGGTATTTCGCCAGATCATCGAGATCGAGCCAAACGGTCATGATTGAACCTAAAGTAGCAGTAATTGCTAACAGTTGCAAGAAACTCTAAACAGATGTTTGCAATCGATAACAACTCACAATTAGTTATGTCACATTATCTTTATGAATTACAAGCATGTGTTGTTATCTTTCATAAAAGGAGTAGTATTGAGCACGGATGATCAGAGTGGAGTTGGAGGTAGCTGCAATGGCTGTCATCGCCGTGCACCTTTCACCTAAGACGTTCGGGGAAATAATGAAATTGGTTTCAGCCGGTTCTTACACCGGCCTCGAGCAATTCGTCGAGATTGCGATATTCAACCAAATCGCTATGGAAAAAGGATCCAGTCCTGCTGAATTGATGGCGACCTACCGAAGGCAAAACGGCGTTTCAGGAGTACTCCGCAGCACAAAGACTCTTGAGCCGCAGGCAGCGTTAACTACTTGCGGAAAAGAGCCGATTGGACGCCAGAATCGTGGCTCCGCGGCGTGGAGCGAGGCCGAACTTATTCAGGCGCTCGAACGGATGTCGCTCTCGCATCTGATTTCCTCTTCCTTCCCTATTGCCGATGAATGTCCGATCACTACGAGAGGAGAACGGATCTTTGGGCAAGTGAACAGGCTCTTTCCCATGAAATTAATCTGCCGATGGGTAGGAGCAGCAGCTGTGGCAGGTGAACAATGGCCCAAATTGAGCGACGCGACGGAGCTTCTGGCCAATGATGCTGCGCTACTGGGATCTGCGCTGGAGAAGGTGGATATATCTAAGAACCGTAGACGTGAAAGCATGCTCGCGACTGGTTTGCCTCGGAGAGGCAACTTACAATCTCGGGACAGATTCTTGAGCCAGTTCGTCGCTCGAATCACCCGAGCCGGTCGAATCTATCCTGGCGCGCTTTTTCACTATGGCCTTGCCTGCCTTCAACACGAGAAGCTTGTTCTGACGCAGCCTGGAAGAGAGATCGCAAGAATCGAAAATCCAATCCTAGACGCGCCTCTTGAGTCCGCGGCCCTCGCACTGTCTGATTCCGAGCGGTCCTTCTTCTTGCGGCAGGTTTCAACTCACTCAGACGCTGAATGGCGTGATTTTAAGACTGTGCTGTCCGCAATTGGACACGGAAGTTCCACGCCCAATTTACTTCTCAAGGGTGTTCGCAGCTCATTTCCAGTTGAGTGGACGGAAATCGCCTATCGAACTCACATTTCCGGAATCCTGGCCCGTGTCTGCGACTTAGGCCTCGTAACTAGGAACTGGGATGGGAAGCGAGTGGAATACGACCTCACTGATTCTGCAAGTTCGGTTCTTGCCGCCTAAAACTAGGGGTGCATATGATTTCGTCGACCGATCCAACAAAGCACTTCGATTCTGTCGGGTTTGCGCAACGACTGACCCAAGCAATGACTGTAGCCGGGTTGCAAAACATTCTAACTGAGCTGCCAATCGTGGACGAGAATGAGTATGTATTTAATCCAAGCGCCCCCTCCGACGGCTGGAAACACGGTTTCCTGCATTGGTATCCCGTGGGCGGAGATAGGGGGAATGCGGGCCGAATCAAATTGGCTGGGTCACCCGAGAATCCGATCGCTGAACGAACCATCAATGCAATGGAATCGATGATCGAGCTGCATCGTCAGCTCGAGATTAGGAAAGCGAATTCCGATCCTCCCACAAGTCCTCGAGCGGCAATTAAACGCTACTTTGACCTTCCTCAACTCTCGGAACTACCCCGCAGACAACAGCCAATACGAGGAATAAGACCGAGAGAATATGCGCGCAACGTCGCTAAGAACATACGGGTCAGACTGGTCCGTCAAGCACGGCCGGTGGAGTATGCGTTAGTAATAGAGGATGACGGAATCGGCCAATCGCCGGATCATCTGAACTCGACTTTGCTTTCGCTAGGTCAAAGCGACAAAGCTGACAAACCATACCTGATCGGTGTTTTTGGGCAAGGTGGGTCGTCTGCGTTTGCCGCGTGTGATCTTTCTTGGGTGATCTCACGACGTCACCCCGAACTGCTTGCTACCTCCAAAGACGGTGTCGGCTGGACCGCCGTGAAGCACGTTTTCCCGAAGGGCAGGAGGGACACGTACTTTGCATATCTCGCGGCCCATCCCGATGGTCGGGTACCTTCACTACCCGCTTCTGTTGGAGGGGCCATCAACCTCTCTCACGGATCTCGTTTTGCACATCTCAGATATGATTTTGGCAATACAGAGCCTGCACGCAGACTTTACGCAACATTGAATCATCTGTTATTTGATCCAGTTCTTCCTTACGAGCTATATACAGGGCCCGGAAGGCCTCCAGACCCGATGTACGGAAATGGCTATCGACTGACGTTAAGGGCCGTTCAAGACAAAGACAAGCGTGTACTCGACAAGAATTTTGGCCCGCAAATGATTTTCACAAGCCGGTGAAAGACAATGGAGAGAACGGGAATTCAACTCGAAAAAACGTGGCCACAACAACCCGTTTCAAAGGAGGCGATATCTCTTGGAACGGTGAATATTAGGCTCGTCGTGTTCGACGCAAAGCGAACCGAACAAGATGAGCCTGGGGAACTCGATGGCAGCGACTCCAGCGACGGTGTTCGCGGTCCGCTCGATTCATACCTAGAGAGGCCTGGTGGCAAGGGATATGTCGTTTTCCTCGTTCACGGCCAGAGGCAGGACATCCTAGACGAATCATTCGTTGGGATCGATCTAGGATTTAAGTATCTCCGAAAACGCACGATGATCGTCGTTGAAGTAGACGGCCTTGTCCCGGAAGCTATAGGGCAACTCGTCCAGGGCTCGCGCCAAGGCTTTTATCGAGGTGACGTCTATTACGCGATGCACGATCGGATTGTTGCAGTGCTCGACAAAGACCCGGACCTGAAACGTCTCGAAGCAGAGGCCGAACAGGAAATTGCTGAGTTAAAAGCGGGAGATGAGAGTGTCAGGACCAAACTGGATGCGTTGATCGAAGGTCACCACGCGGCCAGTCCGCGCACACTCGAGGGAAACGAGTCAACTTCATCCCGATCAGGCACCTCAGGCCACGGCGTAGCTAACCTTACGACGCATGAAATTGTCCTTCGCACCCTTCCAGGAGTCGGAGAGAACGCGGATTTGCCGGTTCTAGTTGCCGAGCCCCCAGGCGCACTCATGCGTCTGTATCCTGGTGAAGCTAAGAAGCTAAATATTAGGTCGGATCCTTCCGACGCCTGGAAGCATCTCCAGTCTCTCGACGCTTTTGTGACTCCTCACATTGGAGAGCTCGAGATCGAAATCAGGAATGGTCGGGGCGGAGCGGAACTTAATCTACTATTCCGAGAACCTGAGGCCTTTCCAGAAGAAGACTACCCAATCACGGGAACGCTTACTTCTGTCGCCATGTTTGGTGACAAAAAGGAAGCTCGAGTTATCGAACGTGAGATCTCAATCGGCAAAAGGCGTTTCCATCCTCCGAAACCTGAACCTATTTTGCGGGAAGTCCCCACTTTCATACGCGTCGTAAGCAGACAACCTGTAAAGCTATTCGAAGGCACCACACTCACACATGTCCGAATGCGCTGGGACGGAAATGACGAGCTAACTTTGGGCAATCCTGGCGTATGGTCTTTTCATGGCCGGTGCACGTCATTAATTAATTTCCCTTCACCCGTGTTTAGCACCCCTAGAAAAGGGAACTTTGAAATGCTGGTCGAGATGCCACATGGGTTATTACCCGGGCAGATTCTTGATTTTCAAGTTGAGGCCGTAGGACCCGCCGGATACAGTCTCTCCACTTATTTTCAGGCGATGGTGGTAGAACCTCTGCCAAAAGCGGAACCTCGGAAAGTGATCGGAAATATCCGCGAAGCTGCACAAGACCGTAGGCCACCGTACGACCTACGATATATCGATCGCAACCAATGGAACTCAGGAACCTGCTGGGGAAGCGCGGATTGGGACGGGGCAGATGCGGGTTGTTTCACCGAACCGACAAATTCGATGCCCTTGACACTTATAATCAACCAAGATGCTGACCTTTTGAAAGCAATGCGAGACGAAATGATTGGAAGAAAGCTAGAAGACACAACGGTAAAAGAACGCCAGTCAAGATACACGGCGCATGTCGCATTTCATCTTTATCAAATGTATTTGCACGTTCAACGTCTAAAGACTGGCGTCGCAAACGATTCTTCACTGCGGATGCCAAACGAAGCTGAGCTTCGAGCTGAAATCAATAGGGTAGGCGGGACTCTGCTTAAATTAATGTGCGTTTGACAACCTGATTTGGCCCACCTTTGATACTTTCATTTGGCCCACCCTAAGGCCGTGATGTTCCTCTTCTTCCGGCGGGTTCTTTCCGCGGCCCCGGAGGGAGCGGAGTCCTGCGG